>Ga0315274_10007860_pt1 | contig 15411 bp, 17 predicted proteins | sample YL17G02_20_MG_FD_203700 | JGI IMG/M metagenome (GOLD analysis project Ga0315274, IMG submission 203700) | Sediment microbial communities from Yellowstone Lake, YNP, Wyoming, USA - YL17G02_20 | ecosystem: Environmental > Aquatic > Freshwater > Lake > Sediment | place: USA: Wyoming | collected... | reverse complement strand
GCGCGCAGGAAGCCCATGCCTTCGTTCATGATTTCAAGCACGCCGCCGCGCAGCTCGAGCCCCTGTCGCTCCGCCTCAGCCTGCATGATGCGCACGATCAGATCTTCTTTCTTCATGCGGCCGGCGGCCTGCACGTTGAGTTCTTTCGACATGGCGCGCAGGTCGGACAGGGTCATGGCTTCCAGTTCGCTGATATTCATGTAGCAACTCCCTGCGAGGGATTGAGCTTGTTCCGGTTGCGCCGGATCGGCCGGGGTCAACCTGGAAATCCTGGCAAGCTAGGATGGGTCAACGCGACGTTTGAATGGCAATCTGGGGAAGTTCAGCCCAGCGGGCTCGGTGTGCTGGATAGGAAGTATACCACGGTGCCGCGCGGCGGGCAAGCCGCGGGGCGGCTGTCAACCCCCTCCGAGAAGCGCTGCCAGGTAGTACCCCAGCACCCCGGCCCACAGCCAGGAATCCAGCCGGTCAAGGACGCCACCGTGGCCCGGGAGCAGGTTGCCCGAGTCTTTGACCTGCAGTTGGCGCTTGATCATGCTGATCCCGACATCCCCCAGAGGCGAAAGCACGGCGATCGCCGTGCCGCAAGCCAGGCCGGTCCACGGCCCAAGGGCGGTCCCGGGCCCGGCGCCCAGGCTCCACAGCGCTCCGAAGCCCATTCCCGAGGCGGCGCCGGCGGCCACGCCGGCCCAGTAGCCTTCCCAGCTCTTCTTGGGGCTGAGGCGGGGCGCCATCTTATGTCTTCCGAAGCGCCGCCCGATCGAGTAAGCCGCCGAATCGGCCAGCCACACGCTCGGCAGCGCCGTCAGGGCCCACCATTCCCCGTCCGGCAGGTCCCGCAGGGAGATCAGGAACGCGCCGATCCAGCCCAGGTACAGCGCGCCACCGAGTGTCAGGGCAAAATCTGTCCCCGAGGACGGGGCGCCGCGTTCGTAGTCGACCAGATGCCAGGTCATCCCCAGCAGGCACAGGGCGGTGAGCAGCGCCGGGGTGGCGGTGAAACCGTTCAGGGCGCGGGCGGCGGCCAGCGCCAGGACCGCGCCGACAACCAGGATCATCGACGGACGCTGGCCGGCGCGGCGGAACAGCAGGACGTACTCGGCAGCGCATAGGGCTAGCACCAGGCCGATGGCCAGGGCGTAGACCCAGCCGCCGATACCGATCACCCATAGCACGACGGGGAGCAATAGAACAGCGATCGCGATGCGTTCGCGCAGCATGTCAGGTCGGAGAGGCTGCGTCCGGCACGCCGCCGAACCGGCGCTCACGGCCCGCGTACTCGACCAGCGCCGCCAGCAACTCGTCCCGGCCGAAGTCGGGCCATAGCGTCGGCGTGACGTACCACTCGGCGTAGGCCGCCTGCCAGATCAGGAAGTTGCTGGTGCGCAGCTCGCCCGACGTGCGCACGACCAGGTCGGGATCCGGGCATCCGGCGGTGAACAGGTGGCGGCCGATCAGCGCCTGGTCGACCTCCTCGGCCGGGATCCCCAGCCGCAGAATCTGCTGCAGCGCGTACACGATCTCATCCCGGCCGCCGTAGTTCCAGGCGATGTTCAGCACCAGCTTCCGGTTATCGCGGGTCAGGGCGATCGCCTTCTGCACCTTGGCCTGCAGCGCCGGGTCGAGGCGTTCCAGGCGGCCGATGTGCCGCAGACACACGCCGTTGCGGTTGAGTTCCGCGAGTTCGCGATCGATGACCTCGTCCAGGATGTTAAGCAGGCCGCGAACCTCGTCCGGGGGCCGGGTCCAGTTCTCGGTGGAGAACGCATAGATGGTCAGATAGCCGATGCCGAACTCGACCGCAGCTTCGATCACACGGCGCAGGTTGTCCACGCCGGCGCGGTGGCCGGCCAGTCGCGGCAGGCCGCGAGCTCGCGCCCAGCGGCCGTTGCCGTCCATGATGATGGCGACGTGGGCCGGGATGCGCTCAGGGAGTTGGGGCATTTTCGCGCCGGCCATGGCTGCGCCCACCATTCATCAGACCTCAAGCACCTCGGACTCTTTCCGCTTGCTGGCATCGCCGATCGCCTCGATGATCTTGTCGGTCAGCTTCTGCAGGCTCTCCTCACCGCGCTCGAGGTCGTCTTCGGACATGATCTTCTCGCGCTCGAACTCACGCAGGTCGTTGTGCACATCCCGGCGGACGTTGCGCACCGCCACGCGCGCTTCCTCGGCGCGATTGTGGACCACCCGCACCAACTCGTGCCGCCGCTGCTCGGTGAGAGCCGGGATGTTGAGCCGGATCATCTTGCCATCGTTATTGGGCGTCAGACCGAGGTCGGAGGCCTGTATGGCGCGCTCGATGTCCTTGAGGCTGGCCGGATCAAACGGCCGGATGGCCAGCTGTCGCGGCTCGGGAACGCTGATCGTCGCCAGCTGCACCAGGGGTGTCGCCGTCCCGTAGTACTCGACCGGCAGGCGTTCGATGAGCACCGGCGACGCACGTCCGGTGCGGATGCCAGCCAGGTCATCATCCAGGGCGCGCAAGGCCCCTTTCATGCGGGTCTCGGCCTCGGCCAAGGCGTCGTTAACCATCCACGCCCCTCCTTGGAGGTTTCAGGCGAAAGCTCCTGCCCCAGTACCTAGGATAGCGCAGAATGCGGGAATCGGCGAAACCCCGGCCCGGCGGTTGCCGGCTACGCCTGGCTGCTGATGATCGTGCCGATCTCCCGCCCGGTGACGGCGTCGGTCAGCGCGTTCGCCTGCCACATATTGAGCACCAGGATCGGCAGCGCGTTGTCCATGCACAAGGAGATGGCCGTGCTGTCCATCACCTGCAGCCGCCGGTTGAGGGCGTCGATGTAGCTCAACCGGGTGAAGCGCTTGGCGTTCGGGTCCTTCTGCGGATCACTGTCGTAGACACCGTCGACCTTCGTGGCCTTGATCACGATATTGGCACCGATCTCCATCGCCCGCAGAGCGGCGGCGGTATCGGTGGAGAAGTAGGGGTTGCCGGTGCCCCCGCCCAGGATGACGACCCGCTCCTTCTCCAGGTGGCGGATGGCCCGCCGGCGAATATAGGGTTCGGCGACGGCCCGCATCTCGACCGCCGACATCACGCGTGTGACCGTCCCGCCCCGCTCCAGGGCGTCCATCAGCGCCATCGAGTTCATCACCGTGGCCAGCATGCCCATGTAGTCGGCGGTGGCGCGCTCCATGCCGCGCAGGATGCCCTCGCGCCCGCGCCACAGGTTGCCGGCACCGATGACGATCGCCACCTGGACGCCCAGGTCGCGCAGCTCGCTGACCTTGGCAGCCACATCGTCGGCGCGCTGCGGATCGATGCCGAAACCCTGCGGTCCGGCCAGGGTCTCGCCGCCCAGCTTGAGCAACACGCGCTTGTAGACGGGTTCGTTCATGGTCCCCCCGGCAGGCAGCAGGTACACAGCGGGCCAACCTAGGGTTGGCCCGCTCGGCTCACTCGGTTGGCTCGCCCACCGCCCAGCGGGCGAAACGCCGGACAACGATGTTCTCCCCCGTGGAGGCGATGGCCTCCTGCAGCAGGTCGCCGACCTTCTTCTCATCGTCGCGGATATATGCCTGCCGCAGCAGGCAGTGCTCGTCGTAGAACTTGTCCAGCCGGCCGTCGATGATCTTATCGAAGACCTTCTCCGGCTTGCCTTCCGCCACGGCATGGGCCCGCGCCTTCTCGCGCTCGGCCTCACGCACGGCGGCCGGGATGTCGTCGGGGTGGACATAGTCCGGCGACGAGGCCGCCACCTGCAGGGCTAGCTCGTGGGCGAAGGTGCGGAACTCCTTCGTCCGGGCGACAAAGTCGGTCTCGCAGTTGAGTTCGACCATCACCCCGACGCGGCCGTCGCCGTGGCTGTACAGCTCGACGACGCCGTTCGACGTGGCCCGGTCGGCGCGCTTGGCGGCCAGGGCCAGGCCCTTCTCGCGCAGCAAGGCCGCCGCTTTCTCCATTTCGCCCCCGGAGGTCTCCAGGGCCTTGCGGCAGTCGAGCACCCCGGCGCCGGTGGCCTCACGCAGTTCCTTGATCTGTGCAGCGCTGATCGTCATGGTTCCTGAGATCCCTCGTTCTCGATGGCGTGGGCCGCCGGCCGTCAAGCGGCCGGGGGCTCGGCCGGGGGCGCCGCCGCCCCCAGGGCCTGCTGCTGCTCCTCGTCGTACGCCCCGCTCTGGAGCTTGGCCAGCGTGGCGGCGCCGAGCAGCTCGGCGTCATCGATGACCTGCTCGGGGACCACCTTCTTGCGGTCCGGCCGACCGCCGGCCGTATCGGAGGTCTCTTCCTGCTCGTCCTTGCGTAGGGCCTTGCCTTCCAGGACGGCGTCGGCGACCTTGGCCGCCAGGAGCTTGATGGCCCGGATGGCATCATCGTTCGACGGGATGACGTAGTCGATCCCGCTTGGATCGCAATTGGTATCGACCAGGGCGATCACCGGCAGGTCCAGCAGGTTGGCCTCATGCACCGCGGCTTCCTCGCGGCGCACGTCAACCACGAACAGCAGCTTGGGCACGTTGCGCATCTCGCGGATGCCGCCCAGCCGCTCCTGCAAGCGCTGGATCTCACGCCCGATCATCAGGGCTTCCTTCTTAGTCAGCCGCTCAAGCTCGCCGCTGTCGCGCCGGCGCTCTAGCTCGGTCAGCTCATCGATGCGGCTCCGGATCGTGCGCCAGTTCGTCAGCGTGCCGCCCAGCCAGCGGGCGTTGACGTAGGGCATCGCGCAGCGCTCGGCCTCGGCCTGGATGGTCTCCTGCGCCTGGCGCTTGGTCCCGACGAACAGGAGCGAGCCGCCGGCAGCCACGGTGTCGCGGATCAGCCCGTAGGCATGCTCCAGCGCGTTGAGCGTCTGCTGCAGGTCGATGATGTGGATGCCGTTGCGTTCGGTGAAGATGTACGGTCTCATCCGGGGATTCCACTTGCGGGTGCGGTGCCCAAAGTGCACCCCGGTCTCGAGAAGTGCCTTCATGCTGATAACGGCCATGGGGAACGAACCTCCTTCGCGTTGACCCTCCGCGCCGTTCATCCCGGGCGGGAACCGGTTGGCCAACCGGCACGCCCCGCCCAGTCCCGACGCGTGTGAGATGTGCCCCAGAGGGGCAGAAGTCTCCCGCCGCAGATCGGCGGGAGCCAGGCAAGATCATACCATGCCGGGCAAATTCCGTCAAAGCGGGGACTGGCCGCTGCCCTTGGTCGGCAGGCGCTGGCCGGGTCTCGCTCGGGCCGACTGCCGGGCCGCCGCCCGAGAGGCAGGCCGCGCTCCGAGACGGTAAGGGCCGGGCTGGCAGGTCTCAACCGCCGACGTGACACGTGACTTCGCCACGTGTCACGTCGTTGAGGGGATCTGGATCACGACTCCACCGAGCCGGGCCTCTTCGGCCCAGCGGGGTACTCCCGCCCAAAGCAATCCTGCGAGGCGTAGCGCTCGCCGGTGTCCACGTACTCTCCGGCTAGCCCGCCGGCGAGGCCGACGTTCCCGAATGGCCGGCGGCGCCCATCGGCCGAGACCGGCTGGGCGGCACAGGCGGAATACACCGCCCTGGGGCAGCGGGCAAACTCAAGACGTGCCTGCCCGCAGATCGGGCACGCGATGAAGTGGGTCACCGCCGGAGCTAGGCCGAGGCTTTGGCTTGCACGCGCCGCATGAAGCGTTCGACGTCGATCACCGTCCGCTTGTGCTCCCCCTCCCCGACCTTCTCCGCCGGATCCCATACTTCGGCGTTGAAGGTGATCACGCCTTCGTTGATACCCACCACCTCGGCCCGGCAGCGCACCATCTGGCCCGCCGGGGTCGCCGCCAGATGGCGCACCTTCAGGCTAATGCCGACGGTCGACTCGCCGGGCCCAAGGTACGGCTCGACCATCGTGCGGCACACTTCTTCGATGAACATGACCATCGCGGGGGTGGCGTAGACGCGCAGCGTGCCGCTGCCCACATGGGCGGCCGTGAGCTCCTCGACCACCATTTGGCTCGACTCGGCCACCAGGCCGGGCTTCAACGTTTCCAGACTCATGCCTCATCCCCGTAATCGTCATCCGGCGCACCCATGGCCACGGCGACGGCCACGGCATGCTCATGAGTGTGGCTCAGGCTGATGCTCCAGCGTGTCAGCCCCAGCGCGCGGGCCACACGTAGCGCGTCGCCATGCAGCCGCAGCCGGGGATCCCGCCGCGCTCCGGTCAGGATCTCGATCTCGCGCCAACCCACTTCACCGATACCCGTGCCCAGCGCCTTGGCGACGGCTTCTTTGGCGGCGAAGCGGGCCGCCAGCGCCGTCGTCCGGCCATTGGCATCGATCAGTTCCTGCTGGGTGAAGAAGCGCTCAAAGAAGCGGTGGCCATGCCGCAGAATTGCATGGTCGATGCGCTCGACCTCGATCATGTCGACGCCGGATCGCAGCATGCCTACCCCCCGGCCGCGCCCGGCCCGGCGACGGCGATCGCCATCAGGTCGGGGTCGAGAAAACGACGCGAGGTGTCGCGGATCTGCTCCCGGGTGACCGATGCCACCAGGCCGGGGTAGCGCTGGTAGTAGTCGAGGCCGAGGCGGAAGCGTTCCATGTTAACCAGCGCTCCGGCAACGCCCTCGTTCGATTCCATCTGCAGCGGCAGCCGGCCGATGAAGTTCGCCTGGTTATCCGACAGCTCCTGCGGCGTCACGCCGCCCTTCACGAAGCGCCCGATCTCTGTGCGAATCAGGTCCAGGGCGCGGTCGACGTTGCCCGGCGCCACGCCCGCCATCACCAGCCAAGGCCCCGGCCCCGGTCCGCCGGTGAGCGAGCTGGCGACGGAGTAGGCCAGCCCGGCGTCCTCACGCACCACATCGCCCAGCCGGCCCATCAGGCCAAAGCGGCCCAGGATGCTGTTGGCCAGTGCCGCCACCAGGTAGTCCGGATCGAAGCGGCCCGGGCCGACGCTGCCAATCACCAGGTCGCTCTGGCTCTTGCCGGGAAGCACCTGGTCGCGGCGCACGATTCCAGACAGCCCCGGGACCGGCGGGAGACCGACCGGCTGCGGTTGATCGGCGTTGCGCCAATTGCCCAGGACGGCTTCCACGGCATCCAGCGCCTCGGTCGCGCGCACGGCGCCGACGACGGCCACCAGCATGTCGCGAGGCCCAAACGCGCGGCGGTGGAACGCCTGGACATCCGCCTCGGTCAGTTCCGAGACCGTCTCGCGGTATCCGTCGCTGGGCAAGGCATACGGATGGTCCTGATACAGGAGTTCATCGAAGGCCAGCTGGGAGACGGAGCCAGTGTCCTGGTCTCGGATGGTCAAGGACGTGAGCTTCTCTGCCCGCAGCCGGTCCACCTGCGCCTTGGGGAACGTCGGATAGCGCAGGACCTCATTGATCAGGTCAAGCAGCACCGGCAGGTCCTCGGCCAGCGACTTGCCGCGGAACGACGTGGAGTGTGTGCCGGCGCCGATGCTCAGGCTCGCGCCGAGAGATTCGATCGTCTCGTAGATGCGCTCGAATGGGCGGGAGACGGTGCCGCGCATCAATGCCGAGGCGGTCAAGTCCGCCAGCCCAGCGCGCGGGCGCGGTTCGCCAAGCGCCCCGACGGCCAGCGAGCCCGAGAGAATAACGGACGGGCTGGAGAAGTTCTCGCGCGCCAAAGCGACCACCCCATTGGCCAACACCCGACGCTCGATCGTCTCCGGGCCGGGAAGCGAACGTACGTCCAGGACCGGAAGGGGACGCCGGCGCTCAGTCAAGGCCGCGCTCCCCATTGGGCCGGTAGATGCCCACCACACGGTTGGCCGGCGCCAGATACTTCACGGCCACTGCATGGACTTGCTCCGGCGTGATGACAGCGATCCGATCCAGGTAGGTCTCAAACCACGCGTAGTCGGCGAACATCTCGCTGTACCCCAGCCAGAAGGCCTGGTTGGTGATGCTCTCGCTTCCGTAGGCGAATAGTGCCCGGGCCTGCTTGATCGCCTTGGCAACCTCGTCAGCGCTCACCGGATGATCAAGCAGGCGGGCGATCTCGTCGTCGTAAGCCTGCAGCGCCTGCTCGGGCGTGCGATCGGAACGCACGGTGGCCTGGATCGAATACATATATGGATCGATGGTCGCCGCCAGTCCGCCGCCTACCGAAGCCGCCACCTCCCCTCCGACCATCGCCCGGTACAGGCGCGAGGTTTTGTTGGAGATCCCTCCGCCAAACAGATTCAGGCTGGAGGCACCGGCCAGGGCGCTGTCGAGCACGCTCAGGAGGAAGAAGTCATCGCTCGTCGCCGCCGGGACGTGGTAGCCGATGTCGAGGAAGGGCGTCTCGCCCGGCCCTTCGACCACCACGCGCTTCTCACCCCGCTGCTCGGGTTCGGCCGGGATCGCCGTCTCACGCGCCTTCCGTCCCGGAGGGATGGCGCCGAACAGGTCACGGATGCGAGCCAGCATCGGCCCGGTCCGGAAGTCCCCGGCAATCGCCAGCACGGCGTTGTTCGGGACGTAGTGGCTGCGGTAGTGCTGCACCAGGTCGTCGCGCGTCACCGTCTCGAGGTCGGCCATGTGGCCGATGACCTCGTGATGGTACGGGTGGACACGAAAGGCGGTCGCCTGGACCTCTTCCGCCAGCCGGAAAGTCGGCTCATTCTCGCTCCCCTGACGCTCGGAGATCACCACCGTGCGCTCGGACTCGAACTCCTCCGCCTTGAACAGGCTGTGCACCATTCGGTCGGCCTCGAGGCGCAGGCCGAGATCGATGCTTCCCGCCGGCATGGTCTCAAAGTAGGCGGTCCAATCGAGCCACGTCATGGCGTTCCAGTAACCCCCGTCGCGAGAGATGGCCTTGTCCAGCAGGCCGGCGGGGAACTTCGGGGTGCCCTTGAACTGCATGTGCTCGACAAGGTGGGAGGCGCCAGTGATCCCCGGGCGCTCGTTGCGCGAGCCAACGCGGTACCACACCCAGGCGCTGATCAGCGGCGCGGTGTGGATCTCCTTCAGGCGGACCTCCAGCCCGTTGCGAAGCCGGGTGCGAAGGACGCCTGTGCTCACGCCTTGGCCTTCTCCGGGGTGCGGTCGTAACCCCGCCCCACGCCGCGGTAATGGAAGCCGAAAGCCGCCATCTCATCCGGATCGTAGATGTTGCGTCCGTCGACGATGACCGGCTGGCGCATCCGGTCGTGCAGGCGTTTGAGGTCCAGGTTCTTGAACTCGTTCCACTCCGTGCACACGATCACCGCGTCGCATCCATCGGCCAGGTCATAGGCGTCGGCAGCCATGTGGACGCCAGGCAGCAGGCCTTCGGCACGCGGCATGCCGACCGGGTCGTAGGCACGGACGGCCGCCCCGTCGGCCTGCAACCGTCGGGCGATCTCAAGCGCCGGCGCCTCGCGCAGGTCGTCGGTGTTGGGCTTGAAGGTCAGGCCGAGCAGTCCGATGGTCTTGCCGCGCAGCCCGCCCAGCAGGTCCTGGACGCGCTCGACGATCCGCCGCCGGCTGTCGGCGTTGATGTCCATCACCGCCTGAAGCAACTGCGGGTGGCGTCCCTTCTCTGCGGCCATATACGCCAGTGCCTTCACGTCCTTGGGGAAACACGAGCCGCCGTAGCCGAGGCCGGCCTCGAGGAAAGCGCGCCCGATGCGCGGGTCGTAGCCCATGCCGGTGGCCACTTCCTTGATGTCGGCGCCCAGCGCCTCGCACACGTTGGCGATCTCGTTGATGAAGGAGATCTTGGTCGCCAGGAAGGCGTTGGAGGCGTACTTGATCATCTCCGCCGTGCGCAGGTCGGTGATGACGATCGGCGCCCGCAACGGCAGGTGGAGTTGGGCGACCTTCTCAGCCGCTTCGGCGTCGAGCGACCCGAGCACGGTCCGGGCGGGGCTCATGAAGTCCTGGATGGCCGACCCCTCGCGCAGGAACTCGGGGCACGAGACGACGGCGAAGGGGATCGGCTTCGGCTGGGTGCCGCGCAGGATGTCGGCGACCCAGTCGCCTGTCCCCACGGGCACGGTCGACTTGTTGACGATCACCAGCGGATGATCCATCGCGCGGGCAATGGATTGGGCCACGGCCTGCACGTGCTGCAGGTCGGCCTCGCCGTCGACGCCCGAGGGCGTCCCTACAGCGATGAAGACGAACTCGGCTGAACGCAGGGCTTCGACATACGAAGTGGTGAACTGCAGGCGCCCGGAGCGGACGTTGCGCTCGACCAGTTCCTCCAGACCGGGCTCGTAGATCGGCATCTCGCCGCGCTGAAGGCCGGCGATGCGCCCGGCGTCGATATCCAGCGCCACGACCCGGTTGCCAAGGTCCGCAAAGCAAGCGCTGGTGACCAGCCCGACGTAGCCGACACCGACGACGGCGATGTCCTTCACAAGTCCTCCTCAGAGAGTGCCGCTGGGGCCGAATCGCGGGAATGATACCATGCCTTGTTTCCGACCTTTTGGCTCGCAAAAGGTCATGCTCCCCCCGTGACACTCCTCACTTGCCGTAATTCCGACCTGCGGCGTAGACTATTGAGTGAAGTTGACAACTCTTGTCTATTAGGCCAAGGAAGTTGGCCACCGGGGGAGGACCCATGCAGATCACACGCCAAGCTGACTACGCCGTTCGGGCCGTCCTCTACCTGGCCGAACAGGGCGATAACGGGCGCGCGCCGACCAGCCGCATCGCGCAGGAGATGCGCATCCCACCTTCGTTTCTGGCCAAGATCGTCTCCCAACTGTCCGTGGCCGGCGTCGTGCAGACCTCGCGCGGGGCGCGGGGCGGCGTGTCCCTTGCCCGCGAGCCCAAGGACATCAACCTGCTCGAGGTGATCGAGGCCATCGACGGCCCGATCACGCTCAACGAGTGCGTCCCTGACCGGAGCGCCTGTGCCTTCGGCGATGACTGCCCGGTCCACGACATCTGGTGCGAGACCCAGACCAGGCTCGTCGAGCAGTTGGGCAAGGCCAACTTCGGCGCCCTGCTCCGCAAGAATGGCCGCCCCTCCTAAGCCTTGCAGGCTCTACCGTGACCGGCGCCGGCGTCCTACCCCGACCTCGGGGGGATTGCCCGGCGCCGTTGTCTCTGCCAGACTGGCGATGAGCGGGGAGGTGCCATGACCAGCGGGATCCCGGTCACTCGGGGTTGGGTCTTTGTCCTCAAGACCGGCGAGGTTGTGATCGACTGGGCCGACGGCCGGGTCCAGGACATCATGACCGGCGATTTCATGAGCTACGACGAGAAGGACTATGGCCGCCCGGTGCAGGACACCGACCTCGAGATGCTGCGCAACAACGGCCGGGTCGATGCCTACAATGCCCGGACCGTCTACCTGCGTCCGCTCCCCGAGCCACCGCGGGCCACCATCGACTGACAACACATCGCACCTGTGGCACACGCTGCCTCCCGGTCCCCTTACGGGGACCGCCTGCTTGGCGAGTGCGCCGCGGGCGCCTGTCGGGGTTGGACGGCCCGCCGCCAAAGCCTATAATCCAGACGTTCGCCAGGGAGGCAAGCATGAATGTAGCTGAGGCCATCCGGTCCAAGCGGGCGATCCGTCGCTTCGCCGCCACACCGCTCCCCGAGGAAGTCTTGCAGCGCATCCTGCGCGCCGGCCGCCGGGCGCAGTCGTCCAAGAACACCCAGCCCTGGCAGTTCATCGTCGTCCGCGATCCCGAACGACTGCGGGCGCTCGCCCGCCTGGGGCCGTATGCCGATCACCTCGCCGGCGCGCCGGTGGGTGTGATCCTCATCACTCCGGATCCCAACCAGCGCTGGTCGATCCTGTTCGATGCCGGACAAGCCGCGGCATACATGCAGTTGGCGGCGTGGGAAGAGGGCGTCGGCTCCTGCCTGGCGACCATCTACGCCATCGACGAAGCGCGCGATCTGCTCAACTTCCCACCCGACTGGGTCGCCCATGTCGGATTGTCGCTCGGCTACCCTGCCGACCCGTCCGAGATGACCCGCCCGCCGCGCAGCGGAGGCCGCAAGTCGGTGGACGAGATGTTTCACCTGGAGGAATGGGGCCGAAAGGCCTGACTGCCTCGCCGCGCGGATCGGCCTCCGGGAATGTACCCGGGGTGACGATCCGACGGCGCGTCCGCCGACACGACGCAGCCCGCCTCCGATGCGCGGTGTAGAGATTGCCTCCATAAGGCGGGCCTGCTGATCCCATTCCTATGGAGAGTGGCATGCCGACACCCCGTACCGTCCGCGCCCCGCGCGGCCCCCAGCGAACGTGCAAGAACTGGTTGATCGAAGCCGCCTACCGCATGATCCAGAACAACCTCGATCCGGAAGTCGCAGAGCGCCCCGAGGACCTGGTCGTATACGGCGGGCGCGGTCAGGCGGCGCGCAACTGGGAGTGCTTCGATGCCATTCTGGACTCGCTCCGCCGGCTCGAACCGGATGAGACACTCCTGGTGCAATCGGGCAAGCCGGTGGCGGTGTTCCGCAGCCACCCGGACGCGCCGCGGGTCCTGATCGCCAACTCCAACCTGGTCCCGCACTGGGCGACGCAGGCACACTTCGACGCGCTGGCAGCCCGCGGGCTCATCATGTACGGCCAGATGACCGCTGGCTCGTGGATCTACATCGGCACACAGGGGATCCTGCAGGGCACGTATGAGACGCTGGGCTCCCTTGCCAGCCTGCGCGGCTGGCCGTCGCTGGAGGGCAAGTTTGTGCTGACCGCCGGGCTCGGCGGCATGGGCGGCGCCCAGCCGCTGGCCATCACCATGCACGGCGGCGTTGGCCTGATTGTCGAGGTCGACCCGGCCCGCGCGCAGCGGCGGCTGGAGACCGGCTACGTCGACCGCGTCGTCGACACGCTCGAGGAGGCCATGACGCTGGTCGATGAGGCGCGTCAGGCCAGGCGCCCGCTATCGGTGGGGCTGATCGCCAACGCCGCCGACGTCTATCCCGAGCTTGTCGTGCGCGGCGTCATCCCGGACGTCGTCACCGACCAGACGCCGGCGCATGACGTCCAGATGTATGTCCCCCACGGACTCAGCCTGCCGCAGGCCGATGCGCTCCGCCGCGGCAATCCGGCCGAGTACGAGCGGCGCTCGATGCAGTCGATGGCCAGGCACGTGCAGGCCATGCTGGCGCTGCGCCGCGCCGGCGCCGAGGTCTTCGACTACGGCAACAACCTGCGCCAGCGCGCCTTCGACGCCGGCGTTTCGGACGCCTTCGAGTTCCCCGGCTTCGTCCCGGCCTACATCCGGCCGCTGTTCTGCGAAGGTAAGGGCCCCTTCCGCTGGGTGGCGCTCTCGGGCGATCCGGAGGATATCTACCGCACCGATGCGGCTGTGCTTGAGCTGTTCCCGCAGGACGACCACCTGCGCCGCTGGCTGACGATGGCGCGCCAGAAGGTCCAGTTCCAGGGGCTGCCGGCGCGCATTTGCTGGCTCGGCTATGGCGAGCGCGCCCGCGCCGGATTGCGGTTCAACGAAATGGTCGCCCGTGGCGAGGTCCAGGCCCCGATTGTCATCGGGCGCGACCACCTGGACGCCGGCTCGGTCGCCTCCCCCAACCGGGAGACGGAAGGGATGCTCGATGGGACCGATGCCGTCAGCGACTGGCCGATCCTGAACGCGCTGATCAACGCTGTGGGCGGCGCGACCTGGGTGTCCTTCCATCACGGCGGCGGGGTCGGCATCGGATACTCGCAGCATGCCGGGCAGGTAATCGTGGCCGATGGGACGCCGGAGGCGGCGCGGCGCATCGAGCGTGTCCTGACCACCGATCCCGGGATGGGCGTGGTGCGCCACGCCGACGCCGGCTATGCGGAGGCCATCGACGCCGCTCACCGTCACGGGATCAAGATCCCAATGCTCGACAGTGCTCCGCCGCCGTCGTCCTGAGGAGAGTGAAGTTGCGGGGGAAACAGGGAGGCAGGAAGAAGAACGCACGCTGGGCTCTTCGGCTCGGGGTTGGTGTAGGCCTGCTTTGCGCGGTGGCGACTGCCACCGGCGGCTGCGGCGGCGGCGAGCGATCGCTTGGTCAGGTGCAGCAGCAGTTGGAAGGCGATGGGGGATCATCAGCGGGCGAAGGTGATAACTAGGGCGCGGAAGGGGAGGAAGCCGGTGAGGGCACGCAGGGCGACGAGGCTCCCGGGAGTGCGCTCGGCAATGTGGCCCTTGCCTGTCCGAAGGGGCCCATTCCGGTCAAGCTGGCCATCGCCCACGAGTACAACTACAGCCCCAATCGCCAGACCGATGTCTACTCGGCCGACGCCAGCACCGATCCGACCGCCTGGTGCATGATCACCATCGCCGGCTCCAAGGTCAGCGCCGAGCCGTGCAACTTCTCCTACCGCTATGAGGGCTTCGTCCACGGCGACGGGAAGAACGTGTGCCAGATCGCCGGCGACGGAAAGGCCGCGCTGGAGATCGAGGGACGGTGCCAGGCGGGCGTGGTGACCTTGACGCTGTCCGAGCATGGCGAAGGCGAAGGCCTGGCGGGAAAGCTGAGCTGCCCCGGGGTCGCCACTATCGAGGACGGCATTCCCTACCCGCAGTCGCGGACCGAGGCGCGTTTCCCCATCTCGTCGGACGGCACGACGGTAACTGATTCCGCGGAGCGCGACGTGTCCGGCCAGTTTAGCTACAACAAGATCTGGACGCTGATCGTTCCACCGGACGTGATTAGCGGCCCGTAGGCCTGCCTCACCACCTGACACGGCCCGTTTGGGCCGTGTCAGGTGGTACCCAATCCCCTTCTGATACAATCGCCGCATGCTGCGCCGGGCGCATCCGCTGATCTTGTTCGCCGCCTTCCTCGCCTTCGCCCTCGTACTCTCCGCCCTCGGGCCGCGCGAGCAATCCCTCGGCGCCAACGTCCGCCTGGTCTACCTGCACGGCGCCTGGGTGTGGACCGCGCTCCTCGGGTTCGGCGCTGCGGCGCTGGCCGGCCTGGCGGGCCTCCTGCTTCGCCGCGCAGCCTGCCAACGCACATCGATCGCTCTGGGCCAAGCGGCCGCCCTTTTCTGGATCACGTATCTGCCGATGAGTCTGCTCGTCATGCAGGCCAACTGGAACGGGCTGTTCCTGGAGGAACCTCGCTTCCGCATCGGCGTGAACTTCGCCATCATCGCCTTGTTGCTGCAGGCAGCCATCCTGGTGATGGGCCGCCCGCGCTGGGCCAGCGGCCTGAACATACTCTTCATGCCCGGCCTGGCCTTCTCTCTGGCCGCCTCCCGCGAGATCATGCATCCCCGCTCGCCCATCGCCGAATCCGGGCTGGCGCCCCTCCAGGTCTACTTCATCGTGCTGACCCTGGCTTGTGCTGCTGCCGGCTGGCAACTCGTCCGCTGGTTCCGGCAGCGCATGCCCTGAGCTATGCAGGCACAGCGGCCTCCCTCCTTACCCTCCCAACTCCTGGTCTTCACCGTCGCGCGAACCGTAGTCAACAGCGGCTACCGCATGGTGTACCCGTTCCTGCCGGTGATCGCCCGCGGCCTGGGCGTCGAACTCTCGGATCTAGCGCTGGCAGTCACCGCCCGCTCGAGCCT
>Ga0315274_10007859_pt1 | contig 15412 bp, 17 predicted proteins | sample YL17G02_20_MG_FD_203700 | JGI IMG/M metagenome (GOLD analysis project Ga0315274, IMG submission 203700) | Sediment microbial communities from Yellowstone Lake, YNP, Wyoming, USA - YL17G02_20 | ecosystem: Environmental > Aquatic > Freshwater > Lake > Sediment | place: USA: Wyoming | collected... | reverse complement strand
CAGGCGGGCCTGGAGGCTCCTGGGGCTTCTTTTTTCTTTTTTAGGGTAAAGAGTACCCCTTAGAAAGCCCAAGAACCTTCTGGAAGAAAGAATCCATTTTTAATCCTATTTATTGTTCGTCAAGAATAATCCGACGCTGCAGGGCTTTGAGATTATCTAACTGCAAAATATGTTTTATAGGTTCTGGTTTTGGTTTTGGTTCTGGCTCTGGTGGAAGCGTAAGCCATAGCCCACGAATATGTTGGCATTCATAGAGGCGTCGAATTTTATCCAAATCTGTTGGACGTGATACTAATGGTATTCCAATTAAATGGTCTTCACAGAGAATTGCCCGCATATCAATACGAACCGTTCGGTGCATATTATCTGTGCTAATATCAATCTGATTAATAAATATGCGAATACCATTTTCGTCGGCCATGCTTTACCTCTACCATTTAATTAGCCAGAAAGCATTTAGTGCAAGTTCTTCGGTCCGCTTATATGCATCTTTTAGAATTTGTTTCGTAGAAATCTTACTGATAATTTTCTGTAGTTTGATTATGTACCGTTCTTTTTCTGCAAGACGATCTTCAAGGAGTTCTTCATAGGATGCCATTTCAAGAATTGTCTGTGTGAGAAGAAAGATATGCTTTTTCATCTGTATCGTATCCATACTGTTTCTCCATGAGCGTGCCCGTGGATCAGACCCAGCCATTCGCAGATCCTTGCTGGCATCTTATCTGATCATTCTGTCTGCCTTGGTCGCACGGGCACGCTCTATTATTCAAACTCTTTGTTCTTGAGTTTTCTAGCAGCAAGAACGGCCTGTTCGGCACGTTGCTGCCACGATCCATATTGTTTTGGACAAAGACATTCATGAATGACATCAATCCGTGCAATTAACCAATGGAGATTTAATGCAAGTTGTTCGGCACGGGCATGTTCGTCTTCGGGTATTTCATCAGTTCCATCATCTTCTGGTATTTCATCAAGATTATTGCTAGTCATGATTATTTCTCCAAATTGCGAAATGGTGCGGCGTATTCGCCCCATCGATCTGTCAACGATCCCATTCCAATTGATTCAAGTGCATTCTTTGCAGCAAGCAAATTACGCACCTGCTTAAACCCTTCAAGTTTTGTCTGTTTAGATTGCATTGCTTCTTGAAGTAATTTTCCAGCACTTGGAATATGCATAAGATGAAAATTCCGTTGAGCATTTGCTACTTGCTGCGCAGTCAATTCATCTTTTGCAGATTTTGGCCAGCCCTTCTCGATTAAGACCTTGCCACGTTTTTCCCCGATTTTTCCAACACCAGGAATCTTATCACTTGCATCACCGGTTAGAACACGATACCAAAAATATTTTGTCGGATTTGAAATTCCAACAATTGCATGAAATGTATCTGCTGTAATAAGTGCCCCATCTGGTGGAAGAACACTAATGGACTTTGAAATTAGTTGGCGCATATCACGATCACCAGACATAACAATGTATTTGTCGATACCTTTTTCTTTTCCAAGCGTCCAGTATCCAAGCAGATCATCGGCTTCCCAATCTTTACAATACCATGATCCAATGCCAAAGAGTGGGAGATGTTTATTTAACCACTCACGTTGCATTCGAAATGCCGCTCGTCGTTTTTCTAATTCCGGGTCTGGAACATCATGTCGTATTCGATATTCTGGAAAGAGTTCCCGGCGAAATGCCGCAGACCCACCATCCCAAGCAACCTGACAGAAGTTTGCTCCAGTTTTATCGAGTGCATCCCTAACGAGCCGTAAAAATCCGAGTATCATACCTGTCGGAAATCCACGACTCGTTAGGTCGGCACTACTCATGGCATGCAAAGCTCGCCATCCCACACTTGATGCATCGACTAAGAGCACAACCATTGTGTCTCTCCCGATTGGCTTGCTTTCAGCCATGAGTTGTCTGTTATTTTTTCCTAGGCAACAACTGCCGTCTCATCGGCAAGTTCACGTCGGAATCGACGGAGCCGTTCAAGTCCGAGTAGGCATTTGTCTTTATCGTAGTTGACGATTGGATGTTTGAGATTAAACTGCGAATCTTCCATCAGGTAGGCAAATGTTGTAAACGCTCCATTGCGATCAATGAAGCGGTAGTCGTTTTTGAACTTGAGAATCTCGGCACAGAGGCGTTCGCGCAATGCCCGTGTTTCTGCATTTGCCGGAACCCCAATTGGTTCATAAGTGACCTGATCCAGTGTCTGCGTATAACTACAGCCATTTCGGAAATGATTTGTACAGCCACGAAAAGCACGCCACTCACCCTTCCGATACTTACTTTCACCTTGGGTAACGACATCAAGCTTGCCACCACAGTGTGAATCCGGGCAGGGAATTGACATGCCTCGAATATTCTGCTGCTGTTTGAAAAACCGCTTTGCCGTTTCAAATGGATTTCCAGTTCCTGGATTGTTACCGGCAATACTCATTGTGATCCACCTTTCTTTTCATCCAGCATCTTGTTTACTGCAATTTGCACAATGCTAGTTCAAGATTGATGGAGAAAATGGCGGACCACGAGAAGTACCCACGTTATTTATACAATTCCCTGATTAATGGATGTACGTGATTAAGAAATACCGATTGATATGATTCACGTTGAACGCGTTGCCGAATTGATTTATAATCTGCAACATAAATTGCAGATTTATTCAATTTTGATCCAACAAGAAGACGAATTTTTTCAGCAATATTTTTTGGATCCGTTGTAACAAATCCCGGCCAGTTTGCAGCAGCAGGACCAAGGAGTTCACGATATGCCGGAGTATCTAAGAGTAATGGAATAGCACCGCTGATAATAGCTTCTCGAATAGCAATTCCACCATGTAAGTCCTGCTCCATCATGGCAATTGCACATTTCGTTCGAGCAAGAATTTTCGCATAACTCAAGCGATCAGTTGCATGGAGAAATGTTACATCAAGTCCATCGAGAAGTTCTGGCTCGAATTTTTCAAGCCATCGTGTCGTATCTGTAAATGCCACCTTCCCATGCCAGTTGCTATTTTGTAATAATCGAATTGCTTGGAGAAATTCACGATGATGCGTATAGTTACTTTGCGAACATCGTTGACCAAAGAGAATATCAATATCACGATTGACAACGGGAATCTTATCGGGAAAATATGTAACATCATATGTTAATGGCCAAACCAGTGCCCGGTCTGCAATATCCGGTGCTAATGAAAGTGCATGCTCTCTATGGAGTGAACTAATGAAAGCAATGTAATCGCTTGCTCGCCACGATTTGACTTGAAGATCGGTCATCCATGTCCAGTCACCAAGTGGATGCATATAATTCAATTGAATAATTTTCAATGCTGGAAACCGATACCGAATCTTTGTCGAAAGAAGTTCATGCTGACTAATCAAAATTGTACTGTCTTGTAAAAGTGGGTAAATTTTCTCGGCAGGAAAATTTGATCGCTGGTCATGATTATTCCTGGGAATTGTCACAGGATAAGTTTGACATGGCCAGATCGGTGATAGACCTGAAATTTGCTTCGGATCTGGAACAACTGCCCGGACCGTATAACAAGAAAATCTAGTTAATGCGAGTGCAAGAAATCTAGCAATTTGTGTCGTACAGCAAGATTGTAGGAGGAAGTGACCATCTGTTTTATCTTGCTGACTAAAAAATGGCAGTAAACAGATCATATTTTTATTTTCCAGGCATCATAGATGCCGAAGTTTGAAGACTCATGTTACACTCCTAAGAAAGTGCCCGTGGCCGATGCTAACCGGCTGGCTGACGGCCAGGCCCGTTTCACCGTTGACCGGTCGGTGACGTAACCATGCGTGTCTGCTTTCCACGCCGCACGGGCACATTCTCTTTAATCTTTCTCTGCATACACCAAGTCTGGATGTTGCTCTAAGAATCCCTCGATTTCAGTTGCCTTGAACTCCTCGTTTTTCCAGCTATAGATGCCCTTCTCTTTATTGAGCACCTTGAGTACACCCTCATCAGCAAGAAGTTCAACTAATCCTGACCAGGCAACAATGCCATTGGTAAAACTTGTAATGGCTTCGCACTTCCGAAATGGCGGGGCAATTTTGTTTTTGACACAGTCGACAACTATCCGAACGGCAATCACTCGAACGCCATCCTTGATATTTTTAGGATGACCTTTATAGAGTGATCCATGCTGAACCCGAATCCGTTGAGTTGCGGCAAACGGAACGGCATTCCCACCTGGTGTCGTCTCTGGATTGCCAAACATGACACCAATCTTTTCACGAATCTGATTGATTACGATAAAGATTGTCCGCTGTTTTCTAAACATCCGCATCAGACGCCGAAGCCCACGGCCAATGACCTGTGCCTTGCTGAAATCTCGCTTTTCACCATCAAGCATCTCAGCTCGTGTCGATGTTTGGGCTAACGAATCCCATCCAATGCAGATCAGGCAATCTTTATCTCGTTTCCGAATCTGATTCACACCGGCTTCTGCGTGAAGAAAGACATCTTCAACTGTATCTGGTTGAGAGTAGAGTAAGCGGTCCATATTCATTCCAATGGACTCGCCAAACTTCTCATCAAAAGTGGCTTCGGTATCTTCCAAAATACACCAGCCACCCTGTTTCATGACTTGAGCCATAATCTCGTAGAGGAGTAATGATTTCCCACCAGAGAATGGCCCGAAAATCTCAATAGCCCGACCAACAGGAACACCACCACCGAGAATTCTGTTAATTGCATAATTCCCTGTGGAGATCCATTCCAGTGGTGCGGCTTCCTTGGCATAGTCTCTGTATGGCACTAGCCCATCGCTAACTTTATCGCCAAGGTCTTTCTTGACATCCCGGGCAATGCCATGAATGAAATCGTCCTTTGCCCCGGTTGCCATTATTTCCGTCCTTTAGCACTTTCACGAAGTTTGGCAATTTCTGCTTTGGCAGATGTTGCCCCACTACTTGTTCGGCCACTACCTACTCGTGACGATCGAACTGGCTGTGGTTCTTCTTCCTCGACTGGCTGATGAATATCATTGGCATCTGGTGTTTCTGTGTTTGGATCTACCGATTCTTCTTTTTCTGTATCTTTCCCTTTTGTTATGACTTCATCTTCAGGACCACGATCACGAATAATTGAATACGGGTCTTCACCTTCCAAAACCCGATCGAGTTCTGCACTTGTCAACATGCGCTTCTCAAGGAATTCCAAAACATCTGGATACTCATCCATGATCCCTTCTGGAAGTGCCGTTGATTCTTTTGCCGGAAAGACATTGTACGATGTATCTTCCATGTTTTGCCCGACACGTTTGACAATGAGATCATATCCACTCTCAACTGAAAGAAGGTCTGGATATTCTCCATTGATCAGTTCAAGAATTGCCAGGTAAATTCGTGGTCCAAACATCCAATACTGCATCCCAGCATCGGCATTAAGCTGGTCAATAACAACTGTGAGAATTCGATTCCGAACCCAAATCCGACTTGCCAATTCATCTTCACGACTACCCTTCTTGGCTTTCTTTCTGAGCTGCTCTGCAAAGCCACAGATTGGACAAATTTCATCGATAATTGGACTATTCTGGAGACAATAGACTGCCCCCTTCCCATCTGGTCCGAGCCCATAATGTTGCCCAACCTTGTAGAAAAATGGAAGACTTTTATCTGGATTTGGCAAAATCCTCGGACGATTTGTCCCAACCTTTGGCCCCCAGTAGGATGTTCCACCGCTACCACTTCGAGATGCTTTAGATCGTTGTTCTTCGAGTTCTTTTCGATAGATATCAAGGAGTGTATTTTCAGATCGCTTTGCCGGAACCGCACTAGACCCACGAGTCACGGCTTGCCCAGAACTTCCCTGCCCCAAGAGTCCTTTCAAATTAGCCATGCATGCCTCCCATAGAATGCACCACGTTTGAGTTACCGCTGCTGCCGTGAGAGTAGTTTTTCTGTTTTGCGATCAAGGTCAATGTCAAGTTCTCGTCGAAGATTTGTTGCTAATGTTACAAGCATGTCTTTCCGTTGATGAAATGCTTCTCTGGCAACTTTCAGGGCATCTTCATCGGTCTTGGCACTATAGTAATCATCTTGTGCAGGACCATAATCACGATTGATTAAGAGTTCGTTTTCAATCTCCTTTTCTGTTACACGTTTTCCCTGATTAGCTCGGCGGAATTCTAAAGAAACCTGTGCTGCTTTTTCATCCATCTTCCGTTTATAAGCATCTTTTCTACCAGTTGCCATAACATGGAGCATGCCCCAATGGGCATAGAGTGTTGGTTGCCGAGCAAGTTCATCGTTAATCTTCTCTGGATTAATGCTCAGTGCATCTTCAAGATCGGCAACATACTTCTTTGCCTTATCAAGTTTAATAACAACCTGAAGCAGTTTCCGAAGTTCTGCCGGTAGATCACTCATCAAACTGACCCATAGACCGATGGATCAATATTCCCATTTGGAAATTCTTTTGCAAATCGTTGGAGAACGATATGCGTTTTCTCATTGAATGCCTGGCGAAATTCAGGCTCGTCTATATCCATGTAGACTAAAAGATTCAGTGCATATTTGAAAATGTCAATCACTTCCATGACCTGTTGCGTCCGATTATACGCCCGCTCATGTACATGCATCTTCCAATTGACCCGATCGAGAAATTCGGCGGTTTCTGAAACAATCCCAAGAATTGTATCTTTGAATGCGGCATTCCGTTGCTCAATCGACATCTGCTCCAGATTCACTCCATACCGATGCCTCTGCAAGAGCGACTGGAAATCGCGCTGTACCTGCATCATTTCCATTAAATCCACCATGCACATCTCCTTTTTCATCATCATCTGGTTCTTCTATTGTCGTCCAACTTTCTTTTTGCCCTGCCGAGAGTGGCTTCGTAAAGAGCAAGTCCCAGGCAATTTGCGGATAGCAAGCAGAGACAATCCGATATGATGCCGGAAAGATTAACCGATCCCAATAGTACGATGTGTCATAGCCTCCAGTATAATCCTCAGCTAAGACAGCTTGCAATTTTGGTTTACTCCCAGTGACAATGAATGGGACTTTCATCCCGACATAGTATTCTGTCGATCCACGGTCACGAAGATTTCTGGCAAGCTCGACATGAACAAGTTTTCCTTTATACTCTTCTGGCCGCTTACTCAGTCCTTTTGTGATTGTTAATTCATCGCACTCAAGCGTACCATTCAAAACTTTCTCACGTTCCTGACAGAAAAAATCAAGGAGTTTCATCGGTGGGGCATTCTCACGAATGAGCATCTCAATTACAGTCTTTTGCATTTCTCGTGTATGCCCAATCCCATCTGACCGCATTACCTCAAGTCCCTTAATTTCTGTAAATGAGGCATCTTTCCCTTTATACATTGTCATGAGACCGGCATAGCGTTTCTTTCTGACAAAGAAAATCCGCTCAAAGTAGTTCTCATATTCAAGTTCAACTTGAATACGATTTTCTGGGACTTGGTGTTCCTTGATAAGATGGTTCCGAAACCATTCATTGACAAACTGCGTAAATTCAAGACCAGATTCTTTTGGCATTGCTACGTAAAGTGAGTCGGTATTATGAACAAGAATGTTATTCGCAAGAAATGTATGCGAATTTTTTGCCTTCAAATCATAAACATATGCTTCTGTTGGTGGAAGTTCGCGAATATTAATAACTCTATCACGAACAAGCATTGAGATACCTCTTCAGTCTTTGCACTACGGCAGATGGATTTTGAAGGATTTCACTTTCCCAAAACCGTCGAACTTGCCATCCTTGTTTGACTAACCATTTTCGCTGAATAGCATCAACTTGACGATTATGTTTTTGTGTTTCATTAAGACTTTCCGGTGAATATTGTTCCGGATGGGCATGCCAATAATTGCCATCGATAAAGACAACAAGTTTTTGTTTTTGAAACTGAAAATCTGGTCGACATCCAAATCCATTTTTCTTGATAACACAGTGCATCTTGAATGGATAACCAAGTTTACGAATTAATTGTTCAAACTCTCGTTCTGGTTTTGTATCCGTAATCGGTACTTGTTGCTTGAGTCGATTTTCATGTCCCATGCCAGGATTAGTTCGAAAATACGTTCTCAAAGCTAATCCAATTTTCTGTCCACGTTTTACTGCCGTTTCTTGTGAAATATTTGGCCCATCGCGAAATTGTTTGAAAACTTTCTTGGCCTTTTTCCATCCACCTATATGCCCGTCACCTTTTTTCCAACTATAAATAATATCATCTGATTGAATATCTAATGGACTTACCTCAATATATTCGGAATTTCGTTTAACGATCAATGAATGATCTTCTGTTACCGTCAGTTTATGTCCATTTGCCGTTGTAATTTCGAAGAGACGCTTTTGAGTCTTATGCCGAATAATAGCTTCAAGATTATCAAATGTTTGCCAAAGTCTGGGTTTATTCCACCGACCATTTCCAATTTTTCCAGCAGTAATCTTATAGTTAATCTTCGAAAGATCAACAATTTCTTTCTCTCCGCGCTTCTGAATACCAAGCGGAACTACATGATCCCAAAAATCTTGAATTTTCCATGGTTTCTTGTCTATCTGTATGATTGAATCACCAAGAACACTATCGCCATAGAGTGGTTTCCAGCCCTTCTCTGCTGCAAGTTCAATACTCTTTCTCAAAAGGTACTGCCCACTTTTTGTAACTGCTTCTGCAACGCGTGTGTTGTAGTATCGTGATGCGGCATTTCCCATCTCACCATAGAAAGAGAGTCCGAGTCGTTTGAACGAGTACGCCAAGCGATAATAGAGAAGAAACAAGTCAGAGCCGACTTCCTGTTCGCCTTGGAGTTTCTGATATATTTTCCGTCGTTCTCCTGTGTGCTTGAAAATCGTCGGAATAAATCCAGCTGGTTCTCGAAGAAACGTTGTGCCAGATGGACAAGTAATCAGATCTTTTGGATCATGATTTGGAATTTCTTCTGGTGGAACATGAATTTCTGGTGAAATGTTAAAGGCAACCATCACCGATGGATACAGTGCCTTGAAGTCAAGGGCAGCAACATTTGTATGAAGTCCACGTTCTGGAACGAGAACATAGCCACCGGCATAGCTCTCATTCTTTGACTTCTCGCTTTTTTTCAACTTGTTTGACCCAGCATCACGGCGCCGTCCAGAATCGGCACCCATAATTACACCGCGCCAACTCTTGAAGTGGACACCGGCATACTTTCCACGTTTGAGCAAGAGAGCATCAATTTTTGTCGAAATATGATAGTCACGTGGGAAGCAGTTCCCAATGCGGCAGAAAAGTTGGTCGATTTTGGCAAATCCCATGAACTTTTCTAACTCAACCATCTTATGAACGTCATCTGCATTATATTCAAGGAGAATATCCGGTGCTTGCCTGTAAAGTTGAAGCATCCTGGTGATCTTCTTTCCCTGTTCTAATGCTTTCTCTCGCCAATCAATCTTATCCTGCTTGAGAACATGCCGGGCAATATTCTGCAGTGAGTATGATGTATTAATTGCTGCACCACGGGTAAAGTATCGGAACCATGTCCGAAGTAGATCAATGACCTGAATATAATCCCATCGGCATCGGAGGTTGTGCATCCACATCCGATCCCGAAGAATTGGGAAGTCAAATCCATTGCCATTCCAAGCATAGAGAATATCTGCCTTTGCCATGACCTTTATAAAGTCTTCAAGTAATTTTTTCTCTGCTGCATCTGTTTCTGCCTTGAGAAGCATTTGAGCAACTTCTGGTTCTTTTGTTTTGTCAGAAAAATGCAACTCATAAGCAATCGAGAGAATTCGTCTCTGAGAAAGTGTATCTCGATTCCCAAGTGGCAATGTATCATCTGTCTCAATATCAACGTACAGTTCATTATATGCCGTACTGATATTGATATCATAATCGGTAATAAACCGACGAAGTGGTGGAAGATCACCTTCGTAATGAATTATACCTTTTGCATCAAGTGCATCATACAATGCCCTGAGACGCTGATCGGCTTCGTATTTTTCAATCTGCCGATCATGCCAAATACTTGTCCCACCTTCGAGCAAGTGTTCTCGTAATGCCCGACTTCGAATAATCTGCCGATCGGCATAGACCATTGTCCATTCATTATTTATCGGATCAATTTCAAATCCAAAGACGGTATCATCGGCAAGAAATGATTCCCAGAAAGTATCACCAAGATTGATAACATCTTCAGTCTTGAGATAAAAATACCATTTGAAATCTTTAATCCGCTCTTCCTGCAGTTTCCCCTGCTCATCTTTGTAGACAAGAACAATATCTCGCTTATCTGTCCATGCGGTAAAGTATATCCGCTCTTTATTCCAGGGGTGATCTTCAAAGACACCAGAGTTTGCTGTAAGTGTTGAAATAACTGCTTTATCATCCTGATGATGCTCGACTTTCTTCTGTTCTGTATATGACCCAATATCACTTAATCCGACAAGTTGCTTTGCCCGAACAATCCCATCAACATTTTTCCGCCATGCGGTATAGTCGGCTGGATTTCGGAGAAAGTATGCCGGATGATAAAGCGGAATGACGATTCCATACTGGGTTTCAAATTCTTGCCCAATAACCTTGCCAATTGCCACTGGTTTCCCAAGCATATTTGCCGTTGCAGTTGATCCCCATGTTAAGATTGCCCGTGGTTTAATTGCTTCGAGTGTTGGAAAGAGCCAGAGTTTTGAACAGGTGATAATTGCATCTGGTGATGGTTTCTGAATATGTTTTTCTTTGTCATATCCAGGAAAACATTTCACGGTATTATCGGTCCAGATATCCTTCCGTTCTAATTTTGCTTCAAGCAGAAACTTATCGTAGACTTTGCCAGCACGTCCAATAAACGGAAGTCCTTGTGCATCTTCATCTGGTCCTGGGGCTTCACCAATAGAAAAAATCGCAGCTTCTTCGTTCCCCGTTCCAAAGACGACATTTTTTGATGTCTTTGCACATAAACATTCCGAACATCGAGTTGTCATGTAGCGATATCCTTGCATAAAGCATGAAATTCATTTGTTGAATAACTTGCTACTTCACGATAGAGTTCGCCAATAAAAATCCATTGTTTCCGATAGTTCTCACGAGTAATTCCGCCAGGATAAAGTGGTGCTGCCGGATGAGATACGGCACTTGTCAAAAAGGTTTGCCTATCACTCTGGTAAACAGATATCTTTCGCACTCTCGCCTGAATTCGATCTGCCGCTGCCCGACCCATTGCGACAATTAATCGGCATCTCGGGAGTAATTGCAATTCTTGCTCAAGCCAGTCATGACATTTCTCAATGTACTCTGGCTTGAGTATCCCGGCACATTTCTGGACGTTCGTCACATAAAATAAGTCTAAAGGGATCTGCGCTTGCTCAAGCACTTTTTTCAAAATATCTGGCGATTTGACTTGTTTATTTTCTGCCCATCGGTGAAGTTCAAATGGAATGAGTGTTGGATTCCATGAATAAGTATTTCCTGGATGCTGAGCAAGAAGTAAGACGGTCGCATTACAATTGCCAACACCCAATCCCTTTGCCATCCCAATATGGCATTTATCGCACGTCCCAATTTTCTTGTTGATTGGGAGTCCGTCTAAATACACCATGCGATGATCTGCTCCAGTGCTTTCTGTGTTCGTTCTGCAATTGGAATTCGAGGAATTGTAATGCATGGGACATCAAGAAATTGGAGTTCTTGGATTCGCACATAATAACCTGGCGTTTCTGGAAGATCATCGTCACCTGGCAAATGAATAACGCGAAAATCTGCAAGCCATGGTGGCGTAAGAATTAACTCTGAAAATGTTTCTTTTCGTAAACGACCATAGACAACAGTCGATACTGGCCAGATGCGATCTGTAATGACAAGATCATCTTCGTAGTCATACATATGGGTAAATGTTTCTGCAAGCCGTTGATCACATGCATAGTCGGTCAATGTCCATTTCCGTTTTGGATACCAGAACCAATGCAAATGCCTACGTAATGGTTTTAAGACATCTTCGTGCATGTGAAGTGCATCAAAGAGTGTCGATTTCCCAGACTTGATCGGACCTTCAAGAGTAATAATCATTAGCTAGATTCTTTCTACCATTGAGAATTTCACCTGTCCAGTTAATTGTTTCATGATCTATAATTTTTTTCACCGAGAGTCATTGGATTCCACCGAAGAAGAAAACTTTCGGCAAGTGAACTAACATCATATCGTTCGGCATTTGCCCCACCAGTTTCCGATGGGTCACCATCTCGAAGCCGCATGAGTGCAACGGTTGCACCAATCTCTCGAAGTGATGCCATTAACAGAAGCGCATCTTTCCATGCATCGGGATCAAGCCAGATTTCGACATGTCTCGGCATGACAGTTCCAAGTCGCATGCGCTGCCCTTGATGTAATGACTTCCCAAGCAAGCTTATTGCATCAGATCCAAGTGCCATCGCATCAAAAACACCCTCTGTAATTTTGATTGGCTCTGCACTTTTTCCCTGATCCCAATTAAACAAGAGTTCTGCCGGTGGGATTTTAATTTCTTCACGCGGTGGTGTGAGATAGCGCATACCCGGAGCAAGGAAGAGTCTGGCAACAAATGAAACAGGATCGCCGTCGAGAATAATCGGGACGATTACCCGGCGAGCATACTTGCCATCGAGACAAACACCAATTCTATAGTGAATCAGCATAGCATCTGTAATCCGTCGGCGCCGGAGATAAGCAATTGCTCTGACAATTAATGGTGACTTCTCGGCATCACGAAGAAGTGGGAAGAGTGCCTGATATTCATCTGGCAGAATATTTTCCCGAGCCATGACAGGCACCTGATCGAGCATGGGGATAAAATCATTTACATCAAATCGCGAATAATCAAGCTTGTCACGTGACGTATTTTTCTCCAAGTCCCGAATCATTGCCGTTACACTACTTCCACGGCCGGCACCGCATTTGAAGCAGTAATACCGATTTTTCCACACATTTATGTTGCAGTGGTTTTCTTTTCCGCAGAATGGGCAGCGAATTGTCCATTCCGTACCATTAGATTTGGCACTGGGATGCCAATGATGCAACCACCCAAGAATCTTCCTCGTTACCGGAGATATTTCTGTCATTTTTGATCAGTGTCCTATTCTGATATATATTTTATATGTCCAAGACTAATTTTTAAGCGATGTTCTAATGACAACTTTTTACCTTTCTTTGCAAGACTCATTTTCTGCCGAGACTCAAATGTATGCTTTCGATTTTTCCAATATTTATTGCCTTTGTGCGCAAGACCAATTTTTTGACGATGTTCTACTGAAAACTCTATTCCTTTTCGTGCATGACTAATCTTTTGACGCGTTTCTGCCGTAACTTTTTTGCCAGTATGAGTTAAAGAATTATGTACCGATATTGTAAGTAGTGTAATATTTGACGATCTATCATCGAGTTTATTGTTATTTTTATGATGTGCATGTTCACTCCGAATTAATGGTCTACCAAGTCTCTCGGCAAGTATGCGCCGTGCTCGACAGATTGTTCTTTGACCAGGAAATAATGGATGTAAACCATACCATGCCTCAACCCATCGGTCATTATTGACATATAAACTTCCAGGAAGTGAATGGTTTTGTTTTTGTTCTTTCAAAATAGCTTTCCAAGTTGTGATTGCCATTAGTGTACAGTCTCACCCGGTTGACTTGCAATGAGTTCGCCATTCCCATTTCCGGCAGCAATCATGGACATAATCTCTGGCCGCCACTTCACGGGAATGATAAACCGAGCTTCGTTTTCTTTACTCTTTGCGATAAAGAGTCGCATGAGATGTTCATTTGATTCTTCTTGCGTCTGACAGAGACCGATCATGACATCGGTAATTGCATTAATCTCAAAGCACTCGGCAATATCAGACATTCCGACAACGGGACGAGAAAGTGACCCGCGATTCATCTGGGTTGCCGTATGAATTGCTGCCTGAATTTCTTTCCCATAGGCACGAATATCACGAAAAATCTCGGCAAGTTCATGCCGACGTTCCGAATAGGCATGACCAGACCGCATCTCACCAGGGTAGTCGACAAAGACAACATCGGGGTGGGTCCCATCTGATGCCTTCAATCGTTCAACTGCATGCCGAATATTATCAACAGTTGCCTGTTTCCCAATCAGCTCAATCACTGTCAAGGAACCACCAAACCGTTCAAAAGTAGCAATCCGTTTCCCGGCTTCTGTAAGGTTGGATCGCATCTCGACACGGCTCATGCGACTAATTGCCCGATCGACTCGGTGGGCAATGACATCTTTCGTCGATTCACATGTCACGTAAATCCCATGATGCCCTTGGAGTAAAGATGCCTTTGCCATACAGACGAGTGATGCCGTTTTCCCACGAGATGGTGGGCCAGCCCAAACACACATCTCACCCCGGCCAAGCCCGCCATCGAGTGCCGAGTCCAATGGCTTGAGCAAGGTGGCAATCTTCAAATTCAGATCTACTGGGTGATATGCCATTTGAGAGAGCCGACTCTGCTGCTCAGGAAACTGCCGAACAACATTCTCACCATCTCCGGCAGCAAAGATCAGTGCCTCGTTAATCAACCCACGAGCGGCATCATAATCACGAATCCCCTGTGCCTTTGCCCGGTCAACTAACTCGGCTGCTTTAATCACGGCATGCTCAAATGCCCGATCCCGAACCCAGAGAATCACTCGATCTGTAATGTACTGGCTATCATCTGTTGGCAGGGTACAGAGTTTCCCAACAAGTTTTCGCCATGCACTTTCTGTATCACTCGGGAGTGGTGGCTGTTTGAGCAACCGATCTGTAATGAGTTGTTGCCAGACCGGAAGTGATGGGACCATGCGATATGCCCGATAAAACTGCAAAACTTGTCGTGCCGTTTCTTGATGAAGCAGGAGTTTGAATTGCCGTGCCGATAAAACATCACCGTAGTTCGCGAGACATGCTGGTTTCTGGCACATAACTGCCAGGAGTCGTTCCTGAAATTCTTCTGGAAATGGGTATGGTTCGCTCCCGATTGATTCCGTGAGTTCTGTTCTGATTTCCGTTGCTGATGAAAAGGTCATGCACGTTGCCTTCCTGCATATAAGCATCACGGACAACATGATAGGCCATGACATCTAGATCAGGATCAGACCCCAAATGACAAATCAATGCAACCTGGGCATCAGTCAAGTGGGAATCCATCTCTAGCTGCCAGAATGGGGCATAATAGCGAATGAATGCCGCATGCGTGGAACTTGTGAAATGAATCCAGTACCGATCTTCTGGGAGGAACTTATATGTTGTACGAGTATGCAGGTAGTTTTTGACGCCTTGGGCTATTTCTGGAAAGTGGACTCGAATCTGGTCCTGTGCCTGTTGCCGAATATTCCCACGGGACTGTAGATCATGCGCTGCTGCTTGTGTATTCCCACCAAACTCGGCAGCCCGAGTCTTGAGTCCGTCGGCAACAATGCCATTCAGCCATG
>Ga0315274_10007858_pt1 | contig 15412 bp, 12 predicted proteins | sample YL17G02_20_MG_FD_203700 | JGI IMG/M metagenome (GOLD analysis project Ga0315274, IMG submission 203700) | Sediment microbial communities from Yellowstone Lake, YNP, Wyoming, USA - YL17G02_20 | ecosystem: Environmental > Aquatic > Freshwater > Lake > Sediment | place: USA: Wyoming | collected... | reverse complement strand
TATCATCATCCCGTTCACGGACAACTGGATACCAAAGGCGGAAAAGCGAGTCCAGAAAAAAAGCAACACCCCTCACGAATCCTTGCATTCTCCAAGAGGGGCTGAGTAGTTACGGCAAGGGGCTGATTTAGCCGGTTGCAGGCGTCAGCAGGGGGCGGCGTAAGAGATAGGCCCCAGACTGCCTCGGCAACGGCCAGCACCAGAATGGCACATTCAAGAGAAGACCAGCGATGCACGTTTCACGTCGAGATTTCCTGCGTTACTGCACCACGTCGGCGGCGGCGCTCGGCCTGAGCGCGCTCGATCTGCGATCGCTCGACAAGGCGCTGGCCGATTCGGCGAACGGTCGTTCGGTGATCTGGCTCCAGGGCAGCTCATGTCTGGGTTGCTCGATGTCGTTTCTCAACCGAATTGCGACCGCTGCGCCGACGACGGCGGCCGACGCGTTGATGAATTCGGTCCCGCTTGCCTATCACACGGCCCTGATGGGGCCTTCGGGCGAGATGGCGGTGGCAACGGCGCAGAAGGCCGCCGCCAGACCGTTCATCCTCGTTGTCGAGGGCGGCGTTCCAACCGCCTTCGACGGTGCAGCCTGTTGGGCGTGGACGCGGTCGGGCAAGGACGTCACGTTCCAGGAGGTCGCAAAAGAACTGGCCGCGCGCGCCGCCGCAATCCTCGCCGTTGGAACCTGCGCGGCCTATGGCGGGATTCCCGCCGCTCCGCCCAATCCGGGCGAAGTCAAAAACGTGGCGACGGCGACGGGCCACCCGACCGTCAACGTCGCGGTTGACCAGCTCGGCCTGGATGGCTCTGGCTCCAAACTCTCTCAGGTCACTGCATTCCCTCAACCGCTCTCGAACCGTCAACACCAACACTTCCACCTCCTCCGACGTTCGGTTCCCGGATCGTCGGCATCCCGACGGCCGATCACTTCAATCTACTCGACAAGGTCGCTTTCCTTCGGCTCGCTTGACCCAGAAGCGAACGGTAGAAAAAACGACATGGAACATTCGAGCCACCCGACGCATCGAGACCCCGCGACGCACCTTCTCGACCATCCGGCGTCGCTTCTGTTCAGGATTTTTTTTCGCATCATCGCATCTCCCTCAATGGCATTTGATCCGCCATTTTTGATTGGGAGTTGCTGACACTCAACTGATTGAGGGTTACTGACACTTGGCCTATTATCATCACTCGATCACGCGCCGCGACTTTGTCAAAACGGCGACGGCGGTTGCCCTCGGAGGACCGATCATCATCACGTCGCCCATTCGGGCCGCCGGCGGAAAACCGGCGCCCAGCGACAAGATCGTTATGGGATTCATCGGCCCCGGAAAACAGGGCCTGGGCCACGTGCGGCGATTTTCGCGCGACGCCGACGTTCAGGTTGTCGCCGTCTGCGACGTGGACACCTCACGCCGCGAGTTCGCCCGCAAAGTGGTTGAAGAGACTTACGCCAAGGACAAAAACCGCCCCACCTACAAGGGCTGCACGGCCTACAAGGATTTCCGCGAACTGCTGGCCCGCCCCGACATTGACGCCGTCCTGATCGCCGCGCCCGACCACTGGCACGCGATCCCCGTCATCACCGCCGCGCTGGCCAAGAAGGACATCTATTGCGAGAAACCGCTTTCGCTGACGATCCACGAGGCGCGCCAGATGGTTAACGCGGTCCGCAAGGGCAACGTGATCTTCCAGACCGGCAGCCAGCAGCGCACCGAGTTTGGCGGGCGCTTCGTGACGGCCATCGAGTATGTCCGAAGCGGGCGCATCGGCAAAGTGAAGACCGTCATCGTGAACACCGGCGGCCCGTCGCGCGACTGTGATCTGCCCGAAGAGCCGATTCCCGACGGCCTCGACTGGGACTTCTGGCTCGGCCCCGCGCCCAAGCGAGGCTATCACAAGGTTCTCTGCCCCGCCGGAATCCCGACCAAACCGCCCGCCGAAATGGGCAAGGTTCCCTTTTACGACAACTTCCCGAATTGGCGCAGCTACAAAGACTACTCCGGCGGCGGCATGACCGACTTCGGCGCTCACCACTTCGACATCGCGCAGTGGGGCCTCAATATGGACAACTCGGGCCCGGTGGAAATTCACCCGCCCGACGGCAAAGAATACACGCGACTGACCTACAAATACGCCAACGGGATCATCATGTATCACACCGGAGGCAAAGCCGACGTGACCTTTGTCGGCACGGACGGCACCATCGAGGTCAGCCGCAACTCGATCCGATCCAGTCCCGAAAGCATCCTCAAGGAGCCGCTCGGACCCAACGACGTCCATCTCAACGTTCACGAAGGCCATGGCGAGAATTGGCTGAGCTGCATTCGCAGCCGCAAACTTCCGATCGCCGATGTGGAGATCGGCTGCCGGTCGGTGACGGTTTGCCACCTGGGGAATCTGGCCTATTGGAACAAGCAGCCGCTCAAGTGGGACCCGGAGAAGGAGCGCTTCGTCGGCGACGACGCGGCCAACGCCTGGCTCGACCGCCCCAAGCGCGCACCGTGGAGCCTGCCGGCGGTCTGACCGCTCGAAGTCCGGCAGACTCACGTCATCGGGATGTTGCAGGCGTGAGCGATGCCTTTCATGTAGCCGAACGCGAACACCTTGCCCGCGACCGCATAGCCGGGATCGTCGTTGCTTTCGCCTTCCATGGTCGGGGCGTGGTCGGGCCGAATCGGACCCTCGAAGCCCACTTCGTGATAGAGTTTGAGCATGGCGGCCATGTCGGTGGGGCCGTTGTCGTGGAAGGTTTCGACGAAGTGCTTCGCCGTCCCGCGGACGTCGCGGAAGTGGATGAAGAAAATCTTTTTCTGCCCGCCAAACTCGCGGATGAGTTTCTCCAGGTCTTCTCCCATCAGCCGGAAATTGGCCTGACAGAAGGTGATGCCGTTCATGGGGCTGGGCGCCAACCGCATGGCTTTTCGATAGGCGTCGGCGGTGCGAATAATGCGGCCGATGCCCCGCAAGGGCGACACCGGCGGGTCGTCGGGATGCAGGCCCAACTGGACGCCGGCTTTCTCGGCCACGGGCATCATTTGCCGGAGGAAATAGGCGAAGTTCTCCCACATTCGATCCTCGCCGACGATGCCGGCGTCGGTCGGCCCTTTCTTCTCGGCGTCCTCGATGTTGAACTCCGAGGTCAGCGCGCCGCCTCGCTCGGGAATCGTGACGGCGGTGCGCGACCAGCCGATCGCGGCCATAAAGTTGTAGCAGATCGTCGGGATTCCCAGCTGCGCGGCGTTTCGGATCAACGCGCAGAAGGTCTCGATTTCCTCGTCGCGGCCCGGCAAGCCGAGTTTGATCTTGTTCATCGGAACGCCGGGGCCTTCGATGGCGGCCAGCTTCAGGCCGGCCTCCTGGAGGTTCTTCTGGATCAGGGCCAGCGTGTCCAATTCCCATGCGTGGGCGATTCCCGTTCGCTCGGGCGAGACGGTCGTGACGGCGTGGTTGACGCCGCACTGCCTGGCCGCTTTCCATCGCGGGCTGGGCGTGGCGGGCAGGTACATGGCGAGTTTCATTCCGCCGGCGGGGATGTCCGGTCTGTCATTTGCGCTTCGGGCGCTGCGCGGGGCGACCAGCGGCGGACTTGCTGTCGCGCTTCCCGCCGCCAACAAGGCGACATTGGTCTTGATCCAGTCTCGGCGTGTAGATGTGGCGTTCATCATTACGTGCCCTTTCTCCAACAACAAATCTTGACATGGCTGCTCACGGGCGTTCGAGGGGTCCGACCCGTCTGACTTGTCCGACAAAACCACCCGCCCGCGGGAAGCTATCCTACGGTGATGTGGCTGAGCGGTCCAACGGGCCGGGATTCTCGATCAGCTCCTTCAAGCGAGCCAGGAATCGCGCCGCTTGAACCCCGTCAATCAGGCGATGATCGCAGCTCAAGGTCAGGGTGAGGGCCTTCGATGGTTTGACCGTGTTGTCCTGGACGATCGCCTGGTCGCGCACCGCGCCCACGGCAAGGATGGCTGCTTCGGGCGGATGGATGATCGCGGTGAACTCTTCGACGCCGTACTTGCCCAGATTGCTGACCGTGAAGACAGCCTCGCCGAGTCCTTCGACTTTTCCCTCGCGCGCGGCGGCGATGACCCGGCGCGTTTCCTGAGCCAGATGCTCGAAGGTCATGCGGTCGGCACCGCGCACAACGGGAACCGCCAGTCCGTCCTCGACGGCCACGATGATCCCAATGTTCGCCGAGGGCCGCGTGACGACTTCGTTGCCGTCCAGGCGGCTTCGGAACGCGGGGAACTCGCCGACGGCCTTTGCGCAGGCCATCACGAGCACGTCGTTCAGGCCGGCCGCCGTCTGGGCTTTGCGCGCCTCGCAAAAGCGGAGAGCCGGCTCGGCCTGGACGGTCGCTTTTACGTAGAAATGGGGAATGGTCTGCTTGGAGGCGGTCACAACGCGCGCGATCGCCCGGCGCATGGGAGAGAGCGGACGCCGCACCGATTCTTCGGAACCGGCCATGGGGGCCGCCGTGATCGCCTTTTCCACGTCAGGAACCACGATCCGGCCATCGGGTCCGCTTCCGGGGCCAAGTGTTCTCAGATCAATCCCACGCTCTTCGGCCAATCGGCGCGCGGCCGGAGAGGCTTTGATTTCAGCGGGTTTCACTGCACCGGCCTCGTCGCCGGCTTCAGCGGACCGCGAGAGAGTCTGTGCGAGTCCTTGTTGGTCCGTGCGGACCTCTTCTTCCATCTGCGCAGGCGGATTCGCCGCCAGCCATGCGTCGAGAGTGGCATCGTCGTCCGCCAAATAGGCCACCGGGGTTCTCACCGGAACCCAGCGGTCTTCGACGATCACGATTCGCGCCAGCCGGCCCGAATGCTCCGCCTCGACCTCAAACACGGCTTTGGTGGTCTCGGCCTCGAAAATGACCTGCCCTTTCTCGATTCGATCGCCGGGCCGGACCAGCCATCGCGCGATGACGCATTCCTCCACCGTCTGGTCGGGTTGAGGCATCAGGATAGGAACCACGTCGCCCGTGGCAGAGGGATTCACCGGCTGATCGCTCATGGTGCGTGCCGCCAGTCCCTTCTCGATCAGCTCGGCCAGGAACTGCGTCGTCGGCACGCATCCGCGCATGGCTTCGACGCGGTGAAACAAAGGCAGAGACAACGTGACGGTTTTCGGCACCCGACCGCCCACGTAAAGTATTGGGCGACCGCGTTTCGGTTTCGTTTTCATCTTCATCGCTCCTTTCAACCGAGCGATCTTGCCTGTCAAGTGTTCGACACAGTCGCGCGTTGACGGGTCGCCAACCAGCGTTTGAAGGACTGCTTGCTTTCTCCACTGCGCCGCCCTGCCAATAAGCCCTCCACGCCAATGTGCTCATCGAGATCAGGCCACTCAATGGCGTAGCCGTCGCCTAACAATCGCCAGTTTTTTTGCTCTCTTGGTGAAGCATGCACAAGGCGGGGATACCATTCAAGCGGGACAACCATGCTGCGACCGTCATTGAGGTTCACGATCAGTCTCTCATTCGCGATCTTGACGCTAGCCACGAGAGGCTCTTTCTCAAGAACCAAAGTAGTCATGCCATGCCTCCAACAATCTTTCTCGGTGCTCTATGACAAGCCGAGCGATCTTGCTCAACTCGTGCTCTCTGAAGCCCCGATTCTTCGCGAGTGAAACAGGCTCAAGCCAGAGCTTGGCGATATGCCGCTCACGTTTGACATGGATGTGTGGCGGCTCATCCTTGTCAGAACTGAAGAAGACGAAATCATAAGGTCCGTCGTGGTAAACCGTTGGCACAGACAAAGCGCTCGCTTTCGAAGTTGATGCTGGAATGCTTCCTTCCAACGTTCTGAGATCTCACCCCGCCTAACGCCGGATGTCCGGCGCGCGCCTCCGCCACGCCGACTTGACGCCCCTGTCGGGCCGCTACATAACGATGGCGGAAGGGATGTTCGGGCTCTCCGGATTCACGGTGACCTGCTCTCGCGTCGGGGAGATCACCAGATCCATGTCCTCCATGGGGATGGCGCCGAGAAGAACGCGATCCCCGAGAACCAGTGCGCCCCCATAGCAGCTGCGGCCGAGAGAGGCGATCTTGACGGGACCCACATAAGAGACCACTTCCTTCTTCCCGTTGGCTACCGTCACCTCCCGGCGCTCCAATTCCTGGAGGTCAAGCTGGATTCTCACGTGTTCTGGAATGCACAGGGTGATCGCACCCGTATCAACCAAAGCGTGAACTTGTACCGCCCTGAGCTCCGGTCTCTGCGGATTGGAGAGCGACACTTCGACATTGATGGTACCCATCTCTTCGCACCTCCTTAACGAATGTGCCGTCTATCCGTACACCCCGCAAGGGGAAAAACCAAGAAGTCGCAGGATCGCGCCTGCGATCTAACCCCTCCGTCGCGGCTCTCCATGCCTCTGACGGCAAGCTTATGTGGCTGTGTCGAGGCGCGCCCGTCAATCTTGCTGCGTCAAAGGGAAATCGCTTTCTTGTTGATTTCCTCCGGAGGATCGCCAAGCCTGCCGCCGGATTGTTTGTAGTTCCCACGTTCGTGGGTCATGGGTTGTCCAAAACGCCCGCTGAAATGGGAACTGCGAACTGAAGCAGCGCCGAATCCCAAAGGTTTGCTCCGCGAGAGCAGGCGCAATGCCCAAGTCCTGCTTCATTGATCCCCGGACAGTCCGCGCGCGCGGCGAAATCGCGTTCACGCCGATCCCGGTCAATCAGTACGACCGCACGGTGGCGCAGGAACGCGACCGCTTCCGCAAGGAGGAGTTCCTGCGCATCCATCGCGACATGGCCGTCCTGCGGACCTTCGAGACGATGCTCAACGAGGTGAAGCTGCGCGGTACGTGGAAAGGGATTGCCTATACCCACCGCGGGCCGGCGCACCTTTCGATCGGCCAGGAATCGGCGGCGGTCGGTCAGGCCTTCCTGCTCGGGGTGGACGATCACATCTATGGCAGCCATCGCAGCCACGGCGAGATTCTGGCCAAGGGGCTTTCGGCCATCGAGAAACTGGACGACGACGCCCTGCTCGCGATTATGAGGAACTACTTTGACGGCGCTTGCCTGCGCGTTGTCGAGCGCGACGGCAGCGGCTCGGTCAAGGACCTTGCGATAGACTTCGTGGTCTATGGGGCGCTGGCCGAGATTTTCGGCCGCGAGGCCGGATTCAACAAGGGCATGGGCGGCTCGATGCACGCCTTCTTCCCGCCGTTCGGTATCTATCCCAACAATGCGGTGGTGGGCGGCTCGGGCGACATCGCGGTCGGCGCCGCGCTCTTTAAGAAGATCAACCACAAGCCGGGAATCGTCATCGCCAACGTCGGCGACGCCTCGAGCGCCTGCGGGCCGGTCTGGGAGGGCATCTGTCTGGCCACGATGGCCCAGTACAAGACGCTCTGGGACGAGGCGCACCGCGGCGGCCTGCCGCTCGTTTTCAATTTCGTCAACAACTTCTACGGCATGGGCGGCCAGCCCGAAGGCGAGACCATGGGCTTCGGCATGTTGGCGCGACTGGGCGCGGGCATTAACCCCGAACAGATGCACGCGGAACGCATAGACGGCTTCAATCCGCTGGCCGTCATTGACGCCTATGGCCGGAAGAAGGAAGTTGTGCAGCGCGGCGACGGGCCGGTCCTGCTCGATGTGCTGACCTATCGCTACAGCGGACATTCGCCTTCGGACGCCATGAGCTATCGCTCGCGCGAAGAGCTGGCCGCGTGGCGCGACGTGGACCCGCTTCTTGTCTATCCCGCGCAGCTCGTCGAGGCAGGCATTTGCAGCCAGGACGAGATTGACGCACTGAACGCGCTGGCCGACGAAATCGTTCTCAGGGCCTACCGGAAAGCGATTGATCTGAACGTCTCGCCGCGCGCCGATCTGAAAACAACGCCGTGTCTGCTCGACCGAATCATGTTCTCCAACCAGAAGATCGAGTCGCTGGAGCCGGGCCGGGCGCCGGAGACGCTGATTCCGAGAGAAGAGAATCCGCGCGTTCGGAAACTTGCCGAACGCAGCCGGTCGGCGTTCAACGACAAGGGCGAGCGGCTCCCCAATCACGCCTGCATCGGGATTCGCGACGCCTTGTTCGAAGCGATCCTGGATCGTTTTTACGCCGATCCGACGCTGGTGGCCTACGGCGAGGAAAACCGCGACTGGGGCGGTGCCTTCGGCGTCTATCGCGGTCTGACCGAGGCGCTTCCCTATCATCGCCTGTTCAACGCGCCGATCGCCGAAGGAGCGATCGTCGGCTCGGCGGTGGGCTACGCGCTCGAAGGCGGGCGGGCGCTGGTCGAGCTGATGTACTGCGATTTTCTGGGCCGCGCCGGCGACCAGGTGTTCAACCAGTTGTCCAAATGGCAGGCGATGTCGGGCGGCCTGCTCAAGATGCCCGTGGTGGTTCGGGTTTCGGTCGGCAGCAAATACGGCGCGCAACACAGCCAGGACTGGACGAGCCTCTGTGCCCATATTCCGGGCCTGAAGGTGGTCTTTCCCGCCACGCCTTACGACGCGAAGGGAATGATGTATTCGGCTCTGACGGGCACCGACCCGGTGGTTTTTTTCGAGAGCCAACGAATCTACGACCAGCCGGAGGAGTTTGTCGCCGGCGGCGTGCCCTTGGGACGCTACGAAGTGCCGTTCGGAGAGCCGGTCGTGAGAAAAGAAGGCCGCGACCTGACGATCCTCACGATTGGCGCGACGCTCTATCGCGCCCTGGAGGCTGCGCGGCAGCTCGAAAAGACCTGCGGCCTCTCCTGCGAAGTCATGGACGCCCGGTCCCTTGTCCCCTTTGACTACCAGAAGGTAATTGAGTCGCTCGCCAAGACACGGAAGATTCTGTTGACGTCGGACGCCTGCGAGCGCGGCAGTTTCTTGCAGACGATGGCCGCTCGGATCACGCAGCTCGCGTTCGACCGCCTCGATGCGCCGCCGGTGGTCGTGGGAGCGCGCAATTGGATCACGCCCGCCGACGAAGTGGAGGACGCCTTCTTCCCGTATCCATTGGACATATTGGACGCGATTCACCAACATATCGTCCCGCTGCGGGGCTACAGCGTGAAGCGGGATTGCAGCACCCGAGAGTTGTTGCGCCGGAGCGCCGAAGGGATGTAGAGCGCGCCGGCGCAAGCGTCGGACGGGTCGGACAGGTCCGACTGGTCCGACAGGTCTGACGAGTCAGACCGCAGAACACGAAAACCATCGTGGAGGCCACAATCATGGACGGGCAATCCAGCAACCGGGGCAGGCTAAAGCCTGTACTCCGGACCGATCTGGGAAGTCCACTGAGCCGGCGCCGCTTTGTCCAGGCCACCGCCACCGCCGCGCTGACGGCGGCGTCATGGCGGCGCGTCCAGGGCGCCAACGAACGGATCGGGATCGGCCTGATCGGCTACGGCCTGATCGGACAGTCGCACCTCGCGGATTTCAAAGCGCAACCCGACGTCGACATAGTCGCGGTCGCCGAAGTCCATCGCGGTCGGCTCGAAGCGGCAGCGGCGGCCATCGGCGGCAACGTGGCCCGCTACGGCGACTTCCGCAAGTTGATCGCGGACAAGAACGTGGACGCGGTCGTCGTGGCAACGCCCGACCACTGGCACGCGCTGCAAACCATGCTGGCGTGCGCGGCGGGCAAGGACGTGTACGTCGAAAAGCCTCTGACCGTGTTTGTCCGTGAAGGCCGGTGGATGGTCGAGCTCGCCAATCGCTACAAGCGTGTCGTGCAGACGGGAACGATGCAGCGCTCGGGACCGCACTATCAGCGCGCGCGGCAATTCATCCGCGACGGGCAATTGGGCAAGATCGTCTCGGCGCGCGACGGTTTCTATCGCAACATTATGCCCGGATTCGGCAAGCCGCCCGATCAGCCCCCGCCCGCCGAACTGGACTGGGACATGTTCCTGGGCCCCGCTCCCCAACGGGCCTACAACCCCAATCGCGGCATCTATCATTTCCGCTGGTTCTGGGACACCTCGGGCGGACAGATGACCAACCTCGGCGCCCATTCGTTGGACATCATTCACTGGTCTCTGGAGCTGCGGGGGCCAACGGCGGTTTACAGTGCGGGCGGCCGCCGCTTTCTCGACGACAATTGCGAGACGCCCGATGTTCAGGACGCGATTTTTGAGTATCCCAACCTGACGGTCGCATTGACCATCCGGGAATGTTCGCAAGGCCGCGGTGGCGAGGAGACCAGCAGTCCCCTGTCTTTCTACGGGACCAACGGCCTGCTCGGCATCACGCGCAGTTCGTTCTTCGTGACGCCCGATCCGATCCTTCCGCCGGTCAACTTGGTCCCCGGAATCCGCGGGGGCCACCCGGTGGGCGGACCGAAGTACGTCCCTCAGGAGGGGCCTCGGCAGCTACGGACCAAAGCCCTTCGGGAAGGTTCAGGGGCCGAAGCACAGTTGTTGAAGTTGCACGCGCGGAACTTTCTCGACTGCGTCAAGTCGCGCCGGACGCCGGTCTCCGACCTCGAGAGCAGCCACCGCGTGGCCACGGCGCTCCATCTCGCTAATATCTCGTTGCGTCTGGGACGCCGGATCGTCTGGGATGCGGAGAAGGAGGCGATCGTCGGCGACGCCGAGGCGGCGGAGATGCTGGCGCGCCCCTATCGAAAACCGTGGGACGCGGAACTGCGGAGCCTGAAAGTGTCGTGAGAAGTTCGGACCAGTCCGACCGGTCCGACCAGTCCGACAGGTCCGACAGGTCCAACACCTCAGACCGATTGGAGAATGCGCACCCATGAATCGCAAAGAAATGCTGTGTTCGCTTGCGGCACTGGGCTTGTCGTCATCTGTAGCCCGCGCGGCCGACCGCTCCAAAACGAAACTAGGTCTTTGCACCGATTCCTCGCGCGCTCAGGCCAAGTTGCCCCGGCCGGGCAGCCCGTCCGTTCCCTTCTTTGATCCTTTGAACTATCTGGAGTATTGCCATAGCCTCGGCGCGGGAGGCATCCAGGTCCCGCTGGGTCGGCGAGACGAAACCTACTGCTCCACGCTGCGGCGCAAGGCCGAAGAGTACGGAATGTTCATCGAAAGCTCGGGAAGCCTGCCGCGCGACAAAGCCGACCTCGACCGATTCGAGGCCGACGTGCGCACGGCGAAAGCCGTTGGCGCCGGCGTCATCCGCGTGGTTCCGGTCGCAGGACGCCGCTATGAAGACTACGATTCCCTCGATCAATTCCGGCAGCAGATGGAGCGGGCCGTTCAGTCCGCGCAGTTGGCCGAACCGGTCGCGGCGCGCCATCGCATTCGCCTGGCGATTGAGAATCACAAGGACCAGCGCGTGGGCGAGCGGATCGAGACGCTCAAACGCCTGAACAGCGAGTACGTGGGGATGTGTCTGGACACCGGCAACAGCATCGCCTTGCTCGAAGACCCGATGGAAGTGGTCGAGGCGTTCGCACCGTGGGCCTGGTCGGTTCACCTGAAAGACGCAGCCGTCAAAGAATGTGAAAACGGTTTCCTGCTGATTGATTTGCCGCTGGGCGAGGGTTTCCTCGACCTGTCAAAGATGGTCGAGGTGATCCGCAAGGCCCGACCGGAGGCGCAGTACACGCTCGAGCTGATTGCGCGCGACCCGCTCGAGGTGCCGTGCCTGACGGACAAGTACTGGGGGCCGATGGGAGATGCGTCGGGCCGCGACCTCGCGCGCATACTGCGGATGGTCCGCGCCCACGCCCATCAGAAGCCTCTGCCGCCAATCGGCCGGATGGGGCCGGAAGAGCTGGCCCGCGTCGAAGAGGACTACGTCAAGCGCTCGTTGGCTTACGCACGGGAGCATCTTGGACTGTAAACGAGAAAGGAGAAGCGACAGATGGAATTGACCGGCAAAATCGCCCTGGTGGTCGGCGGTGGCGGCGGCATGGGACTGGCCATCGGCAAGGCGTTGGCGGCCGAGGGCTGCAAGGTGGCGCTCAGCGACTGCGACGAGCAAGCCCTGCGAAAAGCTGCGGAATCCGCGGGCGGCAAGTCGCCGCTGCCGTGGCGAACCTGCGACATTACGGATCGCGGGCAGGTCGCGCAGCTGTTTCAGTGGGTCGCGCGCGAACTCGGCCCCGTGGACATTCTCGTCAACGCCGCGGGGATCAACATCGCCAATCGAATGATGGCCACGGTCGTTCCGGCGGAGTTTGATCGCGTCATGGCGGTGAATTTCACGGGCGCGTTCAACCTGATTCATGCCGCGCTGCCGGCCATGCGCGAAAAACGCTCCGGACTGATCTTCAACATCGTCTCGCTGGCCGGATTGCGTGTGATGCCGATGGCCGGCTTGCCTTATTGCACCTCGAAGTTCGCAATGGGCGCGCTCGGAACGTTTGTCAACCTCGAGGAATGCGAGAAGAACGGCATCCGCGTGACCAACATCTATCCGGGCGAAGCAAACACGCCGCTGGTGGACAAGCGCCCGACCCCGCCGCCGCCGGAAAAGCGCGCCCGGATGCTTCAACCCGAAGACATCGCCGCTTGCGTGCTCTTCGTGGCCAAGCTGCATCCGCGCGCCGTGGTTCCCGAACTGGTCATTACGCCCACGCACATGTTGATTGGCTGAGGCCGAAGGAATTCGCCATGCCGGCACAAGACTACCTGCAATGGTTGATCGGCAGCACGAAGACCGCGTGGTGGCATGATTCCGCCGATCCCGCCGAGTTGGCGTTGGGCCTGAAGCGGGGCGCCGTGGGCGTGACCACCAATCCCTATTTGTCCTATCTGTCCTTGTGCAAGAACCGAGCGATGTGGCCAAAAGAAATCGCAGAAGTGCTCGCGCAGAATCTAGACCCGGAGTGCAAAGCCGAAGCGCTGATGAAGGTGGTTGTCGCCCACGCCGCGAACGAGCTGATGGCGGAATTTGAACGAAGCCGGGGCGAACGGGGCTACGTCTGCGCCCAGGTGAATCCGGCGCGGGCCGGCGACCGCGACCTCATGCTCGCGATGGCCAGGCGCTTTCACGCCTGGGCGCCGAACATCGCCGTGAAATTGCCCGCCACCGCCGCCGGCCTCGATGTCCTGGAAGAGTGCGCGGCAGAAGGGATCACCGTCACGGCGACGGTCAGCTTCACCGTGCCGCAGGTGGTCGCTGTCGCCGAGCGCTTTCGTCGCGGAATCGAGCGGGCGAAACGCAACGCCGCGCCGCCGCCCAAGTGCTTCGCCGTCATCATGATCGGCCGGCTCGATGATTACCTGAGAGAAGTGGCCCACGATTTGCGCGCGACCGCGACCGAATCCGACATCCGTCAGGCAGGATTGGCGGTGACAAAACGCGCCCATTCGATCTATCGGGAGCGCAAGTACGAAGCCGTGTTGCTCGTGGCGGCGTTGCGAGGGGCCTACCACATGACCGAGCTCGCTGGCGCGGAGCTCATCATGTCCATCGCTCCCAAATACCAGGAAATCTTGTTGCGCGAGAGTTTGCCGCGCGAAGAACGAATTCGTCGCGAGATTCCCTCGGACGTTGTGGAGAGACTCTCGCAGATGCCTGAGTTCCGCCGCGCTTACGATCCGAACGGAATGTCGCCGCAGGAATTCATCGCCTACGGCGCGACGCAAAGAACCTTGTCGCAGTTCATCGAAGCGGGCTGGAGTTTGATTGAGAAATTTGAATTGGTCATATAGGTCCCATAGGTCTTATAGGTCCAATAGGTCTTATCCAATGAAACGACGCACCTTCCTCCAAACGGCCACGCAAACAGGCGCGGCTCTTATCACCACTCTCCTTTCGACTCCTGCCTTGTCGGCCGACCGCATTGCCGGCGCCGGCGAACGCGTGAGCGTCGGATTGATCGGCTGCGGCGGGCGCGGACGCTTTCTCTCGCGCCATCTGCGCACGGTTCCCAACGTGGAATTCCTCGGCGCGTGCGACGTATATGAGAAGAACTGCCTCGCGGCCCGCGAGGAATTCGGCCCCCGCTGCCGGGCCTACAAGGACTTTCGCGAGCTTCTCGAACAGAAGGACGTTGACGCCGTCGTGATCGCCACGCCCGACCACTGGCACGCCACCGCAACCGTGCTGGCCTGTCAGGCGGGAAAAGACGTGTACGTCGAGAAGCCGCTGGCCCACAACATCCGCGAAGGTCGGGCCATGGTGAAGGCCGCTCGGCAGCACAACCGGATCGTGCAAGCCGGCGTACAACAGCGCTCGGCCGAGCATTTCGAGGAAATGCGCCGCATCATCGCGAGCGGCGAACTCGGCCCGGTGCATTTCGTCCGCGTTTGGAACTATCGCAACATATTCCCCAAGGGCATCGGGCGGCGCGGAAACGCCGAAGTCCCGCCCGGCCTGGACTGGGATTTCTGGCTCGGCCCGGCGCCCGCCGTCCCCTTCAGTTGGAATCGCTTCCTGTTCACGTACCGATGGTTCTGGGACTACTCCGGCGGTGTTATCACCGATTTCGGCACCCACCGATTTGACAGCGTCCACCAGGCCATGGGCGCCGACTCGCCCGTCGCGGTGGCGGCGGCGGGGCGTCGCTTCGCGCTCGACGACGACGGCGAAATCCCCGACGTCTTGCAGGCAACCTATGAGTATCCCGGCTTCGTGCTCTCCTACGAAGCCTGCCTGCTCAACGCCCACGGCATGGGCGGCCGAACTCCAGGCCGGCAATACTACGGCGCCGTGGGCGCGGAGGATCGGCCCAACGGAATGGCCTTTTACGGGACCAACGGCGCGCTGTTCGCCGACCGCCTGGGCTTTGAAATCTATCCGGAGTTGAAACCGAGAGATACGCTGGAGAGCGCAGGCGGGCAAGGCGACCCGTCGGGCCGGTTCCGCATGCAGCGCAAGGAAGGCAGCTCGCCCGACTCGTCGGCGCTTCATCTTCAGAACTTCATCGAGTGCGTGCGAACGCGCCGGAAACCGGTCGGCGACATTGAGATCGGCCACCGCTCGACCTTGGTGGCCCATCTGGGAAACATCGCATTGAAGGCGGGACGAAGGATCCGCTGGGACAGCGCGAAGGAAGAGATCGTCGGCGACGCCGAGGCGGCCAGACTCATGGCCCGCGCGGCTCGAAAACCGTGGGACTTGATATAGGTCTCGGTCTGTGTCAAGTCCGACTTGTCCGACCTGTCTGACCTGTCCGACCCGTCTGACTGGTCCGACCGGTCCGACGGTGCGGCGGGCCGGCGGGCCGCCGGCCTTCTATCTCAAAGGGAGGTTGACCGATGACCACAATCGGCTTCATTGGGCTGGGCATCATGGGAAAGCCCATGGCGAAGAATCTGCTCAAGGCCGGCTACGAGTTGACGGTCTATGACATCGTTGCGGAGCGCATGAAGGAACTGGTCGAGGCGGGCGCTCAGGCCGCCTCCTCAAGCCGGGACGTGGCGGCCCGGAGCGAAGTCGTCATTACGATGCTTCCCAACTCGCCCGACGTGAAAGAAGCCGTTCTGGGCGGGAACGGCGTCCTCGAAGGAGCCCGGCCGGGAACCATCCTGA
>Ga0315274_10007857_pt1 | contig 15412 bp, 11 predicted proteins | sample YL17G02_20_MG_FD_203700 | JGI IMG/M metagenome (GOLD analysis project Ga0315274, IMG submission 203700) | Sediment microbial communities from Yellowstone Lake, YNP, Wyoming, USA - YL17G02_20 | ecosystem: Environmental > Aquatic > Freshwater > Lake > Sediment | place: USA: Wyoming | collected... | reverse complement strand
TGGTTTTACATATCTATAAATATAACGCTCCTCTGGAGCTAAGAACTAGCACTATTATGAATGATATTGTTACAAAATTATAACCTTTATCTCTTAAGTCAGTGCTATTCGGCTGAAGCCTGCTACTCCAAAACCATTATTGACAACTTAATATGAGAATGGCATAATACAATTAAATAGATATTTGTGGATGGAAAAAGGAGGTTTGTCGGAAATGGTACTTATAAGGCGGGCTTTAGAAGCAGATTTTACATTCAATGTAGAAGACTATACTGATGAGCTTAGGGTGTTGAGGTTCAATGGTGTTGAGGGAATTTCAGAGCCTTTCCGATACAACCTTAAACTCGCTTCACTGGACCCGGAGATAGATTTTGGGAATATTGTCAGCAAAGATGGATGCCTGACTATGCAAAGTGAAACTGGTGAGCGATACGTTCACGGTGTTATTACGAAATGTATTCAAGGAGGCATAGGAAGCAGGTTTACTATGTATCACGTTGAGCTTGTACCATATTTTTGGCTTTTAACTATGAGACAATTCTGCTATATTTATCAGAATAAGACGATACAGGAGATCATCACAGATATATTCCAGAATGCCGGGATTTCAAGCCGTAGATATCGGTTTGCACTACAAGGAACGCATAATTCCCGTGAATATTGCGTTCAGTATCGTGAATCGGAATTTAATTTCATGTCACGCCTGATGGAAGAAGAGGGAATATTTTATTACTTTGAACACGAAGAAGACAATCACGTGATGGTTATGGCTGACAGTTCGGCGGTACACACTCCAATAGAATCACCAGAAATTCGGTTCAGTGAACCCTCGCAAATGGTGGCTGACCAAGAATACGTTTACGATTATCGTTTTTTCCGACAAATGAGACCCGATCTGGTTCTATTCAGGGATTTCAACTATGAAAGACCAACACTTGATCTGGAAGTTTTCAAAGAAGGAACTGACGACACAGAGACTGGATTTGATATACATGACTATCCCGGCTTGTACCAAGATCAAAGTACAGGGGAGGATATTGCACAGCTAAGATTAGATTCTTTAAGGATGAACCGTGAAGTTGGCCTGGGAAGAAGTGTATGCCGTCGGTTCATTCCCGGATATAGGTTTCAACTAACTGGTCATGGCAGGCAAAGCTTTAATCAGGAGTATCTCATTACTCGTATTACAAACACAGGCGCTCAACCGCTGGGTGAAGACTCGACAGGAGGGGAAGGACTTCAATATTCCAATGATTTTGAGTGCATACCATTTTCTGTCCCGTATCGCCCTCTTCGCAAGACACCCAAGCCAATAGTTGAAGGCGTTCAGACTGCGATTGTTGTTGGACCTAGCGGGGATGACATTTACTTTGATGATTTAGGTAGAGTGAAAGTTCAGTTTCATTGGGACCGAGAGAATCAGAATGATGAGAATAGCTCATGCTGGATCAGAGCCAGCGATGGATATGCTGGACAAAATCATGGCATCCAATTTACCCCATTAATTGGAGATGAAGTTATAGTAGATTTTCTGGAGGGTGATCCAGACAGACCCATCATCATCGGACGAGTTTATAATGGCGATAACATACCCCACCTTGAACCCCAAAATAAAGTCCAGAACCAGATTCTTACGCCATACCAGCATAAACTGCTCTTTGACGACAAGGGAGCAAGTATTATTCTTAAAACAGGCGGTAACGAAACCATACAAATGACAGATGGCGGCAGTACCGGAGATGGGAGTAACATCAAAATTTCTACCGCAGATGGCCATTACATGAGACTTACTGGTGGTGAAGGTCAAGAAATATATATAAAAACAAGCGGCGATAATAGCATGTATCTAACTGATAGCCAGCATGCGATAAAAATTACATCAGCGGCAGATCATTTCATACAAATAAACGATAATGATAACACCATTAGTATGCAATCAGCAAATCGCCATGTAATTGGCATCATGGATGACCCACAAAAATTAGGGCTTTATGATAGTGGAGGAAACCTCACTATACAGATTGACGTTCCCGGAAATAAAATTTCTATCCTTAACCAAGCGGGAGACACTGAAATTACCGCCGCTGGAACGGTTACTATAGATGCTGGAGAGATTGTTCTTACTGCCGGGAATATAAAAATTAATGCAGATAGCAACATTGAGATCAAGGCTGGGGCAAATATAACTGTGGAGGCTGGAGCGGACTTAGCAATGAGTGGAGCAACAATCGCCTCTGACAGTATGAGTACCAACGATGTCACAGGTGCAGTGGTAAACGTTGAGGGTAGTGGGATTGTTAGTATAAAGGGTGGGATGGTAAAAATCAATTAGCTGCAAGGAGGTAAAACATGCGAAAAGCGTTTGTGTGTCTTATAACCATGGCTCTCTGCGCAGGGTTTGTGATCGCTACATCAGAAGCCAAGCAAACGAAGGCGGCTAAAACTCCGCCAAAACCAGCAAAAGAAATTAAAGTCGCCTTTGTCTACGTCGGTCCTGTTGGTGATGGTGGATGGTCTTATTCTCACGATCAGGGCAGGAAAGAACTTGAGAAAACGGGTATCAAGACTGCTTTTGTTGAAGCTGTTCCAGAAGGCGCAGAGGCTGAGAGGGTTATAACTCAGTTTGCATCTGAAGGCTACAATATCGTATTTACTACAAGCTATGGCTACATGGATACTACAATAGATGTAGCAAAGAAGTTCCCGAACGTGATCTTCGGTCACTGCTCCGGCGAAAAAAGGGCAACTAATGTCTTTACGTATTTTGGTAGGATATACCAGCCCATGTATCTGGAAGGGATCATCGGGGGCAAAATGACTAAGGCAAACAAGATCGGATACGTGGCTCCGCACCCAATTCCCGAAGTTATCAGGCACATTGATGCTTTTACCATTGGTGCGAGGAGTGTTAATCCAAATGTGAGCGTTCATGTAGTCTGGACTGGCGCATGGTATGACCCCGCAAAAGAAAAAGAGGCGGCGACTGCGCTTATAGACGCTGGCTGTGATATAATCGCTACGGAAGGTGACAGCCCTGCGGCGGCTCAGGCGGCAGAGGCCAAAGGATTATTTTCGTTTGGATATAACAGCGATGCCAAGAATTATGCTCCCAAATCAGTTCTGACTTCAGCAGTATGGGATTGGGGAATAATTTATAAGGACGTTATTGCCAGATATAAAAGAGGAACTAAAAACTGGGAAAAACTTGATTATTGGGACGGCATGGAAACTGGAACTGCCAAACTTACACCTTTAAGCGACCTTATCCCGAAGGACGTGCAAAAACTGATTAATGAGAAATCGGCTTTGTTTAAAGAAGAAGATAAGGTCTTTGCCGGTCCGATCAAAGATCAGGATGGTACGCTAAAGGTTAATAAAGGCGTTACATTGACTGACAAAGAAATATGGGATATATCGTGGTTTGTTGAAGGCGTTGTTGGAACTCTCCCAAAGTAATACCATCTGATAGGAAACACACCCCCTAACCCCTCTCAAGAGGGGAGTTTAAGCTAACCCCCTTTTAGCTAAAAGGGGGAAGGGGGAATTTGATTATCCAAGTATCTCAAAATTTTCACAGGGTATGCCCGGAACCTGCTGATGGCATATACATATTAAGTGCAAGGCTGACAATGCTGAATATGCTACGGGGGATATAATCTCCCAATACTAAGCCGAGAAAGAATGGGATCGCCTTTCTGTGAGTTCCACGTCCCCCGTGTCTCAGGATGATTGATTTTATTAACCAGCTTACCATAACCGGGAACCAGAAGTATATCATACCACCCCACGACGCTCCCGAAAGAACGTATCCAGAAGCATGTAATGGCCACCAGAGAAATCTCGTGCGCATCAAGTAAAGAAATGTCACGAAACCCAAGCCTCCACTCATAGCGATCACTGCTGGAACGTTCGTTCCTTGCGGATATTGGAGGTAGTTCTGGAGAGGATTGAAGCTTTCCCATCCAGAATAGGCTATCCATCCCCGTAACTTCGATGAAACACCATATTTATAAGTAATCTGCAAATACGACCAGAACGTAGCGAATGCCCCAACTGCTAACGCAAGGGAAAGTGCCAATATCAATCTGTTATTCAACATACCTGCTTTCTCGCCGATCTTCAAGGATTCCATCTCGGCAGGCATCGTATGCGCTCTACTACACCTGTTGAATCCATAAAGAAAGGTGATTATTGTAAGATTATTACCTCTAAGCCTCATGGGACCGAAAACATCAACCATGATCTTTCTTGGATTAATGTCTATAAGCTCATGGTACGGGGGACCAAGTTCTGCCCTGACTCTGCCAAGAGCAATGGCAAGGAGATAAAATACCAGATAATACGCAAATATCGCCCACATAGACATTCCAGCTAAATAGCAGAACAATACCAGTGCAACAAAACTCAAAAGAAAGAATAATGCAGCAGACTTATACTTCATCGGTTCGTGTGACTCATCCATCTGAGAGCGATTAAGCAAGTGCTTCACAAAATTGATTAGATACCTTCTGGAAGCCCAGAGTGCTATCAGACAAACACCCATCCATGCACCTGATGCAGTCTCATTAAGATATAGATTTTTCCATCCCATCAGACTACCAATAACCCTTTCCCCTCGTGTCAGCCAAAAGAAAAACCAGCACGAGAAGGATAGATCAAGCGGCATGAAGTAAGTAAGACCCACTATCGCAAAGTTAAACGACATCCACGTATAGCCTATTGAGTCCCATGGCTTGTCTATGAAGAACTGATCAAGCCTGTACCCATAAGGGAACGAAGGTATCACGGGAAAAAGGTCGTGAAAACCACTTATAATCCTTGTAAATGCGGCTATTGATATGCCTATCCACATCAGCCTTGAGCGGAAAAAATTCCTGTCCATCACCATAGTAAGCGGAAGCTGAGTTATGGGGTAACTCAGTTTTTCGTTTTCTGTCCACTGCTTTCTGAGTATTGAGCTTATACATAACAGAGAAAAATACAGGACGAATATAAAACATGACCAAGTGATGAAAGGTATTGCCCATGCTTTGAGATGATCAACTGTATGAATCGTTGTCCCGCCTGTGTAGTATCCCTCAAGCATCTTTGTGTTTGAGACGGTGAACCATGAAGGTATGTACTGCCAGAACAATTGCGACCACTCATTTTCTGGGGAAGCGTACCAGAACGGGTGTGCTAGAGTTCCCATCAAACTCGTCATCATCGTAGCCCCTGATATTGTCGAGGCTACTGTAACCATGACGTATATGACGAGAAGTTCCTCTTGTGAAAGGAGTGATTTTCTCATTAATCTACTGAACAGGAAGTTAAACACCATCAGTAGCGTAAGTGTAAAGATCGCACTTGAGAATGGATTAACAAGCGTAAACAGCGAATACCATAGCTCACTCATTATAGCGATCCAGTAGACGTTGATGATTACTAAAAAAAGCCCTATAAGTATCGCCTTGTTACTGACATTAATGACTTTAGATTGTGTTCTGTTATACTCAACCATTGATTAATGTGATGATCCTTTCTTTTGGGAAAACCTTATCATTAATGCCTTCCAGAATAGGTTATGATAACACGATAAATATTTTGGTGTCAATATTGACTTATTTTGCAAAGTCCTGTATAATAGGATTAAACAACATTTTAGAGATATGTTAGTTTAATATATGTCTTAGTGGTTTTCTCGCTAAGTTTGTTATGTTTATTTTAGGACACGCATCAGCGTGTCCCTACATTAAAAATGACGTAGCGGCACGCTGATGCGTGCCATTTAAACCATAAGGTATTTAGCGAGAAAACCACTTAGTAAGAACAACTTTAAAGTATAATTGTGATAAGGAGGGATGTACTGCATTAGCTGAATACTATGCTGTAAACAATGTTCAATCAGATGGTTTATTTTTGTTGACGTAAAGGAGGATGACCGCAATGAGGTATTTTTTAATTGCAATAGCCTGTATACTCTTACTCTCAATCAACATTATGGCTCAGGAGTTAGCTCTTTACTATCCGTTTGATAGTGATGGAAACACGATTACAGACAAATCAGGCAACAATAATAATGGGAAATTCGATCAAGGTGCAGGTAAGCTTGTTGCCAGTAAAGACCCGAATTTCGGAAAGGCTATGCAGTTTGATGGCACATCAAGGATATTGGTTGAAAACAGCAAAAGCCTGACGATAGGCAATGAAATCTCGTTTGCTTTTTGGACTAAGAAAAGTGATGAGATTGGTGGAACGGGACTTCTCCCAAGAATTATTTCCAGACAAGGAGACCTTCACGAATTAGCTATGGACACCGGACACCTTAAAGCAGGAACATTTGCCATCTATTTTGGCGGTAGCCCGGGCTGGACGACGTGTATGCCTTTTGATATGGAATGGCATCATGTAGCTGTGACTGGTGATGGAACCACGTTCCACGTGTATCTCGACGGTGAAGACGTTTTTCAGATAAATGGGGCGGGTGTAGGAAATTACACTGGAAGTCTTTACATTGGCTCACGTTGTGACTTTACCTCTAATGAATGTTACAATGGGCTTGTTGACGAATTAGCAATATATTCCGGCGCCTTGACACAAGATAAAGTTAAAGCGATAATGACAGGCGGGGTTGATGGTAATTTGTTAGCTGTTTCTTCTAAAGGGAAACTTACCTATACGTGGGGCAGTATTAAATCAGAACGTTAAAGATTACGGTGTGCGCAAGCCATGCTTGCGCACTTGCTTTAGCACTCCAAAAAATTACCTGCCCAATCGTTTATCCTCTATGGCGAGCCATGCGCCATAATCTCTGGGTTTTGGTTCAGGGGCGCTTAATCCTGCTTCGGTTCTCCATCGTAAAAGCGGATGGTCACGCCGTTCTTGAGGTAAATCAACTCGCACACCGTAAGCAGATGATTCAAATATCCCCATCATGATCTCAAGGACGTGCAAGGCTTCTGAACCACTGCACTCATGCTCACGCCCCTCATCTAATGCTCTAACGTATTCATCCACGTACCAGTATTCATCCTCGCTTGCTCCGCATTTTGGATCATAACTCTCTGCGTATATAGGAGCCAATGGTTGCCATTTGTCGTGAGTTCCATCAGGGAGGAAATGAGGCTGTGGAAGATACCATGCGCCTGAGTTTTTCCATGCGATACGCCCTTCGTCACCATAAAGCTCCATCATGTAGCCAGCAGTATCCATTCTTTTGAATCTATGTTGAAGTAAGTTTCCTGTTACGCTGTTGTCGAACTGGAATGCGGCTGTAATCCGTTCGCAAGCGATAGTTCCCATCCCAAGAGGTGATTGTAGTACATCGTCTGGCGTTATTTGGTGTCCGTCAGTTAGACCTATTGCAGCAACACTTCGGCAGTGCCCGCCGAACTTGATGATATTGTTAATTGAATGTGTGCCTATGTTCATCAATCCCAGTCCAGCGTAGTAACCCTTGCCGCTGCCATAGATATATCGTATATCACCGATAAGCCCATCTTTGACAGCCTTTGCTGTTGCCTGCATGTAACATCCAACACGACCCTGATGATGAACTGCGATTTTTACGCCTTTCTCTTTTGCTTTCGCTATGACTTTATCTGCTTGTATAAGGTCAACGCAAATCGGTTTTTCCACGTCAATATTCGCCCCATATTCAAGCACACGCATACACAACTCGTAGTGATATTCTGTTCCTGTTGGGATCGCAACTATATCAGGCTTTGTCTGTGCCATCATATCATCGAGATCGGTGAATCTGGATGATACGCTAAACATTTCCCCCATTTTGTCTGCTCTTTCTTTGGAGAGATCACACAGGGCAACAATTTCAGTTCGTGGATGTGCGTGGTATGCCTGCCCGGCGGATGTTCCACGACTACCACAGCCAAGGATCGCAATACGATATTTTATCATTGTGCTTTCCTTTCGTATAGTGACAGTTTTCAAAGAAATGGAACGCGGGTAAACGCTGATTTGTGCGGATTTACGCGGATCAAAATCCGCGAACATCCACCTGATCCGCATCATCAGCGTTCAATAATTTAAAACTCCTATTACCTGCTAGAAATGCTCTGTAATACTTTATTTAATTCATGAACGCCTTTAAGCATAAACTCAGGCGAACCCCAATGCTCTATGCTGGCACATTCATCAAATCCATCATCTATAAGCACTTTTAATATCTGAGCGTAAGATACGTTACTATTGCCGACGGTGTCAATGTTTTTGTCAGCATTTGGCTTAACGTGTACGTGCCTGACAAGCCCTTTTATGTAGTTGTATCCGTCTGGATATGGGAGTTCTTTGCATTGCCACGAGTTATTGACGTCCCAGCACATTTTCATTGCATCGCTTTCCACAGCGTCAATAACTGCTCTTGCCTCTGCGCAACTGCCGACGAGTGTGGAATCCTCAGTCTCTAATGCCATTATAACGTCTTCACCTTCTGCAATCTTAGCGGCTGGTTTCAGTCTGGGTGCTATCTCACCAAGAAAATCGCTAATGTTGATCTCGTGTCTTGGTACGTTCCTGACTTCCTTTGGCACCCAAAAGGCGAACGTGCGGATGATTTTTGTGTCAAAAATATGCGCAAGCTCTACCATCCTATTGAAAAATTTTAAGTGCCTTTCGTATTCTTCCTTATCGAAACTGCATTTTCCGAATGGCGAACCAATGGCACCGATCTTTACGCTATATTTATCAAGAGTTTCCTGCATCCTTTTTACGTCGTCATCATTTGCAGTAGTGACATCCTTCCCCCAGATACCACCTCGCACCTCAACGTAGTCGGCTCCTGCTTCACGGCTTAATCTAACGGCTTCGTCAAAATCTTTTGATACCTCGTCAGCGAATATGCAAGTCTTTATCATAACAATAACTCCTTTTTATCTAAAGTTTAAGATGTAGATATAGGCTTTAAGCCCTGAAAGGTCAATTCTCAGTTTCCTTTTGATATTAACACTTGAATATTTCGATATGACTTCGTTCATTAAGTCACGTTCGGTAGTCAAAAGAATTCCTTTTCCTTTTGACTTTATAATTCTCCTTATTTCCCTGAAAAATGCCGTGTAGAGGTACTGGTTCTCCGCCTGGGAACCTGTTTGTTTTCCAAATGGGAGATTGCATATAACTTTGTCAACTGTGTGATCCTGGATAGGTAAGGAAGAAACGTCCCAGAGCATCAGGTCTATCGCTCTATGGCTAGATTTCACGTTGTCTTTTGCGGATTCGATAATGCTTTTTTGAACGTCACCTGCTATTATCCGTTGATAACGGTAGGCGTAAGCTCGCTCAATAGCGATCGTTCCTGCACCGCACATAGGGTCAACGAATATATCGGAAGGATCGGGGTCTGAAAGCATTGTCATGCAGTATGCCACTGCCTGCTTCAACGATCCGGGAACGTGAGACGTTTTATACGTCAATTTATGGATTCTATCATCTGTAAGCCTCAAGCCTAAAAGAGCAGTATCATCTTCAAGATCAAGACGGAATTCAAGTATAGGTTTTTCGAGGTCAAATTTCAAATCGTATTTATCTTTAAGGACTTTTTCTACGGTAGATTGAGCATCTATTCTCCTGAAATTGTGCCTGCCTGTCATTGTCGAAAATACTCTGAAAGTCAGTTTTTTCTTACCTTTCCCCCCGTGAACGTCCTTGTGAATTCTTAAAGGGATATCAAGGTCTAATTTTGTAACGTATCTGAATATATCTCCAAGCGAGTTACGACTGCGTGTCAGCCCTTGAATTGTTCCGATATGTATAAATACGTTTTCTACTGATCTAAGTTTTAGAAGCTCCGATGGGTCTTCGGAATACGTGAACGATAATCGTCCTTTTTCTTCTTTAATCAGTTGTACATCGTCGAGTTTTGTTTCAATCTCTTGCCATGATACGTCTTCCAGTCCCGGGATGGTGATTGCATAATATTTTGTGTTTGGCATAATGTTTTTCATAGAATGAAGGATGAAGTGTGGATACAAAAGGTTTCTTTCATCCCTCATCCTTCACCCATTATCCTTTATTAAAGTGTTCAGACAGGTGGATTCTGACTTGCTCAATCATCTCTTCTTCGGAGATAGAGGTGATTCTGTTGTGAACGTCATATTGATCTCTAACCCAGCGGGCAATCTTCACTATGGCAGTTTTACTTGCTCTTTCGTCACCTTTCAAGCCGAGAAATTCGTTGACCCAGAGTGCTACGCCATCTACACCGGATTTATCGGTTATCATAACACGAGGTGGTTTATTAAGAAGCTTACCAGTGTCGAATATATTATATATGCGTTCGTCCTTTGCAAGACCATCAGCGTGAATACCTGCTCTGGTTACGTTGAAGTTCTTACCTACGAAGGGATAGAACGAAGGGATCTCCGCACCGATATTTTCCATGTAATATTCGGCTATCTCCGTTATGATTCTGGTGTCAATTCCATTGGGTGTGCCTTTTAGACCTATGTATTCTACAATCGCTCCTTCGAGTGGCGGATTACCTGTCCTTTCTCCAAAGCCGAAGAGTGTCGTGTTGACGGCATTGCAACCGTAAAGCCACGTCGTAGTGGCGTTTACGTGAACCTTGTGGAAATCGTTATGACCGTGCCATTCCAGCCTGTCGTTTGGAACATCACATTCGTGAATGATCTTATATATAATCTTGGGTATACTTCGTGGAAGAGCGGCACCCGGGTACGTGACTCCAAGCCCAAGAGTATCGCAAATCCTAACTTTCACCTTCAGTTCATCGGGAACCTGTTCGGAAATTTCCATCAGCTTTTGTATGAATGGAACAACAAAGCCATCAATATCAGCCCTTGTAATATCCTCAAGGTGACAACGCACTCTGACATCGTTGGATATGGCTACCTGAACCATTCCTAGATACTCATCAAGTATTTTTCGCCTATCGCTTTTTAATTTATAAAATATGTGGTAATCGGAGCATGACGTTAGCATCCCGGTTTCTTTCAAGCCCATCTCTTTTACCAGTTTGAACTCACCTTTATTGGCTCTAATCCAACCAGTAACTAGAGGATATTCACGTCCAAGCTCCAGACATTTTTCTACCGCTTCTCTGTCTTTTACGTTATAAAGGAAAAACTCACTCCATCTTATAACTCCATTGGACCCGCCAAGCTTTGATATAAGGTCGTATAATTTGACGGTTTGATCTACTGTATAAGGTGGCCTGGCTTGTTGGCCATCCCGGAACGTTGTGTCTGTTATGACAATATCACGTTTTACTGCTTCATTTGGATCGAATTCCACGATTTTACCATCAATCTCTTCATAAATCTTGCTATCGAACTTAATCAACGGAATATTGTCAAAGCTAAAGATGTCTTCGTAAAGATTTGGATGTTCCACTTCTACTAATTCCTTTTTTGCCAACTTTACTAACCCCCATTGATAGATATACTATTCCAATTATAAAACCCATTAGCGATAAGCTATTTCAGGTTTCGCTTACTATTTACATCAGTTATTATGGTGTCTTTTAATTCAGGAGAAAAAATCCTGTTTGGTAGACTTTGAATGTAAAATATAACATAATCTGTCAAAAAGGTCAACTAAAAGTTATGATCTCTGATTTTAGTTTTCTATTGACGATGCAAACTAAATGAGTATAATAATGCTGTATATCTTGTGTTACGAAATTCTTATTTGCACGGAATGGAGTCAAAAATGAAAAAAATCCTACTTCTCATAAATGGGCAAAGTCCTCCGTATTCGTCATTTGCAGCGATGCTCAAGCAGGTAGCTGATAAGTCGGGCCAGTTTACAGTTGAGGTTACGCAAGATCGCCAGTGTTTAGTTGATCCATCAGGTTTTGATGCAGTTGCGTTATACATACTTGGTGGAAGTTTTACTCCCGAACAGGAAAAGGGTTTGAAATCTTATGTGAATGGCAGCGGTGGGTTACTCGCTGTTCACGCATCAAATGCACTGTTGAGCCAATATAACGATTACATGGAACTGATCGGCAGTGAATTCACCGGACATGATCCGCTTGCGCCTTTTGAGGTGACGACTGAAGGTGGATTTGATGATATTCTTCCCCGTCTTACAAACCGTTTTCGAGTAATTGATGAATGTTTCAGAATTAAACCACGTACCGATCAGCCTTTGCGCTACTTCCAGTATGGTACGTGGCGTCTGGAAAGGTTGCCGCTCAGTTATGTCAGGGATTATGGGCAAGGTAAAGTTTTATATACTGCACTGGGACACGATGAAAACACCTTCAATCTTCCGACTTTTCAGGATTTGATGATTAAAGGTTTGCGCTACGTCACCGGTTTGAAAGATAACCCGGAGATACGTATCGGATTGGTGGGATATGGTCCGCTATTCGGTATGGGCGGGCATCATTCAAGCATGATTGCCCAGACGCATGGAATGAGACTGATTGCTGTCTGTGACAAAGACCCCGAACGCCTTAACGTCGCAAAGAAAGAACAGGGAGAACACATAAAAACTTTCTCTGATGCAAAGGAGATGGCTAACAGCGGATTGATAGACCTTGGCATCGTTATAGTTCCGCACATTTATCATCATCCTGTGGCAAAGTTGCTTTTGGAAGCCGGTTTGAATGTAATCACAGAAAAGCCATTTGTCGTTCATGCTTCTGATGGAGATGAATTGATTGCTCTTGCGAAGGAAAAAGGTGTGATGCTGTCTACCTATCACAACCGTCACTGGGATCCAGATATTCTTACCGCAAGAGATGCACTCGAATCAGGCGTGATCGGGGATGTTTATTCAATTGAGTGCAATATGGTTGGGTATGGGATGCCCGGTCAGCAGTGGAGAGACCACAAAGAAATATCAGGCGGAATGCTTTACGACATGGGCGCACATCAGTTCGAAAAGATATTGCAACTGGTACCATGGAAGAATAATCAGGGGCAGCCAATCAACCGTAAAGCCACGTTGTATGGTAATTTCCTGAAGCGGATGTGGTATGCAAGCACGAACGAGGATTACTGCCGTGCTTACGTCAAGTTCGATAGTGGAATAGAGGCGCAGTTGATCCAGTCTAATCTATGTACAGCACACAAACCGCTCTGGACTATACTTGGAACAAAAGGATCAATCGTCATTGAAGGATGGGACAGCGATGCAATCGTGACGTCAATTATGCCCGATGGGCGAAGGACAGTTGAGACGTATCCAAAGCTATCTGGCGGGGGATGGCAGGGGTACTACAAAAACGTCGCAGATCACCTGCTTTCAGGTCTTCCTTTGCTAATCACGGCAGGATGGGCAAAGTCGCCAATCCAGTGTATAGAGGGTTGCGAGATCGCTTCACGAGAAAATCGTCTGGTTGATGTGACTTTTGATTTCTAGAATTAACCAATTAGTTAAGGATTTGTAATTAAATAACTTACCTAATAGGAAACACACCCCCTAACCCCTCTCAAGAGGGGAGTTTAGGAGAATTCCCCCTTTAGCTAAAGGGGGGAAGGGGGGATTTGATTAATAAGCCATATATCTAAATATCTCAAAATAGGGAAGTTATTTAATCACGAATACTAATCTGGTCAAGCAACTATATCCAAGATAGGATACTGAAATGAAACGTTCAAATATGGCTTTCATAATATCGGCAGTCATTCACGTTCTTATGCTTTTGATCTTTATAAACGTCAAACTCGAAAACGCATACAAGAAAGCGTCTGAATTCGTAGCGGTAGACTTGAATACAAAAATCACCGACCCAAAGCTACTTGTAAAAAGGCAAATCCTCAAACCGATGAGAATGACGCCGGTCCAGAGAGCAACAGATATGACACGTCCCAACCGTACGGTAGAACTCACTACTGCGGCGCGGATAACCCGAACTCCAGCAGATCGAGGCACCGTGGCATTGAAAGGGTCGCTTATGCCAACTGATCTAAGCTTACCGGTGGGAACAGATACGATGGGGAATTTCTCTGATCGAGAATTCAAACCCAGAGAAACCCCAAGAACCTTAGGTGTCAGGAAAAACCAGCTTGTTGATTTTGTTGACAGGACGAAAGGTAAAAGGGATATTATATATTGCCTTGACGTCTCCGCAAGCATGTGCGCACCCGGGTCAAATAAGCTCAATACGGCAGGGAACTACATGGTAGAGTCTTTGCTTGCTCTTACTGAACAAGACAATTTCAACATAGTTGTTTTCTCGAAGGATGCAAAAGTCTTTCATACAGGAGGGACAATACAAGCCACAAAAGATAACGTGTCAAAAGCTATCGAATTCCTGAACCAGTATACTCCACAAAATACCAAACTAAATATAAAAACTAATCTTCTAAATGCTATCGTGCTGGCTTTAGGTATGAAGCCAAACGTAGTCGTGGTCGTGACTGACGGGCTTCCTACTGCTGGCGTAATTCAGCCGGAGAAAATCCTGCAAGGCATCCGTGAAGCTAATTCAGGTGCAAAGATATTTGCTATCGGTATGGAAATGGATTCAGATCAGCCAGAGGCATGGTTGATGAAAAGTATTGCAGAGCAGAACAACGGTGAGTTTCAGTCGCTTTGATTGAATGGTTTTATCGAAAGGGGGTAAAAAATGCTAGTCAGAAAAAATTATAAACTCGTAGGCTTAACGTTGATTGTGTTAGTGATGTCGCTGCAAGCAGGACTGGGTTGGGCTTTGTATTTTGACTTTGAGGATGATGCGCAGTTGAAGCAATGGACTTTTCAAGGAACGTGGAAGACCGTAAAAGACGATAGCACGAAAAGTATGGTATTATCAGGCGAAGGTGCAAATGAGATATGCGCCCTCGTCGGTGAAGCGGAATGGAAGGACTATACTATTGAATGTGATGCCAGCGGACAGACGGATGAAATATCCATTGTCTTCCGTGCTACGGACCCAGATAACTTTTTGTCTTTCATGCTTGCCCCAAGTATCAGCCTTTCGGAGTTTTTCAGTAAGTCAAAGGCAAACTTTGATGAGGGTATAAGCACAAAAGGTGATTCTCTTGGAGTCAAAATTCAGGAGTGGCACAAGTATAAGTTAGTAGTGCAGGATGACAAAGCGAGTATATTTCTTGATGGTAAAGAAGCCATTAAAGCACTGGATATTGGTAAATTAAACGGGTTTAGTAAGGGAAAGGTCGGTTTACGACAGTGGGGTGATCTTGCATATTACGACAACGTTTTAATTACAGGTACGGGGATCCCACGTTCACTTGGGGAACCGGGTGCAGTCAGTATGGGGAAACTACCTACAACATGGGCGATATTAAAGCAATAATCTTGATAATGGGCGGCGAAAACAACCAAAATCACCGTCTATTTAACTACCACTATAATTACTTTTGATGTGAAATGATCCTTAAAGTCTCCCTTTTCGTAGGGGCATATTGAATATGCCCTCTAGAGATTTAGAGGGATTTTTTTAATTATCGTTTTGTGAAAGCCAATTCTGATTAGCTTTAAA
>Ga0315274_10007856_pt1 | contig 15412 bp, 14 predicted proteins | sample YL17G02_20_MG_FD_203700 | JGI IMG/M metagenome (GOLD analysis project Ga0315274, IMG submission 203700) | Sediment microbial communities from Yellowstone Lake, YNP, Wyoming, USA - YL17G02_20 | ecosystem: Environmental > Aquatic > Freshwater > Lake > Sediment | place: USA: Wyoming | collected... | reverse complement strand
CCAGGGTTCGTTTCCGGTAATGGCATGCCATGCATGCACGCCGTGCAAGAATTAATAATCCTCCGCGGATGAATGCACAGTATCCCGGGAGGTGGTGACGGTAAAAAGATCGAACCAAAAAAAATCTGCTGGGGCATGGGGGGGTTCCATAAGCAGCATTCCTTATTCAGGAAAGTGTACTAAATAACCCGCACGTGACAGAACAACATATTGATTTCGTATCCGGCAGGGGAGATCTGCTGTCTGTACTATACAAGGGACGGTGTTTCGGTTCGAACAAGGTTATAGGCGGGGATAGTCGCTACGAAAACGCTTTTTTTTACCTTGTTCACCCTTCACACCCCGACCATCAGGATCCACAGTACACGATGGATATCTTTTATAAAGAGCCGATTTGAAATTTCCTGAGGCTGGCAACGTGAGTGACGGTTTCCCTTACATAAAGCGGACGTTCATTTCGAACCGGAGAACTAGTGCACACTCGGTATTTTCTTCTCATTGTCGAGTATAATCCAGACAGTGTTTCCTACTATTCCTCGTTTTCACCCTCATCAGGAGGTACCCTCCGGTCCCGGTCCAGCAGCGTCGGGTCAATATGCCACTCGCTCCGGCGCAACAACCCGTGCAGGGTGCTCGCCTCGCGAATGGTGAGATTTGCCCGCCCGAGAACCCGGCGGATAAGGATCATCGTATTCTCGCGTTTGAACGCCGGGTGATGAATGGCATCAAGATACCGGTCGATGTGGCGGTACAGGTAGCCCATATCGTGCGGTGAAGCGAGTGCAATGCCGGGAAGGGGGAGGTTTGATAGTTCGTAGCAGACAACCCCGACTGCATGCGAGAGGTTGAGGATGGGGTACTCTGCTGACGTCGGGATGGTGCAGATCATATCACTGCGCCTGACCTCCTCGTTGTTCAGCCCCCAGTTCTCGCGCCCGAACAGGATCGAGATACGCCCGTCCACGTCCTGTATCCGCTCCCGGAGCTCTTTTGGCGAATAAAACGGCATCCGCATCGAGTGGCAGACGGATTTGCTCACCAGCCCGGTAGTGGCAATGACAATGTTGCTCCGGGCAAAGACGTCCTCAATGGTGCAAACCTCTGCATCGTGAAGCACATCCCAGGCATGGGATGCACGCCCGTCAGCTTCGTTGCCAAGGGTGCAGGGATCGATAAGCACAAGCCGTAAAAAACCAAAATTCTTCATCACGCGTGCAGCAAACCCCACGTTGCCTTCGTAGAGGGGGGCCACAAGCACGATGTCAATGTCGGGCATAAAAAAATTACTGGATTGCGTCAACCGTCGCTTTCAGGACAGCCGCACCCTGGTCGTAGACCGCATTGCCAACAACGATTGTGTCGGCAAACTTTGACATCTGCGCTGCCTTTTCTGCAGAGTTGATCCCGCCACCGTAATAGAGGAGGGATGTATCAAGTACATCCGATACCGATTTCACCACGTTCGGATCTCCATAGATTCCGCTGTATTCGATGTAGACGATCGGGAAGTGGAAGTAATGATCAGCGATGGTCGCGTAGGCTGCCACCTCACTGGGTCTCAGATCGCAGATAGCTTTTGTCAGTCTGCCAACCGACGAGTCCGGGTTGAGGACAATATACGCTTCGGGAACGATAGATTCCCAGGGAATTTTTCCCTTCTGGAGCTGGATCCAGGCCCGGTGCTTGCCCACAATCCATTGCACGTCGGTGGAATTGATCACGCTGGGAACAAAAACATAGTCAATCCCCTGCACCAGCACTGCTTCTGGTCCGGAGGGTTCCATGACAAGGGGGAGATCATACATTTTCACCTGCTTTTGGAGTGCAGCAAGGTTCTCCCTGGTCACGTTGAGCGTGCCCGATAGCATCAGTGCATCGGTGCCACTCGCTGCAATTGCATCGACATCACCGGGTTTCAACTGTTTGTCAGGATCGAGTTTGGTCACGTGCACCCAGTCTTTCCATTTCATCAGTATCACAGCTACTTGGTTTTTCATGTCAATAAACAGATGGCATCGCAATTCAATTGACCTGTTGATTTTTAAAAGGTCAATCATTAAACCGGTAATGAAAAGATAGTCGTGAGCCAATCAGACTTGTTGAAAAGAGGCACTGCATAAACTCAAGTTCGCCTTGCATAGTTTAATTTAGGAATCAACGGTAGTAATATCATATAATTATTCACTCAATGGGATCAATTTATGAAAGGAATCATTCTCGCTGGCGGATATGGTACCCGACTGTATCCGGTTACAAAATCGATATCAAAACACGTGCTGCCGGTGTATGATAAACCCCTTATTTACTATCCGCTTTCTGTGCTCATGCTCGCCGGCATTCGGGATATCCTGATAATCTCTACACCCCGGGATATCTCGCTCTATGAAGAACTGCTGGGGGACGGGAGCCAGATAGGCCTTTCTTTCACGTATGCTGTCCAGGAAAAAGCCGGGGGGCTTGCGGAAGCCTTCATTGTCGGTGAAAAATTTATTGGAACTGACAGTGTGGCCCTTATCCTTGGTGACAATATTTTCTATGGCCAGCACTTTTCTGACCTCTTAAAGAAGGCAGGTGCTTTAAAAAAAGGTGCTGTGATATTCGGCTATTATGTTAAAGACCCCCGGGCCTATGGTGTTGTGGAGTTCGATGCAGATCAAAAGGCTGTTTCCATTGAGGAAAAACCAGCAAAGCCAAAATCCAATTACGCGGTTCCCGGACTCTATTTTTATGACAATTCAGTTGTAGGAATCGCGAAAGGGATCACTCCCTCTGCTCGCGGTGAACTTGAGATCACCGATGTGAACCGGGTTTACTTAAAAAAAGGAGAACTCAATGTCATGGTGTTTGGAAGGGGCATGGCCTGGCTTGATGCAGGTACGCATGATTCTCTCCTTGAGGCAGCAAATTTTATCGAAGCCATTCAGAAAAGGCAGGGGCTCTACGTGGCATGTCTGGAAGAGATCGCCTACCACCAGGGGTATATCACCAAAGATCAGGTAAAGCATCTCGCAAAGGGGATGAATACAACAGAATATGGGCGGTATCTTATGGATATTGCGAATGGAAATGAATGAAATCATAGTGTGTTGTAGCTCATTAAAAATGATACTGCAGATGAATGAAAAAAATTCGGATCTGATCAAATGGAAAAACTGAAAAAAATTCCTACATCTCTATCGGATATATTTATTATCGAACCTAAGGTCTTTTCTGATTCCCGCGGTTTCTTTTTTGAAAGTTACAGTAGCAGGGATATGGAAATGATGGGGATTTCAGATGATTTCGTCCAGGATAACCAATCCTGTTCGGCAAAAGGAGTGGTAAGAGGACTGCATTTCCAGATAAAGCACCCGCAGGGAAAACTCGTCCGCGTCCTCAGGGGATCCATATATGATGTTGTGGTCGATATAAGGAAACAATCTCCAACATTCGGAACGTCAATAGGGTTTGAGATCTCTGCACAGGATTTCCGCATGATTTGGATTCCTGTTGGATTCGCTCACGGGTTCCTCTCACTTGAAGATCACACAGAAGTGCTGTACAAAACCACCGACTTCTATTATCCGGAATACGATGCTGGTATCCGGTGGAATGACCCGTATCTCGGTATAAACTGGCCGCTGGCACAGCACGGGATTTCTTCTGCAATCATTTCGGAGAAAGATGCAAAGCTCCCCTTATTGAAGGAGATCGTGTCCCCCTTTGCATGCGGAGATAGCACTTCATGAAAGTACTGGTAACCGGCTCACAAGGTCAACTGGGCAAGGATATTGTGAACCAGTGTACGATCCGAGGCATCGAATGTCACGCTACCACCACAAAGACTCTCGATATCACCGATCAAAAAAGTGTCAATGGAATGGTTAAAACACATAAGCCGGATATCATTTTCAATTGTGCTGCGTATAATGCAGTAGATCGTGCTGAGGAAGAGTGGCGGAAGGCTTTTTCAGTAAACGGGCTTGGCGTAAAACACCTTGCTCTTGCTGCAAATGAATACGGATCCATACTAGTCCATTATTCTACGGATTATGTCTTTGATGGTAACAATAATCGCCCGTATACTGTTGTCGATACCCCCCACCCGGTCAGCCGGTATGGTGAAAGCAAGCTATTCGGGGAGGATATCGTGCGTGATCTCTGCCACCACTACTTCCTTATTCGCGTCTCCTGGTTGTTCGGGAAGGGAAATGCCAATTTTGTAAGTAAAGTTCTGGACTGGAGCCGTGAAAAAACAGAGATCGCAGTCGTCGACGATCAGATCTCATCACCGACATATACCGTTGACCTGGCACAAGCTAGTCTTGATCTGGTAGCTACCCATTCGTTCGGGCTTTATCATATCACCAATACAGGCGCCTGTCCCCGGTATGACTGGGCACGGTATATCCTTGAAAAGGCTGAATGGACCGGTAGGCTGCTGAACGTTAAATCCAGTGCATTTAAGACCCCGGCTCACCGACCCGCATATTCTGTTCTAGACAATTTCGGTACTCCTGAAACAATCGGGTATACACTTCCCTCATGGCAGGATGCTACATCCCGTTACCTGCGGGAGATAGGTGTAATAAAATGAGATTGCTGGTTACCGGAGTCGCGGGATTTATCGGGAGCAATTTTGTTTACTACTGGCTTTCACACCATAGCACTGATGAAATAATCGGCCTTGATAATCTCACCTATGCAGGGAATTTAGAAAACCTGGAATCTATCCCTGCAGGTCAGAAAAAGAGGTTCACTTTTGTAAAAGGAGATATCTGTGATCCTGATAGTGTCCGGGATATCTTTGAAAGAGATTCTGTTGATTGTGTAGTCAATTTTGCCGCAGAGTCCCATGTTGACCGCTCAATTCACGACCCCCAGGTTTTCCTTCGTAGTAATATCCTTGGTATGGCAAATCTCCTTGATGCCGCAAGAAGATCGTGGAAAAAGGGGGATGACTGGCTACCGGGAAAAAAGTTCTTACAGGTCTCGACCGATGAGGTCTATGGATCCCTCGGTACTGATGGATATTTTACTGAGACTACGCCGCTTGACCCCCACAGCCCTTATTCAGCCAGCAAGGCTTCTGCGGATCTTCTGGCAAAAGCGTATCATGATACCTTTGGGATGCCTGTCCTCATTACCAGGTGTTCTAATAATTACGGACCTTACCAGTTTCCGGAAAAATTGATACCTCTTATGATCCACAATTGTTTGCACCACCAGCCTCTTCCTGTGTATGGGGACGGTAAACAAATAAGGGACTGGCTCTATGTCGACGACCATTGCCGGGCAATCGATCGGGTGCTTGGGTCAGGGAGACTGGGCGAAGTCTATAATATAGGTGGCAATAATGAGCGGTATAATATTGATATTGTTAAACTTATTATTGGCATTATTCGGGAAGAGACAGGTGACCAGGGAATAAATAATTCGTTAATTCGGTTCGTAAAGGATCGACCGGGTCATGATCGCCGGTATGCAATCAATTCTTCAAAAATTCAGCAGGAGCTGGGATGGAAACCATTCGTCACCTTCGAGGAGGGGATCCGATCCACAATTCGCTGGTATCTTGACCATCAGAAATGGATGGAGCATGTGATATCGGGAGATTATACGAAATTCTATGATAATGAGAATCGCACGTGAGCTGGGGTTAAAAAATAGGTTCTGCCTTTTTTTTAAATCTCGATGACCGCATTCTCCCGCTTTTTCCGGATTGCTTTCTGGAAGTCCTGGATGATGTGTGCCATAATCCCGGTTTCTGCGGCAAGCTTCGCCGCATCAGCCTCCAGGAGATGGGTGGCATTGATGATACCTGCACGGGACAGTTTTTCAATCGTTGTCTTGTCGAGTCCTTTAATGGCCAGCAGTTCCTTTTTCCCCCGGTCGATCTGCTGTTGTGAGAATTTTTTCGGCACCGGTTTCTTCAGGTAGGTGCAGACCAGTTCAACGTGTCGCTGGACCGTGGCTGGAGACATGCCGGTGCGTTTGCTCAACGACCCGGGCGGCTGGTCACAGAATGCTTCGGGGCTGGTAATCCCTGCAGCCACGTATTTTTTCAGGCTGACTGCGGGGATACCGATCTCTTTGAGCACCTGCCCGTAGTAGACGGTTTTTGCCTCGGCGAGGACCTGGACCGCTTCCTCCTCACCGATGCCGGCTGCCTTCAGCATCGCGATATCAGCATGAACAAGACCGGAAAGTTCCGTGATCCCGGCAGTTTTGAGAGCGGTCAGGATCTTGGCATAACTTCGCCCTTTGCGTGGAATCAGGTGGTCCCGCATGAATTTCCGGCATTCTGAGCGGCGGCGGAGTTTTTCGAGGACGGATCCGGCATCGCTGATCAGTTTTTGTGCAGTTTCCGGGGACAGAACAAGGCGCTTAGCAAGAGTCTCCGGGGTACTACGTGCCAGTTCCGCCACGGTGTAGATGTGTTGCGCCAGGATCTTTTGTGCGAGCACCTCGTTCATGGACGGGATCTCGGCAAGAGACTCTGCGTTTGTGTTGATATGGTGGCAGAGGGGGCAGCCGATATCCCAGGGACGGGCCCCTTTCCTCACAAGGCGGACAAAGTTGAGGTGATGCTTGGTGCACACTTCATCGGTGCGCACTGCAAAACCCCATTGTGCCATGGGAAGACCGATATTGAACGTGCACTCCGGATACCGGGAGCAGCCGATGAACTGCGTGTTGCCCCGCAGGTGTTTTATCGCAAGGGTGCCTTTGCAGACCGGACAGGTGCCCAGGTTCATCTCCTCTGCGGTCCTCCCCCGGATATCATCGCCGATCACGGCCTCGTTGGCTTCCAGCTGGTCAAAAGCCTGGTGCAGCATCTGGCGGGATTCCTTAATCACGTCCTCCCGGGTCCGTGTGCTCTCCTTGATCTGCTGCATATGGGCTTCGATCGTCTGGGTCATGTCGGGTTTCGTGATCATATCGGCATGCTGCTCTAACGATTCCGTGACCACCCTCCCGACCAGCGTCGGGCGAAGGGGAGTGCCTTCGACATATTTACGGGAAACGAGTTTTGCGATCACTTCATGGCGGGTGCTCTTGGTGCCCAGACCCAGTTCCTCCATCCGCTGGATCAGTTTGCTCTGGGAATACCGTGCAGGAGGCTGCGTCTCCTTCTCTTCAAGGGTGACCTTCCTGACCGGGAGGTGTTCACCAACAACAAACGGGGGCAGGATCGTCTCCTGCACCTCGCTGAACGGGTAGACGGTGTGCCAGCCCGGTTCGACCAGTTGTCCACCGGTCGCGGTGTACTCCTCACCACCGGCATCGAACAGGACTTTTAAGGTCTTCCAGCGTGCATCCGGTGCAAGGGTGGCAAGGAAGCGGCGCAGCACGAGCTCGTAGATCCGGAATATATCATCGCCCAGCAGCTCGCGGGTTGCGGCACCGGTCGGGTGGATGGGCGGGTGGTCGGTGGAGGATTTTTTACCCCGGGTCGGGACCGCCCGGCGGTTCGCCATCACCCACTCCACATCTTTTTTAAACGGGGTGGTGCGGATGGTCGTTAAGATCCCTTCAATGTCCAGCGAAGGGGGGTAGACCGTGTTGTCGGTTCTCGGGTACGAGATGAACCCGTTCATGTACAGGTCTTCTGCAACCCGCATCGCATTGGCTGCCGAGAACCCGAGCCGGGCTGCAGCGACAATATACGTCGTTGTATCAAAGGGGGAGGGTGCCCGGTCCTGTTTTTCACCGAACCTGACATCAGTCACCACAAGGGGGGCTTTGGTGCGGTCGCGGGCGAGTTCTGCCGGGGGTTTTTCATGGAACCGCCCGTGCGTGTGCCGGGCTTCAATCCGTTCGCCGGACTTCTCTGACTCCAGCGAGAGCTGCCAGTAGGTCTCCGGGACAAACGCCTCGATCTCTTTTTCCCGGTCCACGATCATGCCCAGCGTAGGGGTCTGCACCCGTCCGACCGAGAGGATGTTTGAGCCCCCCCTGCGGGCTGCGAGCGAGATGAACCGGGTGAGCGCTGCACCCCACATCAGGTCGATGGACTGCCGGGCTTCCCCTGCTGCTGCAAGCGCAAAATCGAGTTCTGTGGTATGGGAGAAGGCGTGTTTTAACTCCTGCGGGGTGATCGCGGAGAACCGGGCGCGGTCAATAACCACCTTGGGATTGACAGCCCGGATCAGCTCGAAGGCCTCTTTTCCGATAAGTTCTCCCTCGGTATCAAAATCCGTAGCGATCGTGACCCGGTCGGCACGTTTGGAGAGTTTCTGCAGAAGAGCGACGATCTTTCGTTCGGTGGGGATCTTGATGGTCTTTGCATCGATCAGGCTTCGCGGCGTAGACTCTTCACTGCGCCAGTTCTTGTACCCGGGCTCAAAGTCAATCTCGACCACATGGCCCCGCAACCCGACCGTGGTGGTGTCGCCGAAACTGTAGGTAGAAACCCCCACGTCTTTATGCTCGGTAAGCTTCTTTCCTTCACTCAGGATCTCTGCAATACGGCGTGCCGATATGTTTTTTTCCGCGACAATCAGGTGCACAGCTCTCATGCCTCCTTCTTTGTCAGTTCTTCCGTGAGCAGCCGGTTCAATTCAGCGGGATCTGCACATCCCCTCGTCTTCTTCATGAGCTGGCCAATGAGGAAATTGAATGCCCCTTTCTTTCCCTTCCGGAAATCTTCCACTGCGGTAGGATGCTCATTGATTACTTCAATTATTGCGTCATGAACGGGGTTCTTGATCGCATATTCAGAAGATAGAGTGATTGTATGAATGATCTTTTTAAATCCATGTTTTTCAATGAGATCATCCCATTTCTCAATTGGTTCCCCTTTCATGAGGTGATCGAGATTGATCCGCAGCATCTCAATCCCGCTCTTGTCAGTAATAATGCATTGCTTAAGAAGCGTTAAGAGTTCTGAGAACCCGGCGGCATCCACCGCATCAACACTCATATTCCGGTAATTCAGCTCACCAATCAGGGTGTCTGCAATCCACGTATCAGCCAGCGGGATGAGTCCCTTGGGATCTGCTGCAACAACCTTTTCAAAGAAGTTTGCCAGCCGGAGTTCGCCGGTCAGGGTGCGGGCATGGTTGAGCGAGCACGCGTACTGGGCGATGAACCGTTCCCGCCGGGCATCCGGCAATTCGGGGAGGACAATCCCGTCCACCCAGGACTGCACATGGAGCGGGCGCAGGTCAGGTTCCGGGAAATAGCGGTAATCGTGCTCCTGCTCCTTGGAACGGGATGACTGGGTGACGCCCCGTGCCTCAAGATAGTGCCGGGTCTCCCGGTCCACCTTCTGCCCCCTGCGGAGCAGGCTCTTCTGGCGGGTGATCTCGAACAGGAGGGCTTTTTCCACGCCTTTATAAGAAGAGATATTCTTGACTTCCACCCTCTCACTACCCTTGATGGAGATATTGGCGTCCACCCGCAGCGATCCTTCCTTCTCGGAATCAAACACACTGAGATACTCCAGCGTGGCCCGGAGTTTGTTTAAGAACTTCCGTGCCTCTTTGGGAGACCGCATATCCGGCTCACTCACAATCTCGATGAGGGGGATGCCGGACCGGTTGTAATCGACCAGCGAGTACTTGCCCCGCTCGGCAGTGCCCATATGCACGAGCCTGCCGGGATCCTCTTCGACATGGATGCGGGTGATCCGGATCCGTTTCTCTCCACCCTCGTCCCCCTCAATCTCGAGGTACCCGCCTTCTGCCAGCGGTTTGTCGTACTGGGTGATCTGGTAGGCCTTGTCAAGGTCAGGATAGAAGTAGTTCTTCCGCGAGAACTCCGATTCGGGAAGCACGCTGCAGTTCAGCGCCTTGGCCACCCGCATCGCGTATTCAATCGAACGTTTGTTGAGCACCGGCATGGCACCGGGCAGCCCGAGACAGACCGGGCAGACATGCGTGTTGGGAGCGTCATTGCGGTAATCGGTGGAGCACCCGCAGAAGAGTTTGCTCTTGGTGTCGAGCTGGCAGTGCACTTCAAGCCCGACAATAACCTGCTCTTCGGCCATGTCAGGTCACCGCCTGTTCGTAGGTATACGCGACATCGATCACGCGTTCATCTTCCCATGGCCTGCCCATGATCTGGAGCCCGACCGGCATGCCCGCAGCCTTCCCGCAGGGGACGGAGATGGCGGGGATGCCGGCCAGGTTGACCGGTACGGTGAGGATATCCGAAAGGTACATCGAGAGCGGGTCGCTCTTCTCCCCGAGCTGAAAGGCAATCGTGGGCATCGTGGGCCCGGCAATCACATCGACTTCTGAAAAGATACGGGCAAAATCCTTTTTCACGTTCTCGCGGGCGATCTGTGCCTTTGCATAGTACTTCCCGTAATACCCCGAGGAGAGGGCATAGGTCCCGAGCATGATACGGCGGCGCACTTCGGTGCCGAACCCGGCCCGGCGCACGTCCCGGAACGCCTCGTGCCACGACTTCTTCGTATCAGCCGCAGGACCGTAGCGCACGCCGTCGAACCGGGCAAGGTTCGAGCTCGCCTCGCAGGTACAGGTGACATAGTATGCGGCAAGGGCATACTCCATCGAGGGGATGCTGCAGGGAACCGTCGTCGCCCCGAGTTCCCCGAGCCTGCCGATGGCCTTGTTGACCACGGCTGCAACCTGCGGATCAACACCAGCCCCGAAATATTCCTGCGGGATACCGATCTTCAGCCCTTTGATACCAGCCCTGGGAGTATGGGTGTACGGTTTGGTATGGGAGGTCGAGTCGCGGCGGTCATGGCCGGCAATGACTCCCATCAGGGTCGAGACATCGGTGACGGTCTTTCCCATCGGCCCGATCTGTTCGAGGGAGTTTGCATACGCGATCAGCCCGAACCGCGAGACCCTGCCATACGTGGGTTTCAGGCCTACGATACCGCAGAATGCCGCAGGACAGCGGATGGACCCGCCGGTATCCGTCCCAAGCGCCATCCGCACCATGCCGCCAGCGATAGCCGCGGCACTGCCTCCCGAGGAACCGCCCGGCACCCGCCCGGTATCATAGGGGTTGAGCGTGGGGCCAAACGCGGAATTCTCGGTGGTGGTACCCATCCCGAACTCGTCCATGTTCGTCTTGCCCACAATGGCCGCTCCCGATTGCCTGAGCAGCTCAACCACATGGGCATCGTAAGGAGGGATGTAGCCTTTGAGAATTTTCGAGGCACAGGTGGTCTCGATCCCTTTGGTGGAGATATTATCTTTTACGGCTACGGCAATCCCGGCGAGTTTTCCCTGGCCATGCGGGGCCTTTCTGCAGGTGGTAAGGAAAGCATTATACCGGTCATCGGGTTCAAACGTAATCTCGTGCCCTGCCACTACATCACCCGGGGCGCCTTGATAAATCCGTCTTCCTGTGCCGCAGCGTTCCGCAGCACCTCTTCCTGCGGGAGGGAGGGTTCGATCTCGTCTTCCCGCATGACGTTATACCGGTCACGGGTGACCGCGGTATCTCCCGAGACCCGGTCCAGGATATCAAAATAGTCCAGTATAGCATTGAACTGGTGCGTAAACGTAGCTAGTTCCTCGGTATTGATGCCGACGTCGGCAAGTTCTGCGATATGTCTGACTTCCTGTTCAGTGGCCATGTTCCAACCTGATAATATAGTCTATGTAATCTTGCAGGGACACTTTATAACCATTTTTTCGGGCAAGCTTCTGCAGCACCTTCCAGACCCCGCTCCCGTACTGCATCGCTTTCTTCTCGTACCAGGCGAATTCCAAGGGGATGTGGCGTTCTGCGACCTGCCGGAGCGGCACCTTCCGCCGCCCCCCCTGCACCTTCTCAGCAGCCGGGATCGCGCGTGCAGCGCGCACTACCCGCACATCCAGATAGGGCATGGACAGGTACGTGCCATGAAGCGCAGCAATTGCCTGGTCACGGTCGGCCTGCTGTTCGAGCCCGATAAAATCCCGCTCGAGATCCGCAGCGAGCGTGGGGGTTTCCAGGTACCGTGAGTATCCCCCGAACAGCTCGTCAGCCCCCTGCCCGGTAAGGATACGCTGGTACCCCTGTTCTCCTGCAAAACGGGCAATGAAGAACTGGGTCAGGGCGATGCTGGTATTAACCGGATCCTTGATGGGGATGGCGCCAATAACGATGGGCAGTGCAGTCGCAATCTCCCGGGAAGTAATCGTGACATAGGTGCAGGATAGTCCCAGGGCATCCGCCGCATGACGTGCCTGCTGGAGATCGTGGGAGTCTGCAAGGCCCACTGCCACACACTCGCGCCGGGCAAGATGTGCAACGAGGGTTGAGTCCACCCCGCCCGAGAGTGCACACACGCCCTGGTCGCTGCGCAGGTTCACGGCGGTGATGATTGCTTCTTCCAGCGGCAGGTCCGGAACGTTTGGGTCAATGCTGCCTTTGACCACATCATTGCAGATGAGGGTCCCTTTCGGGCAGTTGCCCCGCATGATGCCGAAATGGTCCCGGGCCCGGCAGCCGTGACCGGCGAAGAAGAATTCACCGCCAAAGTGGAGGACTTCATCCGGGCGGTTTTGTAAAATTACCTCTATTTCCTGCGGTGTGAGTCGTTGCCCGTCGACTTCGACCCAGCCGGTTAACTTTAGCATGCTCATTGGTAACTCATCATTCTTAGAACGTTCTCATTCAATACCCCTGCGATGTAATTGAGGGGAGCTTTTGAGGGAATATAACAATAATAGGATCGGGTACGGGAGATGATACTCAATTTCCCGATTAGCTCATCACACTTACTTGATTGATGAGGATGCTGAGAAGAGCCGCTGAACACAATGTAAGAAGTTCTCTTTCATGAATAGCGGAGGGGACCGTGCCTGTCCCCCCGCACCGCCCCTGCGCTGAGCGCGATAGTGATGTATTACCCGTTTGGGGTTTATCGTACTTTAGAGATGCCTTACGTGTGAGAGACAAATCCCAACAGAAGTGAAAAACAAAGCAATCTTTTTTTTTAGTTATACGATTAATAGTTCAGAGCGTCAGGATTACGCGCCCGGCCTAGTGCGGCGGACATGCGAGCCCAGACAGCAATTTCAGTATATACCGTATGTGCGAGGGTAGGAAAGCCCGGCCAACTCCGATGGACTTAAGATCCATTCCTGTAGAGGTTCATGCGTTCGAATCGCATCCCTCGCATTTTCTATTGAGTTGATGGCAAAATGAAACCTCGGAAAGATCATGTTAATAGGATTGTAACCGAGGGTGATTCATATGTCTGAGGAAACATTTATCGAAAAGATCTATGCAGCCTTTTTCCGACAGGAGTTTCCTGCAGACCTGGCACTCGTGGTAGTTTGGCTGGCCGCAAGCATCGCGGCGATCTATCTCCCCATCCTGAACCAAACACCGGTACTCGTTGTATTTGCCCTTCCTGTTGTTCTCTTCATCCCCGGCTATTGTCTCATCGCTGCACTCTTCCCAAAAAACGATGATATTGATCTCATCGAGCGGATCGCCCTCTCTATTGGACTTTCAATCGCAATTATCCCCCTGATCGGTCTTGGGCTCAATTTTACCCCATGGGGAATCCGGCTTGATGCAATCGTGATATCAGTAACCATATTCACCTGGTTGCTGGTCCTTGTTGCACACTACCGAAGAGCAATTCTCCCCCCTGAAGAACGATTCAGTATGCCATTTTCTGAGATTGCGAGTACTATCCGGGAAGGGGTTTTCCCGGACAGGAGCAGCCCGGTCGACCGGCTCCTCAGCGTTATTCTCGTTCTTGCTATCCTCATAGCCATAACAACAACAATCTATGTTATTGCATCCCCCAAAGAGAGTGAGCATTTTTCTGAGTTTTACCTTCTTGGTGAAAAGGGGATGGCCGCCGATTATCCTGACCTGATTGTCACCGGACAGAATTACCCGATGTTCGTCGGAGTGGGAAACCATGAGTACCGGAATATGAGCTATACGATCGAGACCTGGACATCGCTCACGGAGTTCGATAACGTAACAAACAGCACTACTATTATAGCGATGGATCCTCTTGACCATCTATCGCTCACCCTTGCACATAATGAGACCAGGGTAATCCCTTATAATCTGTCCCTGAAAAAAACCGGGTATAATCGTGTGGAGTTCCTGTTGTTCAACGAGACTGTCCCAGGTCCTGAAGTGAGTGGTGAAGATCGTATCAACGCAAGCTACCATGATCTTCATCTATGGATTACTATCCTTTGATGGCAAAACCGAAAAAACCGCAGTGACATCGCGGGATGAAGCACTTACTGAGCACCGGTCGATTGAGACTATCTTATCTAAACCCTCGGTTATTAACGCCCCGCAGAGACTGCATACAGGACAGGGGCTCATGGCACAACACTGCTGGGATTTCAGTGCAATTGCCTTACAACCATCAATGAACTGGTAGTTGTGCAATGTGACGGTAACCGTGCTGTCACTCCAGTGGGAAGAAAACCGTGGAGCACACTTTAAAGCATCTTCAATTATTTCCTGGAGTAATGTGGATATTTTTTCCCTGGTATCAGGAATGAGCAGGGCATATCTCTTCCTGAGATCCTCGATCAACAGATCACAGGAGGGTGTAGTGACCAGTCCGGCGGGTCCTTTTTCCCGAAATGATCCTTTTTCAGATCCTTCCTTTCCATCGTAAGTCGACGTCGGGTTGAACTGCATAACCCTGGCCTCCCCGGTAATACTGGGGGGAAGAAAATATGCATTTCCATGAAAACCGAGATGATGCGTTAAACGGCAGAGCGTAATACATCCCTGTGCAGGAAGGATCCCAATAAGATGGGGATCAACCGGCTCACCCGCTGAAAACGGCAGGGTAAAAATACCGGTTATTATGCAGACCAGGGCGGAAAGCACCAACGCGGCAGTTGTGATTGCCCCTGGCTCGGAAATAAGGGCGAGATCAATGAAAACGGCCCCTGCTGCCAGGAGAAGAATGCCGGCAATGGAATACTTATTCAGAATTATGGGTTTCATGTATTTTCCCGCAAACGCACAATAAATCCCTTATTTCTTTTAACAATAATCATCGTTACCATATATTTCTCGAACTCAAACATATTTTTCAGAACGTTTCAGCCAACCATTGGTTTGAGATTTTTATATCTTTCATCAGAAATATAGGCACCGGATCCATGATGATCTGCATGAGCTGAACAATAATATGATTGTTTTCCAGAAAGGTGATCGAGTACATACTTTTTTCATAAAAAACACAAGGAGAATTAGCCAACTTGAGTACTTTTAGTTAGAGAGGGTTGCAACAAAAGCGGGAAGAGTTCTCCACTCGCACTGCTCTTCAGATAAACAACCAACGTGCATTGTGGCAGGAATTTCATTAAAAAACAATTTCCCATCCAAGGATATCCATTACTTTCAATGTGACAATCACCCCGAATATCACTATCCCCACCGCAAGAAGATATCTGATGTACCGAAGGTGACCGGGTTGGATATATTTTGGTGCAATAAGCTCTACGATGATAAGGAA
>Ga0315274_10007855_pt1 | contig 15413 bp, 14 predicted proteins | sample YL17G02_20_MG_FD_203700 | JGI IMG/M metagenome (GOLD analysis project Ga0315274, IMG submission 203700) | Sediment microbial communities from Yellowstone Lake, YNP, Wyoming, USA - YL17G02_20 | ecosystem: Environmental > Aquatic > Freshwater > Lake > Sediment | place: USA: Wyoming | collected... | reverse complement strand
CTCGAAGGTGATGGCCGTCCCGCCGTCGTTGACACGGAGTCGCAGCGATCCCGTGCCCTGGGTCGAGATTGCCGGGACTTCCTGGAAACCGGACAGGCGTGCCTTCATGTCGCGCCGGCCGCTGTCGGCACTCACCATCGCGGTGCCCAGAAGGGCCACCATGACGGCAGCCGTCAGCCCGATGATCAGGGATCGTCTCATGTCGATCCTCCCTCCATGGACGATCGCGTGCAGGAGTCGCACGAGGGGTCGTCCTCTTCTATTGAGACCTCGGAGGCGTCAAAGGTTTCAGACGCCACCGGGTGATTGCCGTGCATCCACAAGGGAAACCCCTGGCCGTCTTCGACGAGATGGAACGAATGCCGGTCCTCAGGGTGCCGCAACCGGGTCCGCCTCGAGGACCGCCACGATGGCCCGAACGAGCGGGTGATCCGGGTCGATCGTCGTCTCGCAGGACGCGAGCCGCTCCGGACCGTGCGGCGTCTGGAACGTGTAGACCGTCTCCATGCCGTCGAACGCGACGGGGCAGACGCCCTCGAACGCGATGGCGCGAAGGCCGGCGAAATCGGTCGCCGCGACCGCCGCGCGCAGGGGCGCGACGACCACTTCCGGCATGCGTGCCACGCCCCCGTCGTCGAGGGCCACGCTCCCGTCCACCCGGATCACCGTGACGCCGTGACACTCGCCATCTGGGCACAAGCCGCCACGCGTCTCGATGGTCACGAGGGGAGCATCGTCCCGCACGTCGCCGGGGACGAGCGGATCAACGGTCGCGCAGGCGCCGAGAGCGAATGCCAGGAGCGCGGCGAGCAGGACGAGGGCGATGCGCACACCCGGGAGACGCCCCGGCCCGACACTCGGTTCCGCCGACGCGGCGCCCGGGATGATCGCGCCGGCAGCGCCCGCGGAACCTTGGCGATGTCGGGATGCGGCAGTCAGTGGCGCAGCCGCGGCAGAGCATCCCTCACGGGGATGGCTCCAACACAGCGAGGCGATCGAAGGCGGAGGAGCGCGGATCGCTCGACGACCGCTCCCTTCCGCTGGTAGAGATAGCTGATCACCTCGAACTCGAGCTTCGTCAGGTCGACGCGCCGGCCGTCGCATACGATCGAGCGGTCCGGGGCGACCAGCGCCGGGGGCTCCGGCTCGCGCCATCTCTGGATGCCGGCGAGGCAGCTCCTCCACGCCCTCACGGGGAGCCACGGGGTGGCTCAATCGCGGTGACAGTGAGGGGACGCGCGGCGGGAAGATCGTCCCGCCGCGCTCTCGTCAGCCCGTCACTGGCGACACCCGGCTGGCGGTGCTCGTCGGCGCCGTCCTTCCATCGCGCGGAGCCAGACGATGTCGGGCCGTTCACATCGGGCCGTTCGCCCCTTGACCGACGACGGGGTCGGGCGCAGGCTCGCGCCGCGTCCGCGGGGGGGATCCGGTGATGCCCACGGCACTTGGATCGGCATCCACCCCCGGAGGAGGGCAGCGATGCAGGCGCGCGATCGCACTGCGGTCCCGACGGGGCGGGCGCCTGCCCGACGCTCGATCGGAATACTGGGTCTCATAGCGATCCTGGCGGCTGCGTTGACGTGCAGCTGCGGTACCAGCCCCACACCATCCCCGAAGCCCACGCCGTCGCCGCCAGCGACCGCGACCCCCGCGCCGACGCCCAGCCCATCGCCCGCCTACGCCGACACGCTGCGGATCGGCTGGAACCCGGGCCCGGGATCTGCGACGTACGGGTACCGGGGCGCCACCGAGAGTCCCAATTCCCACCAGATCACGCTCGGGAGCATCGTCTACAGCGGCCTCTACCGGTACGACGCGACGTTCAGCGCCGTGCCCGACCTGGCCGACGGCCCCTGCCTGCCCCAGGGCGACGGGACGGAGATCCGCTGCCGGCTCATCGAGACGACCTTCCACGACGCGACATTGCTGACCGCCGACGACGTCGCGTACACCTACCGGCTCTTCTCGCGGCCGACGTTCTCTGGCGGCCCGCAGCCGCCGGCAAGCTGGACCGGCAGCCTCAAGGAGGTCCAGGTCGTCGACCCGCGGACGGTCGACTTCGCGCTCCCATCCGTCGACCCGACATTTCTCACGACGGTGCTGCCCACGGTCCCGATCCTGCCGCGCCACGTGGTCGAGGCCTCGTACGCCGCGTTCGTCGCCGCGACGAAGGACCTGAAGGCAGCAGACCTGACGAAGCTCGCCGACGCGATCGACACCGAGACGACTCGCGATCCCCCAGTCTGCACCCCCCGCCTCGACGCGGCGGCCGCCCTGCTGGCGAAGATCGGGGTGCCCCTCTACCGCGAGGACTTCTCGCGCAGCGGGACGTTCGACGCGTGCGCCTGGATGCAGACCGCGAGCTGGTTCATCCGCCAGACGGCGACCGCTCTTGGGGCGATAGGGCTCGACGCCGTGGCGGCGGCCTATGGGTGCCTTTCGATCGATTGGCGGCCAACCGGCACGGGGCCCTACCGGCTCGTGTCCGAGGACGCCAACCGGATCCACCTCGAGGCCTGGCCGGGCTACCACGGGGGCCTCGCGGCGACCCGCTACCTCGACTTCATGCCGGCCAAGGGTGACGGCTCGGATTTGGTCGACGGCAGCGTCGACATCTTCCAGGAGGGCAACTCCTCGAGCCTCGGCAACCTCGGCCCCGCCTTCAGGGCGACCGCCGCCTCGCACGGCGTCCGGATCGCGACGCTCCCGGAGTCCGGGTATTACGCGGTCATGTTCAACGTCCGGCCGGGTCGCCTGTTCGCCGACGTCAACCTCCGGAAGGCGCTCCAGCTGTGCATCGACCTGCCGCGTGACGTCGATGCCGCGACCGGCGGAGCCGCGACCCCCGTCTACGGCCCGGTGCTCCCCGGCAGCTGGGGGTACCACCCCACCCTGCCCAAGCCGGTCCGCGACACCGCCGCAGCCGGGAAGCTCATCGAGGGCGCCGGATGGAAGGTTGGGGCCGACGGCATCTACGCCAAGGATGGGGTGCGCCTGGCCGCCGACATCGTGGTCCGGGGCGATGCCGCCGACCGGGTCCACATGGCCGACCTGGTCGCCACCCAGGCGCACGACTGCGGGATGGACCTCCGCAGCCTGCCGACCGGCTGGGACGAACTCAAGAACACCGTCTTCGTCTACCCCCACCACGTCCCGGGTACGAAGACGCCGTTCGACCTCTACATCGGCGGCTGGATCATCGCCGCCGACCCAGATTCCGGACTGGGCACCTTCATCTCGTCTGCCATCACCGACGCGAAGCACCTCGATCCGAACGTCTTCTATAACTTCATCGGGTTCGCGGACCCGGTCCTCGACCGCCTGGTCGCTGCCGGGAAGGCGACCTACGACCAGGCCGAGCGGACCAGCCTTTACCGGCAGGCGCAGGAAGAGCTCGCGACGCGGCTGCCGTACCTCTTCCTGTGGGCCGCCAACGGCTACGACCTCGTGCGCTCGACCGTGGCAACCGTCGACGGACCGCTCGACCTGACGGCGCCCTACTGGGCCTGGCAGCCGGAGCGGATGGTTGTCGCGGCGACGAGCCCCTAACGGAGATAGCCCGACTCCGCGTGCCACCAGGCGTAGAGGCGCTTCGCGTCGCCGTCGCGGCGAACCGCCCGCGCCGCGATCTGCGTTCCTTCGTACGTCCACAGGACCCAGGCCGCGCCGTCCTTCGCGTAGCAGGCGAGCTGGCCGGCGAAGGTGATGCCCATGGACCAGCGACCGACAGCATTCCCGCCGGCCGGCCCGCACTCGCCGACGGGCAGCTGCTGACGCTGGACCACGCTGTTCACCGCGCTCGCCATGAGGCCCGGCGCCGAGAACGCGTCGTACCAGACAGAGTCCGCGCCAAACACCGACGACGAGTCCAGCGGCAGGTCGCAGCGAAGACTCGCCGCGTCGCCGCCGAGGGAGCCGTCGGGCAGGCTCGAGCGGCGACAGAACGGCTGGAAATCCGCTGGGATGCGGGCGAGGATCGCCTGCTCTGCCGTCGTCAACCCACCGGGGGCCCCGGATGGCGACGGCACCGCGGATGCGGGTGTCGAGGCCGCCGAGGGCGTCACAGTGGGCAACTCGCTCGGCACCGCCGTGGGCGACGGCCGGGCTCCCTGCAGCACCGCAGCGACGACCGCGCCCAGCACGACGACCAGCGCGACGGCGGCAATGCCGGCAGCCAACCACCGGCCGCGTCCGTTTGCGCGGCGCGAGCGCCCGCGGGAGCCCACCGAGCCTCGCGGGAGAACGCGGTCCATCCCGATCGGCTCGTCGAGGCCCTTGAGGCGGCGGGTACCCAGCGGCTCGAACTCGACGTCGAGGTAGGTCCGGGTCAGCGACCGCACTGTCTCGCTCACGACCAGCTCGCCGGCCTTCGCCTGGCCACACAGGCGGGCGGCGATGTTGACCGCCGAGCCGACGTACCCCTCAGCCGTCTCGACCGTCTCGCCGGCGTGGACCCCGACGCCCACCTGGATCGCGTCGGCCGGACCGTCGGCCGTCGCCGCGGCGGCGGCCACGATCGCGAGGCCGCAGCGGACCGCGGCGCTGGCCGAGTCGAACACGACGTAGAAACTGTCGCCCTCGGTCTTGATCTCCGCACCACGGAATGCCGCTACCGCGCCGCGCACCAGGGTCCGGTAGCGGTCCAGGAGATCGGCCGCGGCGTGGTCGCCGTGCGCGTCGATGTATCTCGTGTAGCCGCGGAGGTCGGCGAACAGAAAGCCGTGCGTCAGCGAGGGCGCATCGGCGGCAGGGGTCTGAGTGTGTGGGTCCGGTAACGGCGAACGCGACGATCGGCCGCTGGGACCCGTTTCTGCCATTGGGGGCGACCTCCTGCCGATCAAGGTCGCGCAGGCCTGCAGCGACCGCCAGAGGCATTGGTCACGCTGTCGACCAGCCGCGGGCGGGCCACCGTCAGCTCGGGGACCGCAGCCGCGCTCCAGGGCGGACCGCTACGCCGGGACGGTCCCGTTGCGTCGACGGCGTGCGCGCGTCGGACGCGGCTGCGGGTTGCCTGGACTCCTACCGCCCGATGGCCAGGAACATTGGGCTGAAGTACGGCACGAGCCAGATCGCCCACACGACGACGCTGAACTTGTGGAAGCTCCTGATCCAGCGCTCGTCCCGCCTCGCCAGGACCACCGTCGCCCAGACCGCGTGGACGAGCATGAGCAGGATGGCGAGCAGGCCCGTCAGGCCATGCACGTCGAACGTCAGGCCCCCGGCCATCTCGAGCATCATCCCGGTTCCCACCGTGTCGCAGACGAGGCCCAGCCAGAAGAAGACGAGATGCCACGGCTTCAGGCGCCCGGCGAACCGCTCGCTCCACACGCCGACGGAGTAGAACAGCAGGGCGAGGGTGATCACGATCGTCGCGGTCCCGGTCATGCGCACGCTCCGGATCGTCGCCCGTGGGCGACCTGCGATAGACGGCGGGCGCTGATCTGCCCGTGTTCCTCGCACGGTACCGCGGCCGGCGCAACTGAGAGCGGCGCGGAATCGGTGCGTGACGAAGTGGCGTCGCCGCCGAGCGTCGGCCCGGGGGCATCCCTACGCAGGATCTCGCGCGCCACCGGCACCGGGACGTCCTGGCCGAGGGGGGTCTGGACAGCCCCGACGCGGCCGTTCTTCGCGGCGGCGGCTGCGCAGGCGTCGGGCGACCCGAGCGTGCTGTTCTGGCGCCCTCGAACGGACTCAAACACGCTCCACCAACAATCGTGATTGAGGGTGTCGACGAACCACTCGCGGCCCTCCGGGCCGCTTTGTCCCCAGGTTCCTTTGGAAGACTCCGCACCCGGCGTCCGGGGGCCGTTTGCCTCTCGCCAGATGCCTGACGGCCGCCTACGCTGATCAGTTGGCGGGAGGCTCTGACACGCGGCCCACATCCTGGCCGCCGGGACCGCGCCGAGCCACTGGCGAGACCCGACCCGCAGTGAGTCCCAGGAGGCTTCGGTGCGCAGGATCCACCCAATTCCGCGAGGCGTCTTCGCCCTCGCCGTCGCCACCATCTTGCTCGTCGGCAGCAGCGCTCCGCCCCCGGTCGCGGCCCTCTCATCCGGTTCGGAGGCGGTCATCGTCGTGTTCCGCGACAGCGTCCCGGATCCGGCAGCGGCGACAGCTCGGCTGGCCCGGGATCACGGGTTCGCGACTGATCACGTGTACCGGTATGCCCTCAAGGGGTTCTCGGCAACCCTGACTGCGCAGGCTCGGCAGGCGCTGCTCAACAACCCGCAGGTGGCCTACATCGCCCCCGACGCCGTGGCAACTCTGGCGGACACCCAGACCGCCGCTACCTGGGGGCTCGACAGGATCGACCAGCGTTCACGGACCCTCGACGGCCTCTACCATTACGTGGCGACCGGCGCCGGCGTCACGGCCTACGTGATCGACACGGGCATCCTCTTCTCACACACAGAGTTCGACGGTCGCGCTGTCTTCGGGTTCGACTCCTACCCTGAGCTGGCCGACGAGTGCGATGGCCACGGGACGCACGTGGCGGGGACCATCGGCGGGAAGACGTACGGCGTGGCCAAGGGCGTCACGCTGGTCTCCGTACGGGTCTTCGACTGCGACGGCGATACCCCGGACAGCATGATTATCGACGGGCTCGAATGGATGATCGGCGTTCATCAGGAGGGCACGCCCGCGGTTGCCAACATGAGCTTCAGCGGGCCGATCAACCTGGCCCTCGACGATGCCGTGCGAAACGTCATTGCGGATGGCATCAGCGTCGCCATCGCCGCGGGGAACGGGACCATCAACGACTGGAAGGCGGTCGATGCCTGCGGCTTCTCGCCGGGTCGAGTCGCCGAGGCGATGACCATTGGGGCCACGACCAGCAAGGACATGAAGGCCTCGTTCTCCAACTACGGCCCCTGCGTCGACTGGTTCGCCCCCGGGGCGTCGATCACGTCGGCGTACGACTGGAGCGACACGGCTGTCGCGACGATGAACGGCACGTCCATGGCGACGCCACATACCACGGGCGTGGCCGCTCTCTACCTGGAGACGCACCAAACGGCGTCGCCGGCCGTCGTGCGCGATGCGCTCTACGCGGCGACCACGAAAGGCATCGTCAAGTCGTCCAGATCCATCAACAACCACCTGCTCTACAGCCTGGTCGACGCACCGGGCTGAACCCGGTGGCGAACGGCGACTTCGAGACGGGGGACTTCACCGGCTGGACCAGCCCCTGATCTCGACGTGTGTGTGGAGTGATATCACCAAGGCCGCCCGCAGGCCGAGGCCGTGTCCCGGCAGCGGCAATGCGAGTTCCGCACCGGGCGCTCAGCTCTCGTCGGATGATGAGACGCCCGCCGGTCGTCTGGGGGCATCCGCCATCTCGATCTCGGCGAGGACGCATTGCGAGCCCTCGTACCGCTACCGTGGCCGAACGTGACGATGGCAGCGACGAGCATCGGATCGCTGATGCTCGCGCCCGTGGCGTCGTAACCGCGGTCGTGGCGTGACGAACGCCTCTGGTGCTCGCCCGGGCTGCTCTGTGCCGTCATCCGTGGCGGAGGTGAATGATGCACGCACATCCCCGGCCCACGGTGATAGGGCCGATCATCGGAGCGGTGCTTCTGGCGCTGCTCGTGCTTGTCGTCATCTGGGCCGCGGTGCCAGAAGCCGTCCTCGTGCTCATCCTCCTGGTCGGTGTCATGACCGAGGTGCGGTGATCCTCTACAGCATCCTGTACGTGGTCGAGCGCAAGCGCCACTGGTAGCACGGGGCGCGGCTGATGCAATCGGAGGATTCGCCCTCTAGTAGCACATCCGTGCTACTATCAACTCATGCCGCGCGCAATCACCCTCCGGCGAGTTGGCGGATCCGTCGGAACCACGCTGCCCAAGGAGATGGTCGATCGGCTCGACCTGGCGGCCGGCGATCGCGTGCTCGCCATCGAGACCGAGCAGGGCATCCTCCTCACCCCGTACACCGAGGACCTCGAAGCCGACCTGGCAGCCACGCGACGGGCGGCCAAGCGCTATCGGGCCGCGCTCCGCGAGCTCGCCAAGTGACTCGCCCCGAGCCTCGCTGGCTCGGGCGCCTCGCGGTGGACGAGGCGCACTTTCGGCAGATCCGGGAGCACGGCGGTGCCCATGGCCTGCGCGATGAGAACGCGCTCGAATCAGCGCTCGCGCGCCCGAAGGATCGCTGGCGCTACGAGGGCGACCCTCGCCTTTCCGACCTGACTGCTGCCTACGCCTTCGGCCTGACCCGGAACCACCCATACCTGGACGGCAACAAGCGGGTTGCGCTGGTGGTGATGGTCGCCTTCCTGGAGCGCAACGGCGTCGAGCTGACGGCGACGAACGCCGAGGCAGCGTCAGTCATGCTCGCCCTCGCAGCTGGAGAGCTTACCGAGGGCGAGCTCGCTGATTGGATCGATGGGCACGCTCGCGCGTTGTAGTGGCCGCGTTTGGGCACTGGCGCCCCCGGACGGACTCCGGCACCCAGCAGCAACGCAGCGTCCTCGACTACTACCTCGAGGTCGGGTGAGGGCGCAAAGGGGTGCGCCAGCGTCGCGCTGGAACGCTTGACGGCGCGGCTCGTCCCGTGCCGGCACCATCGACGAACGTCCGCTGTAGCCGCCGGTTGAGCCGGGCGCGGCGGGCTATCTCAAGCAGCGGTTGGGCGTCCCTGCGAGTAGACGAGCATCACAAGGAGAACCGCGGCCTCGAACAGCATGAGCACGACAGCCGTGAGGTAGAGCGCCGGCTCCAGGTCCCGGAACACGCCGAGCACGACGAGGATCAGCGCGATCTGGGCGGGGACTTCGAGGAAGAAGAAGAGCACCGAGAGCGCCACGCGGGTCGCCCGTGTCCGGAGAACCTGGAATGCCATGTCCTCGCGCCTGATGTGACTCAGGATGATCCCGACCCAGTCGAGCACGAGGACGATGAGGCTGCACAGCAGCCAGAGTTCGTGTCCGGTGATGCCGTAGCGGCCGATGACAACCGGGACGAGGGCGGCGGCGACCACCACGAGCCCCTCGTTCACGACGTTGCGGATAAGCCACAACTCGCTCGCGCCGCCGTCCCTGGTGCTGATGAGCGCTCCGAAGCCAACGAACACGCCGGCGATCCCGGCCAGCGCAACCAACAGATCGACGTCCTGCATGTCCCGCCACCTCCGCACATGGTGATCAGACAGCCGCTCCCGCCAGTGGCTCAGCGCGGCCCCGGCGGCCAATGATGTGGGCCGCGCGTCAGAGCCTCCCGCCAACACGCCACCGTAGGCGGCAGTCAGCGATCTGGCGAGAGGCGACACCCCCGGTTGCCCGGTGCGCTTCCCATCCCGCGAACGGAGCGGAGCTTGGCCTGCGCCGCTCCCCCTCGTCGCTCAGGTCGTGCCGCAGCACCCGCTCCAGCTCCTCGGCCGTCAGCCGGCGCTCGAGCCGACGGGCGACGGTGCCGGCCTGACCAGCGGGTCGGTGGGGACGGTTGGCTGGCCGATGACCGTAGGCCGCTCCGCGTCGCATGCCGCCTGATCCCGGGACCGCTGCCGCACGAAGTCGAGCACGTCCCGGGAGAGCCGCCTGTCGGAGACCGCCCCGGCGTCCCCCTTGCCCTCGTAGATCCTGAGCGTGCAGTCGGGGATCAGCCGGGCGGTCTCCTCGTGGACCTCCTTCGAGAAGTACGGGCGGGTCTTGTCGATGAAGAGCCGTCCTATCACCGCGCCAAGGGCCCGGGCGACACCCGGCAGCCGGAGGTTGGGAGCCAGGACGCTGAGCAGCAGGGCGAAGGCCTCGGCCGTCCTGCCCTCGCTCAGCAGCCTGGCGAAGTCGTGGTCGATGGTCTTGCCCTGTTCGCTCACCCGGTACCCGACGGAGGCGTGGGCGAGGTAGGCGAGGCGGTCGGGATGGCGAGCGGCCAGGTAGTAGCCGATCATGCCCCCGTAATCCTCTCCGAGAACGAGATCGACCTTCCCGTCGAACTCGTCGGCGATCAACCCGGCGTAGTCCTCGGCCATGTCGGGGATCGTGTACCCCTTCGGCATGTTCCGCTTCCGGTCGACGATCCAGGCGGTGTACCCGCTCTCCGCGAACGGGCGCAGCACGAACGGGATCGTCGCGAGGCGCAGCCCCGTGGGGAACCCGACCCCAGGTCCACCCACGATCCAGAGCAGCGTCCTCGGACCGGTGCCCCACCGGGCGTAGGCCATCCCGTTCGGGAAGATGCCCCTGACTGCCCTGGGGATCCCTCGGAGCCGATACCGAGTGAACGCGCCAGCAGCAACAGCAAGCATGCCGACAGCGACGAAGGCCCGTAGAACCACTCGGCGCATAGCGTCATCCTCCCCGGGGACGCCCTGCGCGGGTCGGTCTCGCCAGTGGCTCGGCGCGGTCCCGGCGGCCGGAGTGTGGGCCGCGCGTCAGAGCCTCCCGCCGGCGGTCACGATGCTTCCATGCTCGCGGCATGTCGAGAGGCGAACGGCCCTCGGACGCGACGGTTGATCGGGCGCCTACCGGACGGACTCCGTCGCCCGAGCCGGCCGCACGCCGGAGGTGCGTGGATCCTGGCGCCCCGGACGGACTCGAACCCCGATACCGATGCAGCGTCCTGGACTACTACCTCGAGGTCGGGTAGAGCCCGGATATTCCTCCGCTTCCATTGACACTGCTCTGGCGTCTGGTCGCCGGTCCCTCGGCTGGCCGCGGTCGCTCTGCGTTGGCCTGCGGGATCGCGCGGGACGGCCCGGAGCCGGGGCCGACAGGGACGGTAACAGCTGTCCTATAGGTGCGAACGGCCCGGACGCGGCGGTTGGAGCTCGCGGGCGATCTCGGCCAGGCGGTCCAGATGACGATGTGGTGTTCGGTCCACCGTGACACCACCTTTCTCGTAGAAGCCCTCTGTACAACCCGTGCGCATGTGTGCATGATGCACCCCACGGTGGGGTGGCGGGAGCTTCGGGGGAGTTCCGCCGGCGCGGCGTCCCAATCTCGGTCGCCTGTTCGTGCCGGATGCCAATGGCGAGACCGACCTCGGCCGGAGGGAGGATCTACTCATGGCGCGCCCACTCATGACCCGATTCGGGGTAGCGGTCTCCGTAGCCGCCGTTGTCCTGAGCCTAAGTGCTGGTGCCGTGTTTGGTGGTGAGATCACCGGAAACGGGAAGAGCCTCAAGCTCGACGACGGGACCCTACACGGTCGGTCGGAATGTGCTTTCTCAGGACAGGAGGACAATCAATTCCCCCCTGTCTCCGATCCAACTGCGGGTCATGCGCAGTCCTGGGGGCAGATCCCCAAGGAGACAAGGGATTTCCTCACCACGATCGGGTTGAATCCTGGCATCGCATGCAACCCGACCATGAGTGGTGGTGGGGAGTAGTTGAAGTCTTGGTTGGCCCCGACGATGGTGTCGGGGCCAACCGTCATCCAGATCCCGCGCGGTAGCGTTGTGTCTTCGCGGCGATCCCGCGGGGAAGCACGGACCGCCCGGTGCGAAGCCCGGGGCCGTTGTGAAGGCTGAACTCTCAGGCGCCGTTGTCAAATGACTCCGACAGCGCCTCGACGAACTCCTCTGGCTTGCCTACGCGGACGTAGCTGCTCAGGCGGGTGGCGTCTTCTCTAGGCCGGGAGAACGAGATGTATCGGCAGCTGCGCGCGAGAGGCTTCTTGAGCGCCCTGCTGAACGTGGGCCGGCTGATCTCTTCTCTCACCTTCCCGCGCCGCTCCTCGGGGGCGACGATGAACAGCGGGATGTTGAGGTTGGGCGACAGGGCGAGTAGGTCCGCCATCCGCGGCAGCCCTGGGTAGACAGCCGTCGTTGCCTCGACCTCGAACACCGCGATGATCGCGTCATCCCGCGGCCACAGGACGTCGATTCGCTCGATCCGCCGCACCATCTCGGGCGCTCACAGACGGGCAGCTCGTCGACCACGCCCGGGATGTCGCCAAGGCGCTTCCCGTGGTACTGCTGGCCCCGGTCGCTGGGGTCGAGCCAGAGTTGAAGGCCCATCGCGCTGCCCAGTTCCAGGAGCAGCCCCCTCGATCTCCGTCTGGGCCTTGACTCGGGAACGGGAGTGCCTGACGGCTCGACTGGCCCGGCTCTCCCAGATGTTCGGCTGGGCCACCTCACGGAGCAGTACTACCGAGCGCAGCGGTCGGAGGCGGAGGCAGCGCTCGCCGCCCTGCCCGACCACGAGAGCAGACTCATCGCCTTCGACGCCGCCCGTGCCGTGGTCCGCTCGCTGCCCGAGGCCCTCGCCGGCGCCAGCCCGGAGCGTCTGCAACAGCTCCTTGCCCTGACCGTGGAGCGCGTGGAGCGGCCGACCGCAAGGTGGTCCGGGTGGCGTGGCGTCCCGAGGTCCGCCCGTTCCTTGCCAGCGCGACGGGCGCGGCTGACGACGCGGGGTTTGGGCGGGTGCGCCCCCGGACGGACTCGAACCCCCAATACCAACGCAGCGTTCTGGACTTCTCCCTCGAGGTGGGTTGAAGCGGGCCTGCCAGCCCCTCGGGCCCTGCATCCGGTGTCGCGCCGCGATCAACGCATCGGGTGCGAAACCTGGTCGACGACGATCGCGACGGCCAGGACGAGCGCCTCGTCACGGCCGGGCGCTACCTCCGCGCCATACGAGTCACGCGGCCGTCTTGTTCGTTCTCGCCCTCTTCTTCGTCTTCAGCCTGCCCCAGGACGTCGGCATCTGGCCGCACTGGCCCGCGCAACCCGGAAGGCGAGAGCCAGGGGGCGCATTACCATCCGGTCAGGCCGCGTGCCTGCGCGGCTCGTCGCTGAAGACCGGAGGCGTTCGCCGTGACAGCAAGGACCGACTCGGCGCCGGAGGGCGCGGCCGGACGGGACCGGGATCAGCTCCCCGAGCGCGCGCGGGTCGTCATCGTGGGCGGCGGCGTCATCGGCGCGAGCATTGCCTACCACCTCGCGAAGCTCGGCTGGCGCGACGTCGTGCTGCTGGAGCGGCGCGAGCTCACGTCCGGGACGACGTGGCACGCCGCCGGCCTCATCACCGGGGCCGGCATGGCCACCGAGACCCTCATCTGGATGACCCGCTACACGCGCGACCTGTGCGCGACGCTCGAGTCGGAGACCGGCCAGGCGACCGGCTTCCGCCCGATCGGCCACCTCCACCTGGCCACGACGCCCCAGCGCCTCGAGACGCTTCGGCGCGAGGCCGCCTTCGTGCGAGGCTTCGGTGTCGACAACCAGGAGCTCTCCGCGGCCGAGTTCGGCCGGCTCTGGCCCGCAGCGAAGACGGACGACGTCCTGGGCGCCTTCTACGTGCCCGACGAGGGACGCGTCAACCCGGCCGACCTCACGATGGCGTACGCGAAGGGCGCCCGGATGGGCGGCGTCCGGATCGTCGAGCGCGTCGCGGTCACCGGGATCACCTCCGCCCGCGGTCGGGTCACCGGCGTGGTGACCGAGCGTGGCACGATCGCGGCCGAGTACGTGGTCAACGCCGCCGGGATGTGGGGCCGCGAGGTCGGCGCGATGGCCGGCGTCTCCGTGCCTCTCCAGGCTGCCGAGCACTACTACCTGATCACGGACACGGTCGAGTGGGCCCACCCGGACCTCCCGATCGTCGAGGAGCCGGACCGCTACGGCTACTACCGCGAGGAGGGCGGCGGGATCCTGGTCGGGCTGTTCGAGCCGGTGGCGGCGCCGTGGTCCCTGGACCGGGTTCCCTCCGACATCGCGTTCGCCAGCCTGGCGCCGGACTGGGAACGGGTCGGGCCGTACCTCACGCGGGCCCTCGACCGCTTCCCGTCTCTCCATGATGCCGGCGTCCGGACGATGTTCTGCGGTCCCGAGAGCTTCACGCCAGACCTGAGCCCGCAGCTCGGCGAAGCACCGGAGCTGCGCGGGTACTTCGTCGCGGCCGGGATGAACTCGCTGGGGATCCTGCTCAGCGGCGGCATCGGCAGCCTGACGGCCCAATGGATCGCCGACGGCGTCGCGCCCGTGGACGTCGTCGGGATGACGGTCGACCGGACGCAGACGTTCGAGACGAGCCGACGCTTCCGCGCCGACCGGACGGTGGAGCAGCTCGGCGCTTCCTTCGGCGCGGCGGCGTTTCCGAACTGGCACCCGCGGACCGCGCGCAACGTGCGACGCTCCGTCATCCATGACCGCGTGGCCGCGGCCGGTGCCTACTTCGCCGTGTCGTCGGGGTGGGAGTACCCCGAGTGGTTCGCCGAGGCCGGTTCGCACCCCGAGATCGTGCCGGGCTGGGACCGGGACGCCTCGTTCCCGCTCCAGGCGGCCGAGCATCGCGCCGTCCGCGAGGCCGTGGGCATGCTGGACTTGTCCGTCATGGCCAAGTTCCTGGTCCAGGGCCGCGACGCCGAGCAGGTCCTCAACCTCGTCTCGGCCAACGACGTGGCCGTGCCGGTCGGTCGCGTGGTCTACACCCCGTGGCTCAACGAGCGCGGCGGCATCGAGGCCGACCTCACGGTGACTCGCCTGGCCGAGGATCGCTTCCTCGTCGTCGTCACCGACCTCGTCCACCGCCGGATCGCGCCGTGGATCGAGCGCCACACCCCCGACGGGGCGCACGTCACGGTCACCGATGTTACCTCCGGCACCACCCTCATGACGGTCCAGGGACCCCGGTCCCGGGAGCTGCTCGCCCGTCTCTCGAGCGCGGACCTCTCCAACGCCGCCTTCCCGTACCTGGCGGCGCGGGAGATCGACGTCCACTATGCTCGCGTCCTCGCGCTGCGGGTCACCTACGTCGGCGAGCTGGGCTGGGAGCTCCACGTCCCCGCAGAGCTGGCGCTGACGGTCTACGACGCCCTCCTGGAGGTCGGCGCCGACCTCGGGTACCGCAATGTCGGCCTCGGCGCGATGGGCAGCCTGCGCCTCGAGAAGGCGTACCGGGACTACGGCCTCGACGTCGACAACACCGACACCCCGCTCGACGTCGGGCTCGGCTTCACCGTGGCCTGGGACAAGCCCGGCGGATTCGTCGGCCGCGAGGCGCTCCTTGCCGCGCGGGTCCCCGGCCCGCCGCGGCGACGGCTCGTCCAGGTCCTCGTCGAGGATCCCGAGCCGCTCCTGTACGGCGGCGAGCCGGTCCTGCGCGACGGCCGCTGGCTGGGCCACGTCCGCGCCGGCGCCTACGGCCACACGCTGGGAGGCGCCGTGGGGCTCGCGATGCTCGAGGACGAGGCCGGCCTGCCGGCCGAGGTCGTGAACGCGCTCCGGCTCGAGGTCGACATCGCCGGGATCCGCTACCCGGCCCGGGCCTCAACCCGCCCCCTGTATGACCCCGACAGGCTGCGCATCACGGCCTGACCACGGTTGCTCGCCGGGACCTTCTGCTTTCGCGCCCCCGGACGGACTCGAACCCCCAGCAGCAACGCAGCGTCCTGGACTGGTACCTCGAGGTCGGCTGGCGGTGACCGCGCCCGCTCCGTTCAACGCCCAGGGCGGGCTCGTGGCGGATCGTC
>Ga0315274_10007854_pt1 | contig 15414 bp, 12 predicted proteins | sample YL17G02_20_MG_FD_203700 | JGI IMG/M metagenome (GOLD analysis project Ga0315274, IMG submission 203700) | Sediment microbial communities from Yellowstone Lake, YNP, Wyoming, USA - YL17G02_20 | ecosystem: Environmental > Aquatic > Freshwater > Lake > Sediment | place: USA: Wyoming | collected... | reverse complement strand
CCAGCGGCACCTGGCGGAAATCTTTGACAAGTTCTGCCCGGATCGTATCCACGACTGGTTCCACCGGGGCATAATAGGTTTTGTCCCTGCCAACCAGCCGGGCAGTCTCGCAGGCCTCTCGCACGCGCCTGGGCAGGTCATCCAGATCGTTGAAGGTGGCATACCCCCACCCCCCTTTGCAGAGCGCCCGTACGATGCCGCCGACGGTGCGCGACGAGCCGATTGTGTCCAGGTCTGGGCCGCGGAAATTAACCCAGGTATTGGTCTTATCCTCAACGCGGATATCGGCATATTCTACATCTTGGACTTTCAGAGCTTCGAACAAGCGATCTCGCATATCATCTTTCCTCTCATCCAAATGGGGATCTGAGTAAGAGCCTATCCGAATATTCGGGAGAGGTGGGTGTTTTGCGGCGCTTTGCGCCGCAAAAAACCCACACCCAAACAATTTTCGGATACATACGAAATTTTACGAAACGATGTCTGATGAATTATATCCCTATCGAGTGTTGGAGGCCAACGCCTCTTGCAAGAATCGTCCGGTATAATTCGCTTCCACTAAATTTTGCCAGATATCTGCTGCCAATACTTCCGGTCACCATCATCTTCTGCATCCAGCAAGCCTGGATGGATATCCGGAGCCAGGTGATGTCCGTATGATGTCCACAGGTCGGCGGCCAGCTTGCGGGGGTTTAGCTGCACTCCGTGCGGGCGCACCCCCTGGCTGGCGAAGTATTCACATACCCGCACCAGATCGCGTTCGAAGATGCGGTAAGCATTACGGTTTTCCTGCGGTGCGATCGCCTGGGGGAAATCGATCAGCGTGATCTTACCATCCCAGTACAGGATATTGTAAGCCGATAGATCACCGTGAATCCGGTTGCTGCGCAGCATGATCTCGACATTGTGGAGCACGCGCTTGAACAGCGTTCGGGCTTCCGCGGGATCGAGATTGACACTGTTCAAGGTGGGAGCTGCTACCTGCTCATCGCCGATGTAACCCATCAGGATGGCGTTATTGGCGGTCGCATACGGCACAGGCACATCCGCCCCGGCTGCGTGAAGCACCTGCAAGGTGGTGAACTCGTGCGCCAGCCAGGAAGTGTGCAGCAGCTCCTGACCGTAGCTGGTGCGCTCGCGTATGGCACGCTGCCTGCGGTCGTCCCCAATGAGGTGCCCTTCTGCGTCGAGGTTGTCCCGCCCCTCGCGGTACAGGCTGTCGTTCCGCAGGTTGCGCAGCTGCCGCGGGCGGTACACTTTGGCGGCAATGAAATCGGCTCCGGTTGAGGCCGTCCCCTGGCATTGATAGACACTGGCTTCCTTGCCGCCGCGTATCATGCGCAGGATGTCGTTGATCCATTGATATTCGTAGAAGCCTCCCAAAGAGTCGAGCAGCCACCAGCGTTCGTGGCGGGAGGCGTGGTAAGTAAAATCGAAGTTTTTGCGGCTGTCATCTTGCGCGACGATTTCGTCCGAAACCCGGGCTGGCGCGTGTTGGGGGGTATGCTGTTCATGCCGGTGCTGGCGAGGGTCAGCATATTCTTCGAAATTATCGGCTGAAAAAAACTTGAGGTTGAGTTTAGGCATATCGATACTCTCGTGCAAATAGGTCCATTCGTAGAAAACAAAAAACCACAGGTATGGATGCACCCGTGGTTGGCAAACGTCGCGTTGACGTGATGTCAGTCGGCCATCTGCGGGCGCACCCAGAGGATATTTATGCTGTTCAGTTGATAGATACTTGTATTCATCTGAGTACGCCTCCTTTCGTGAGAGTATTTGCGCCCACAGTGTACCACAACACCCTTTCACTGGGGAAGAGGTCAGGGTGTGTCGTCCTAACCACCAATTACTTTTAACACTTCAGGCAGCAGTTTCTGGGTTGTTGCCAGGCCTTCGCGGCCGTAGATCGTCATGTTGCCTTTCCAATCGCCGAAATATCCCCCGGCCTCGCTAAAGATCGGCGGAAACGGCCCGCAGTCCCAGGCATCCATGATCGGGTCGAGCATGATTTCCACCCGCCCGGTAGCTGCCAGCAGGTAACCGTAAGCGTCCGACCACCCGGCGCGCACATACGTGGCCTGCACCAGCCGGTCCCAGGCAGCCTGGCGGTTATATTTGATGAAGCTGCCCGCGTCGGTAAAGCAGGCATACGCCCGGTCCAGGCGCTCCACGGTCGATACATGCGCCCGGCGGCCGTTACACCACGCTCCCAGTCCTGTTGCGCCGGTCAGCATCTCATCCAACGCCGGGAAGTAGGCCGCCCCCACCACCGGCTGGCCTTCGATTTCCAGCCCGAGCAGCACCGCATACAGCGGGACGCCGCGCACAAAAGCCTTGGTGCCATCGATTGGGTCGATGAACCACCGGAAGGTAGCGCCCTGGGTTTCTTTGACGCCAAATTCCTCCCCCACAATGGCGGCATCCGGGAAACGCGCCTCGATCCGCTGGCGGATCAACTGCTCCGACATCCGGTCAGCGACTGTGACCGGGGAATCGTCGGCCTTGAAATCGGGCCGGACGCCGGTTTGGAAGTAGCCGAGGGTGAGACGGCCTGCCAGGTAGGCGGTTTCGGTTGCAAAGTCGAGGTATGGGGTGAGGTTCATGTGAATTTATTCCTTGTGGGCAGGTTTCCTGAAAATTGGAAGTAGGGTTTTTCACCTCTTGCTCGGATCGATCCACAAATACCGCTCCAGTGGAACGTCGATCGGCGTCAAAACGTAGCCTCGTATGTACGGTTTGACCAGCACGTACGACATGCTGTGGACGGTGAACAGCACCGGTGCATCGTTCACGATGATCTGCTCGGCTTGCTGATACAGGCGGATGCGGTGGCTCACATCTTGCTCAACACGCGCCTGCTCTAGCAAATCATCCAGCTCAGGGTTGCTGTAATGCCCCAGGTTTTGCTGTGCATCACTGTGAAACAGTGCATCGGCAAAATTCTCGGGATCGGGATAATCGGCGCACCAGCCGGTATCGAAAAGCTGACCATGCCGCCCGGCGTGAAGCTCATCGCGATACAGGTTCGTCTCGAGGTTCTCGACTGTGATGGTAATCCCCAGGTTTTGCTGCCACATCTGGGCCATAGCCGAAATACTGGATCCCGCCTCGCTGCCAAACCCGCTGCTGGTGTAAACGATCGGCGGCAGACCCTCCGGCCCGTCGTACTTCGATTCAGCCAGGAGCTGGCGGGCGCGCTCAGGATCGTAGGGCAGGCCGGCCAGGTCGGCGTTGTATCCGGGCAGGCCTGGCGGGAAAGGCCCATCAGCAGGCAGTGAGGCGCCGCGCAGCACCACATCGATGTACTTCTGCCGGTCAAAGGCCATCGTGAAGGCCTGGCGCACCTTCAGATCGTCGAAAGGCGGCTGGCTCACGTCAAACGTCACGTAGCTGGTGCACATATTGGCGCCACTGATCAGATCGGCGTGCAGGGGTTCTTGCGGGTCGAGGATGCGCGGTACATTGTAAAGAGAAACACCGGTTATATCGATCTCACCGGCCTCGTACAGGCGGATGCCCACTCCCGAGTAGAGCTGGATCACGATGTAGCGGATCGCCGGCAGCTCCAGGTAGTAGTCCTCGTTACGCTCGTAAACCATCACCTGGAAACGATCCCAGCGGATCAATTTATACGGCCCCGTGCCATTGGGGGTGCGATACCATTCCGTCCCGGATTCGACATTGGCGTGGTCAAGCACGAACGCCACCGCATAGGTCAGCTTGAGCAGAAAATACGGCTTGGGTGCGTCGATCGTCACCTGCAGCGTATGCTCATCGAGGGCCTTTAGACCCGAAATGGCTTCGGCTTTGCCTGCTTGTCGCTCTTTCACGCCGACGATATCCCCCAGATAGGTCAGCACCGTATCCGAGGCAGTGGTGGGGTCGGCCGCGCGCTCCCACGAGTAGATCACATCCTGGGAGGTGACCGGCCTGCCATCATGGAAACGTGCGTCCGAACGCAGGATGAACGTATAAACCACCCCGTCTTTCACCTCCCAGGTGGCTGCCAGATCGGGGACCAGGTTCAACTGCGGGTCAAAAGCCACCAGCCCGGAAAAAACCATCTTGTCCCCGCTGCCGGGGGTGGTGGCGGGATCATAGTTACGCGGGTTGGTGGATTCGCCGCCGAGCTGTACCAATGCCTGCTCGCGCGGCACACCATACAGCGAAGCTGTCTCCACGTGCAGGGATGCGATCATAGCCTCGATTGCACCTTGCTGGGCGTCGTATTCTTGGGGTGGGCCGAAAACCATGAAAGTGTAAAGGCCTTCAAGACGCTCTCCGTACAACACGGTGACCAGGCTTATCTTCAGATCAGTACTGTTCGGCGAGGTGGAAGTGAGAATTGTGATCCAGGCCTGGCTGCCATCCTCGAGAGCGAGCCCCTCGTCGCGCAGGATTTGTGTGCCTTGCATATCCTTCAGCACACTATCGCGTACCTGCGCAGCGGCATCTTGCAGGGTCTCGTTATTGGCCAACATTTCGTAAAACAACACCGATCTAATCTTCTGTCCGGGGCTGACGATGTAAATGATGGCGCCAACCGGTCGCAGACCGGCCTGGTCGTTTTGCTCGGTGCTCCAACCTGCGGGGTAGGTGATCGTCACCCCGTAATCCGGATTGTTATACACCTGGGGCGCTTGCGTGGGGGCAGGGGGGCGCGTGGCGCGGGGGGAAGCGGTGGGCTGGACCGATAGCTTGCAGGCCAGCGAGATCAGTGCGGCGATCAGGATCAGTTGAGCGGGTAATGAACGCGAGCGCATCACGGCTTCCTCCTGCGGTGCGGCGGGCGGATAACGGCGAAGAAAAAGACGATCGCTACTCCTCCCAGGATCAGGCAGGCCGCGCCGCCGCTGGCAAAGATCCGTACCACGCCGGAAAACCACGCAGGGGAGGATTTTTTCAGCTCCGCAGTCTCAGTCGGGGTTGGCCCAACGGCCGGCGTAGGTGCGGCGCGTGTGAAGGGGATCTCCACGCTGGGCAGTGGGCGCGAGGTGCCTGTGGGCGGCGGTGCTTCGGGTGTGGTGCGCACGCGGGTGGGGGCGATGGTCGGTCCGGCAGCCGCACCGGATACCGGCACAATCGTCGGGACGAGTGTGGGATTCGGGGTAGCCGGTCCAGCCTCAATGGGTGCCTGCTGCGCCTGTGCGCCGATCTGAACCCGCCAGGCATCTTCTAACCCATTGATATCGAATCCGTACATGGCCTCCAATGCTCCATCTACCGTTGCCCCCTCCTTCAACGCTTTCAGCAGCGCCAGCATCCGATCTTTGCCGTATGCCTCGATCAGGAAGTTGACCAGGCTGTACGATTCGCTGTATGAGACGTCGGCTTTATCGGGGTTTTCGGAGAAGCCTCCACTCAGCGCTTGCACTGAGGTGAGCGTGTTGTCCGTGACAGCCTGATCGAAACGGGCTTGGGAGAAGTCATCCAGGCCGCCCTCGCCGTACATCGCTAATCCTTCCACCAGCCAGCCGGGCACGTATCCCAGGCAGCTAAAAGTGAGGTGACCGACCAATACATGGGTCAGCTCGTGAGCGATGGCGGCTTTTCCCCAATCTATCTGGCCTGCAGAAATGCCGATGATTACGATATCGTATTCGGAGAAGGCCTGTCCGCCCGTCCAGCCCGGCTCGTAAAGAATGGCCTGGCGCAGATCGTCGGTGCTGGCGTAGATGTACAGGTCGATCGGTTTTTCGGGCTTCAGACCGGTGCTCGCTTCCAGGTTGGCTAAAGCTGCCACAGCAGCGTCGAGAAGATCCTGGCCGAAAGTTTCAGGGCCGTTGTACCAGTGCAAGTTAACATTTTTACCACTCAGGGTTTGCCATTTGTAGGCGTTATCCAGCCAGGTAGTGGATTGTTCCTGGGTGGTGAGTGTATTACCGGCGGTGTCAGTCACACGCCACAACCAATAGATCTTCGCCCCGGGCGGCAGCGAGCCGGATTGTTTCATTTCCCACGTCCACGTGGCTGTGACCGCCTTGCCCGGTGTAAATTGCGGGAAGGCTTTGGCAATCACCTCGCCACAGGTGACCTGTGTGACGCGGTATTCAAGAATGACCTGCTGGATCTCGGCCTCGCTCTGCAATTCAACGCTGAAGGTGACGCTGTCGGGGAATTGGATCAAGGCCTGGTCTTGGGCGGCGGTGATCGCCGTCTGGGCCAGGCTGGAAGCGGTCGCGGACCGTCGGGCTGCTGCGAAGCTCAGCAGGGCGAGTATTAGCAGGGCGCCGGCAGTGATCCAGCGTTTGGGCTCTCGCCGGATGGCAATCTGGATCGGTTGAAACATCAGACGACCCTCATTTCTATACGGAGTCCACGCTAATAAGGGTTAATTCGTTCGTTTTTTTTGGCGATCCATAGCACAACCACCGTTGCGCCGAGCATTGCCACGCAGATCACACCCCCGCCAAGGAAAACCAGGCTGGGGGCCGCGATCAATGCAGGCCTGGGTGTAAGGGTTGGCGTTGCGGTCACCGGCGGGGATGCGGTTGGTGTCAGAGTCAGGGTGGCCGTGCGGGTGGAAGTGGCTGTCGGTGTGGATGTGGTGGTGGGGGTGTGGGTAACGGTCGGGGTAGGCGTTATGGTGAGAGTGGGCGAGGCGGTTGGCGTGACGGTTGGGGTGACCGTGGGGGTAATCGTAACATACCGGGGTTGAGCGCCGATCCTGGCTCGCCAGGCATCCTCCAATCCATCCGTGTTGAAGCCGAAGACGGCTTGCAATGCTTCATCGTCCGTCGCTCCATCCCGCAATGCTTCGAACAATGCTATCATCTTGCCTCGCCCATAATCCTCGAACAGGTAATTCACCAGGCTGTAAGATTCTTGATACGCAAGGTTGACCTCAGCCTCATTTACCGGGAAGGTTTTACTCAAGGCCCTCACCGAGATTAATGTATCATTGTCAATGGCTTCTTGGGGTAGATCGTGTGGACTAAAACTCCTCCAGCCTTCATTGAAAACCGCCAGCCCTTCAGAAAGCCAGGCAGGGACTTTGCCTGGTTTCTTGCAGTTAAAGGTGAAATGGCCGACCAACACGTGGGTTATCTCGTGAGCCTCGATCATTTGACCCCATCCGATTTCCTCAGGTACGGCAGCGAATAGAATAATACTATATTCCGGGAAAGCCACCCCGCCTGCCCAGTCGGGGATTTCAGGGATCGCGTTGCTAAAGTCAGTATCATTGGCGTAGACGTAGATTCCAATCGACTGGTCGAATTGCAAGCCGATATCGCGCGCCAGATTATGGATCACCCTGAGCGCCGAGGCGCTGAGCTCTTCAGCGAAAGAACGGTTTCCACTGTACCAGTACAGGTCGATCTGTTCGCTGCTCAGCGTCTGCCAATTATGCTGGTTGTCCAGCCAGATGGTGGTTTGTTCATCGGTGGTTAACTCGCCCCCGGCGGTATCGGTCACATGCCAACGCCAGTGGATCCTGGCGCCGGGCGGCGGTGCCTCCCAGGGGGTAATTACCCAGGTCCATGGTATTTCGACAGTTTTTGAAGGTGTAAACGACAGGTTTCTTTTGGTGGTCTTCTCGCCGCAGGTAAGCTGTTGGACGCCATATTCCAGCACCACTTTGTCGATCTCGGCCTCACTCTGCAGCTTGATACTGAAGGTAACGCTGTCGGGATATTGTACCGCAGCGCTATCTTTGGAGGCCAAGATGGTTGGCGAGCTGGCAGGCTGGGCACGTACAGGCGCGGGAGCCAGGATCAATACCAGGGCTGTCAAAAGCAAAGCGCGGACCGGTCGCAGACCGGCCTGCACCTCACGATGCATCCCCGCCTTCCTCCACGATTTCCACATAATCCTGTGCTACCGTTTCGGCGGGTGAGGCCCCCAGAAAAGTGATCAATTCATTCGTCACCTGGGCTTTCCTTTCGGCATCGCCGCGGCTCCAGGTGCGGCTTTTGATCTCGAGGAAGTAGCCCAGGACGGGCTGTTCGACACGATCGAGATTGACGTAAAATTCCATGCCATGGTACAGCACCCGCCAGCGCAAGCGATCTTTTTTAACGAAGGTTTCGCGGCTGGGCTTGAAGTACTCGCGGTAAAAGCGCAGGCTGTGGTTGGCGGGTGCCAGAAAGCGGCTGCGTGAAAGCAGGACACCGCCGGGGAAATCCCGTTCGCGCGCCAGGCCAAGCAGCGTGAGGCGGTTACGCACGCTGGCAACGGTACCGTTGGGATCGATAAATTCATCTTCGCGATGGCGCAGGTGGCCCTGTTTTGGGTCGCCGAACGAGAAATAGGTGTCGTATTCGTGGTAATGCCGGAAGTGAAGGATCTCGATCTCGGGTTGCTTGATGGCAGTCTGGACAGTGTCAGGATCGGCGATCCGCACCTTGGCTTGCACCTCAAAGCTCTCGGCTTCCACGGCTCCACCGATAGCGAGTAATTTGGATAGCACGGACTGCTCCCGTTCGAGCAAGAAGGCATCGATCTGGTGGGCGTAAACCTGGGACTGGGAGGCCAGTGCGGCTTCATCCAGCGTTAGGAGTTGATGCCCACGCATCACCCACCGTCCGTTCACCATCACATCCGACACATCACTGGCCTTGGCGGCATACACGATCTGAGCGTAGATCCCCTCGCGTTCACGGCGGAAACGCGGGATATTGTGGGAGGCAGAGATATCCAGCAGGATCAGATCGGCGCGCTTGCCGGGTTCGAGCGAGCCGGTAATTTCCCCCAGGTGCAAAGCCCTCGCACCCAGCCGGGTGGCCATTTCCACCGCTTTCCGGGCGGGCAGGGCGGTCGGGTCATTGCTGGCATTCTTTGCCAACAACGCTGCCAGACGCATCTCCTCGAACATATCCAGATCGTTGTTGGAGGCCGGGCCGTCGGTACCAATGCCCACATTCAAGCCGTGTTCTAGCATTTGCTGGACGGGAGCGACACCGGAAGCCAGCTTGAGGTTTGACGAAGGATTATGTGCCACCCCGGCCCCATGGTGCAGCAGGGTGTGCATTTCGCCCTCGTCGATGTGCACACAGTGGGCCGCCAGTACTTTGGCTTCGAACAGGTTTTGCTTTTTGACATAGGGGATGACCGGCATATCATGCTCGGTGCGGGAATTTTCCACCTCCAGGGCAGTCTCAGCCAGGTGGGTGAGCAGGGGTACATCAAACTCTACGGCTAAAGCCGCGCTGGACTGGAGAATTTCTTCGGTGCAAGTATAGGGGGCATGCGGGGCCACCGCGGGAACGATCAGCGGGTGGCCCTTCCAGCGCTGGATGAATTCGCGTGCGTAGGCCAGCGACTCTTCGTATGAGTCGGCATCGGGAGCCGGGAACTTCATCACGGTTTCACCGCACACCGCGCGCATACCCGCCTCGGCAACCGCCTGAGCCACATCACTCTCGAAGTAGTACATATCGGCGAAACACGTCACTCCGGAGCGGATCATCTCGGCGCATGCCAGCCGCGTGCCCAGGCGCACGAACTCCGGCGATACGAATGACCGTTCCACCGGCATCATGTAGCCGAGCAGCCATACATCCAGGCGCAGGTCGTCGGCCAGGCCGCGCAAAAGGGTCATGGCCGCGTGGGTGTGCGCGTTGACCAGCCCGGGCATGAGCACCTTGCCGCCGCAATCGACGATTTCTTTCGCTGCGAATTGGGGACGCAGATCGGCCTGTGTGCCGATTGCCAGGATGGTTTCACCCTGGATAGCGACCGCACCCGGTTCATACTGGGTGAAGGCCTCGTCCATCGTGAGGACAACCGCGTTGGTGAGGAGCAGGTCAGCGGAGTGGGTCATAGGTATTTCCTTGAATAAGGAGGCGGATAAAGTGCATCCGTGCGGATAAGGAACATCCGGTTCGTAGTGGCGGCTTTAGCCGCTTTTCATCGCTGAGATTATAAATTACGGATAAGGTTCAATCCGTGGTTGACTGCCCACAAGGGCGCGTTGCCCGGCGGGCCGCCGTACGGGCGCGAAAGCTGCTGCTCGCCAAGCGGCGTGATCAGCACCAGGTACACATCCTGCTTTTCGGGCCCGAGCCGGAGCGCTACCCCCAGGCCCACATCCGCGCCGCGCTGCTGGCGATAGGCGTTGGTGATGGCAAGCAGCTCACCAGATTCTGGATGGGTGACCAGCACCTCGCCGCCCAGAAAAGGCCCCGGTTCCGCGGCCAGCTTGCCGGTCAAGTCGCCGCCCAACCCTGCTTCCACCACTGCCAGCGTCCAGCCTTGTTTTTTTAAGCTGCTTAAAGCCACCTGAGCCAGGGTTTCCCCATCTGCTCCGTAAATCCAATCGCCTAACCGCTGGCGGATATCATCTTCAAAGGGGCGGATCATTGCATCCGCTTCGACCTCCGATTCCGCCTTGGCGGTGATGCGGATATCCACCTGCCCGGCGTGAGCCTGCAGGCCGACCGTCGGGTTGCTCAGCGTTTCCAGATCGCCGATCAAATCGTCGATTTGCGACTCGCCTGCTCCGCCGGTATGCAGCACACGGGCTTTGATGATCCCATGCAGGTCGTAATGATGGCGCAGATAAGGCAGAACTGCGTTCTGCATCAGGTATTCCATTTCCCGCGGCACGCCAGGCAGGGAAATAATGGCATGGCCTTCTGCTTCAACGATGAAGGAAGGTGCCGTGCCCACCGGGTTCTCAATGGGAATGGCGCCTTTTGGAACGTATGCCTGGCGCTTGTTGTTCTCGGTGGGTTTACGCCCGAAGCGCAGGAAACGGTTTTGGATCTGCTCCCACAGCTCGGGACGGAATTCTGTTTCCACCCCGACTGCCAGCGCGACCGCATCACGGGTGGGATCATCCACGGTAGGTCCCAACCCACCCGTGGTGATGATGATATCGGTGCGCTGCATTGCTTCCTGGATCGTGTGAGCGATGCGCCGGGCGTTATCGCCGATAGTCGTTTTGCGGTACAGGTCAACGCCCACATCCCGCAGCATGCGCGCAATGTAGGTGGCGTTGGTATCATGGATTTCACCCAACAGTAATTCAGTTCCGATGGTGATGATTTCAGCTGAGGGCATATGTTCCAGTTCGATGGTGCGCTTGAACAGGTTAAAGGTTGGAATCTGCATCCACCCCGGCTCTGGCTCCCTAGCCTCTGAGCGTTTACTCGATCCCCAGGTATGCCTTGCGCACCATCTCGTTCTGTTGCAAATTGGCAGCGGTATCACTCAGCACGATCTGGCCGGTTTGCAGCACGTAGCCGCGGTGGGCGATGGAGAGCGCCATGAGAGCGTTTTGTTCCACGAGCAAGACGGTGACCCCCTCTTTGTTGATGGACTGGATGGTTTCAAAGATCGTGTCAACCAGGATAGGGGCGAGGCCCATGGAAGGCTCGTCCAGCAAGAACAGGCGGGGATGCGCCATCAATCCACGACCGATCGCCAGCATTTGCTGCTCGCCGCCTGAAAGCGTGCCGGCCACCTGGTTGCGGCGATCTTTCAGGTGGGGGAAAAGGGTAAACGCCCGCCCGATATCCTCCTGGATACCCTTTTTATCCTTGCGACTGTAAGCACCCAGATCGAGGTTCTCGGCCACGGTCAGGCGGGCAAAGATGCCGCGGCCCTCGGGCACCATCGCCACCCCCAGGTAGACGACTTCATGCGGCTTGATCCTGGTAATGTCCTTGCCATCCAGATAGATCTCACCCTGGCGAGGCTTGAGCAGCCCGATGATGGTGCGCAACGTGGTGGTCTTGCCAGCACCATTGGCCCCGATCAAGGTAACGATCTCGCCTTTTTCCACCGTGAGGGAAATGCCCTTCAATGCATGGATATTGCCGTAGTAGGTATGAACGTCTTTGAGCTCGAGCATGGGCATCGGATTCTTCCTCTAGGCGGCAGCCGTATCCGCGGAAATATTCAATCCCGAAGCTGCACCGTGGCCCAGATAGGCCTCGATCACCCGCTCGTCGCGTTGGATTTGCCCGGGTGTACCCTCGGCGATTTTCACCCCGTAATCCAAAACCGTCACCTGCTCGCTGATCCCCATCACCACACGCATGTCGTGCTCGATGAGCAAGATGGTGATACCCAGTTCGTCGCGCAGGCGGCGGATGAAGATCGTCATCTCGCTAGTTTCACGGGCGTTCATTCCAGCCGTCGGCTCATCGAGCAAGAGCAGCCTGGGCCGGCTGGCCAACGCGCGGGCGATCTCCAGGCGGCGTTGAGCGCCGTAGGGCAGATTCCGGGCTAACTGATCGCCCAGGCCGCCCAGGCTGACAAACCGCAGCAAGCGTAGCGCTTCTACTACAGCAGTTTCTTCCTCGCGCTTCTCGCGTGGATTATGCAGAATGGCCTCGATCCACGAAGCCTTCAAACGGGGATGCTGCCCTACCAGGATGTTCTCCATGGCGGTCATGTTGGTGAACAGGCGAATATTTTGGTAGGTGCGGGTTATGCCCATCGTGGCGATGGCATTCGGTGTCAACCCGACCAGCGATCGATCTTCGAATATCATCTCGCCATCATCGGGCTGGTAAAAGCCGGTGATGCAGTTGAAAAAAGTGGTCTTGCCAGCCCCGTTAGGACCGATCACGCTGGCAATCGAATTCTCGGGGATGATCAGGTCAACCTGGTTGACGGCTGTCAACCCGCCGAAGAATTTGGTTAATCGCCGGGTCTCCAGGATGGGCTTCATGCTTTACCCCCTTCGACGGCAGTCGTTCCTTCGGTCAACTCAGGCTCGTCTTCGTGAATCTCTAATCTGCGGCGCCGGGATGGGATCAGCCCTTCTGGACGAATCAACATCATCACCACCAGCAATGCCCCGAAGGTCAAGATCCGGTAATCTTGCAGTTGGCGCAGGATCTCCGGCAGCCCCTTGAGCACGAAAGCCCCCGCGATCACGCCGGGAATGCTGCCCATACCACCAACGATAATGAGTGCCACCACATTGATCGAAACCATGAGAGCAAAATCCTCTGGCCCGATAGAGCGGTTCTGCGAAGCGAACAGCGCACCGGCCAGGCCAGCAAAGGCCGCCCCGATGGCAAAAGCCAGCAATTTATGCTTGACGACATCGATTCCCATCGCCCGGGCGACAGTTTCATCCTCGCGCATGGCCACCCAGGCGCGGCCAATGCGTGAGTTTTGCAAGCGAGTGGTCACCAGGATGATCAGCAGAATCGACAGGAAGATCAGGTAGACAAAACCGACACCCGAAGATAGGCCATGAAAATCAGGCCCGCCGATAGTGTTCACCCCTTGGGGGCCGCGGGTAAAGGAAGTAAGCAAGTCACTCTTGAGCAGGATGCGGATGATTTCACCGAAACCGAGGGTGACGATCGCCAGATAGTCGCCGCGCATGCGCAACACCGGCACACCCAACGCCACACCGGCGAGGGAAGCCAGCACTACGGCAATTGGGAGTGCAACCCAAAAGCTCCATTGAAGGTGGTGTGGCTGCGGTGCGGTGAGCAGCGCAGCAGTATAAGCGCCGATGGCAAAGAAGGCCACGTATCCCAGATCCAACAGGCCGGCTAAACCCACCACGATATTTAATCCCAGGCCAAGCAGCACATAAATACCGGTCAGAATGATGATGTAATTCCGATATTGACTTAATCCCAGGGGCAGAATAAACAACACGACCAAACCAAGCCCATAGATGATCATCCGCGATCTTGGGTATGATCGTATCGCCTGGATAATGGGTTGTTGCGAGGTGGAAGCTCGCTGCCGAACCCAGATTGAAGACAAGCGCTTGCGCCAACCTTCCAGGCGGAGCAGATACGATAATATACCTCCCAGCGCGCCTGCCAGAGCGAATATCACCCAATTCACCAATGCAGCCTGCCAGGCAGCTGCGCCAAATAAGATGGCTTTCATCGTTGAAGGCACCAATTGAGCCAGGTAAGTGCTCAAGGTCACACCCGCCTCAAAAAGAGACCCCAGTAATAATACCATTCCGGCGAGACCCAGGCCGCAGACCGCACCAGCAATAGCGCCGTTGATAGCGGCACTCAGCCAAAGATTATCCTGTTTAGCGGCAGTGGCGCCCAGCCATAGTCCGACCAGTCCGATGAACAATAACATATTCAGAACATCGGCATCTCCGGTATTGAAAAAGCTGCCGATCAAATTAGCGGCAATGAGATTAAAGCCGATCAGCATCAGGAAGATCATCACAATCCCGAAAACGATTCCCAGGCGGAGGTTGTTTTGCAATCCAACTTTCATACTTTCTCCTCCGTCAATACTTCACCCAAAATACCCGTGGGGCGGAATATAAGTACGAGCACCAGAATGCCAAAAGCGATCACATCCTTCAACTGAAAGCCGATACCCAAGATGGGCGGGCCGAGGGTCTCCACACCGCCCAGGAACAGTCCACCCAACATCGCGCCGGGAATATTCCCAATTCCACCCAATACGGCTGCGGTGAATGCTTTGATCCCAGGAATGAAGCCGACGTAGGAAAATACCAGGCCCAGGTGAATCCCCCACATGACCCCGGCAGCACCTGCCAGCGCGCCGCTGATAATGAAGGTGCGGCTGATCACACTATCCACGTCGATTCCCATCAAGGAGGCTACCGGCTTATTCTCAGCCACAGCCCGCATGGCTCGGCCCAGACGAGTACGCCGCACCAATTGATACAAACCAATCATGAGCAGACAGGACAGGATTACAGTAAAAACACCGGTATAAGGCACGACAACTGTTCCGCTGCCAATTGCAAGATTCCATCCCGTGCCACGTTCCAGAATTGTGGGGTTGGCATAATCGCGCCGTTGGGTGCCGAACAACAATTGGCCAGCATTTTCCAAGAAAATAGATGCGCCGATGGCGCTGATCAACGGCACCAGGCGGGGCGCCCTGCGCAATGGACGGTAAGCAATTCGCTCGAGAAAATAGCCGGTAAGGGATGCGATCCCAATACCCACGATAAAAGCCAGCAAAACGGCAATTACTGGATAGGCGTTTAAAAATGTCAAGTGAGGATTACTGGTAGAAGGAACATGAATCGCATCTAAAGCCTCGAAGACAAAAAAACCACCGAAAGCCCCAATCATCATCACATCGCCATGCGCAAAATTGATCATGAATAAGATGCCATACACCAGGGTGTATCCAATGGCGATCAAAGCGTAGACACTGCCCAAGATCAGGCCGGAAATCGCAAACCGCAGCCATGTGTCAGGGCCGTAGGCCGGGTGGGCAGCCAACTGGTAGATGCGGTAAACCAGGTAAAAGATAAATAATACCCCGATGATCATTTGGACGATTCGATAAGTGCTAAACTTTTTGTGTGTCCGGTGAGGAGAAGGGATATTCATAGCTTTTTCGTTATCTGTTACCTGTCAATACACATCTGTTCATTGTGTACAGGAACACAATACAGCAAGATGCAGGGGTTGTTTAAAAAGAAATTATTTATCATGTTCGACCCCCACAAGTGGGGGTCGAACATGATAAAAATCCTTT
>Ga0315274_10007852_pt1 | contig 15415 bp, 14 predicted proteins | sample YL17G02_20_MG_FD_203700 | JGI IMG/M metagenome (GOLD analysis project Ga0315274, IMG submission 203700) | Sediment microbial communities from Yellowstone Lake, YNP, Wyoming, USA - YL17G02_20 | ecosystem: Environmental > Aquatic > Freshwater > Lake > Sediment | place: USA: Wyoming | collected... | reverse complement strand
ATAAAACTGACAGTGCAATGTGAAGCTATAGTAGAATGGCTTGAGACATTGCCTATTGAACGTTTTTTATCTTTGATGGGTTTGTCACCATGATTTATCTACAATGTTTTTTCAAACTTGCTTAATACATATATCTAATTATACCACAATGACTCTTTCGATAGGTGTAGCTCTTTTTCATTATATCATTCCCGTGAAAACGGGAATCCATAAAACCATTGAAAATACTGGATTCCAGTTTCGCTGGAATGACATTTTTTGAGTTTTATGCCCACTTTCAAAAACTTTCCGCCCTAAAAACTTTAACAGGGAAAGTCAGGATGGAAGTAGGAACGAAAATAGACAGTATCAGTATACCAACTGATTACTGGTTACCTCTATTTTGTCGCTGTGTACCACCGCCGGGTTGTCCTCCTCCAGACGCTTGCCTACTCCTCATTCGGTCACGAGTTTCCTTTTCCCACGCAGCGATTTTTGTCGTCTGTTCGGTGGTTAGAATACCCTTAAGTTTTTTATCGAGAGTGGTTTTGATTGCATCCGACGCAGTCCTTAATGTTCTCAAAGCTTCAGTGTCACCACGGGCTGTACCCATCTTCTCTCTTAGAGCTTTGCCCTTAGTGTAGGCTTCCTGAAAGGCTTTTCTGCACTCAAGCAATTTAGGGTCAGTAACACCGAGTTCAAAGGAAACGTAAGTCCACGACTGCTCTGCTGAAAACATTTGCATCATTTGTCCACCCTGAGGCATACCCTGAGCACGTCCCCCCGGTGCTTGAGCTTGTGATGAAAGTTGATAAACCCCAAAAACCATAGCCGCAACAACTAAAAAGATCAAAGGAAACAGAATCTTTCGCTTCATTTTTTTAATCTCCTCTTAAATTAAGTATTAATGTTACCTGATGTATGATACTAACCGATGAATGCTCCTGCGATCTTCTTCATTTCCGTCAGATCCAGTTCACCAATTAAGGTTAGGTTTATATCACCGTGTTTCCATCTGGGAATAAGCATGTTCCCGTCCGATATTACTTCCAATTCCACCCCCTTAACGTTTATTTTCCAAATGTTAATATGTTCTCGCTGTTGTTCATTTCTGCGATCTTCATCTCCCGATGGCGATTGGAAAACAGACAGTACCATCAAACCATCACTATATATTAGATGGACACTCTTATGATCATCAAACCTCATAAGATTTATGCTTTGCAAGCTAAATCCATCTGGTAGCTGTTCAGGAGCCACAATATCCATCAGGATTGCCTTTTTAATCGTGTTTATATCCAACTTTCCCTTATCAGAATTCCAAAGCTCATTATGCTGCCGCCTTTCGCTATTATCTTTTCTTGGCGGCGGTGGAACTTGCGGACGAAAGACAGCATCGTTGATTTTGGGATTGAAGTTTATGTCATTGTAGGTAAATATCCAGCGCAGTTTTCTTTGATAGTCATAGTGTTCCATTTTCAGGGGAACGCTTGTTATTGTGTCCACCCAAATCTTTCTGGAAGGTTTGCCGTAAATTTTTGGCTCTATTTCTAGCAGGTAAGTGTTACGACGGGCTACGTGACCTCCATATAGAATCAAAACATTGTAATTCTGAAGTAAAACCCGAGTATTTTTTATAGGGAGTTCATCCATCTCATTCATTGGTGGTGGAGGGGAGAATGGACGCCTGCCAGGTTTACGATCCTTTCTGTCATTGAAAGGAGGCCTTTCTCTCTTGTTAAACATCATACTTCTTCCGGGTTCTTTACCGTTTAACACCATGACTAACCCCCCCATCTCAGATGGTGAAATAAATTCTATGCGCTTCTTATACGGAATTTCTTGAGTTATTAATTCCTCATGCATCATGGTGCCATTCGAAGTATTGGACATTACTATACGTTTCCCGATAAATCTCACCGTTTCGGAAGATCTGATCATTTTCTGAAGAACATCTTCTGCTTTTGGAACTTCAGCTCTGGTAAATATTGGAAAGCATAGCAAACATGCAATTACCAGCAATAACGATGTGCTTCTAAGAACCATTTGTCTGAATTCCACCATAATGTGCCTCCATGAAAACATCCAATTCTGACATACGAGTACCCGATTGGGATTTATCTGTAGATTCATTAGTTTTACTTGATACTGATTCCGCCCATGAATCTAATATTAATGCTTGCTCAGAATAGACGCTCTTATGTTCCTGAATATATACAGCAACCGGTATTTGAGTATTTTTGTGTTTAATAAGAAACGGCTGACCAATTAACAGGTAGAATAATATCGTAAAAATAACTGCCCCGGCGGGTATAAAACTCCATTTCGGTATTTTAAAACTAGCTTCCTTGCTCGCTGGATGTGCTTGAATCACTTCCAATCTATGTTTTATGCTTTCCCAGAGGTATGGTGGCACTTCGGGACGTTCTGTTTTGCCAACAAGACCGATCATGTCGCTGAGTTTTTCGGTCTCATGGAGGCAGTCGGCACATTCTGATAAGTGCAGTTCGATCTGCCTGTGCATTTCAGAACTTAACTCATTGTCTAGAAAGGCTGATAGGTTTTTACGAACCTTTAAGCATTTCAATATTATTACCCCCAGTCCATAGGTCTGTGTTGGTTTCTAAGATAGCTTTGAGTTTCTGACGAGCCTCGTGTAATCTTGATTTTACTCGCCCTAACGAGCATTTGAGTATTTCCGAAATCTCCTCGTAAGATAAGCCTTCCACATCTCGGAGGATTATTACAGCCCGATCTTTATCTTTCAAGGAGTTGATGGCATCCCATATCTGCTTTTCATGTTCCTTCGATATAACATAGTCTTCTGGTGTATTCTCATCAACTTGCATTATTGCGCTCACTTCTGCTAAAGAACCTAATTCTGTCGTTGAGATTTCCCTCTTTCTTCTGGATTTTTGTTTTCGGAGTTCATCAGTACACAAGTTTAACGCCAGTCTGTATAGCCACGTAGAAAACGCTGATTTGAAGTTGAAATCTCCGATCTTCTGATATACCCTGATGAATATCTCTTGAGTCAGGTCAAAAGCATCCTCCCTGTTATTCATCATTCTGTAAGCTATACCATATATCCGATCTTGGTGTCTGCGGAACAACTGCTCAAAGGCTGTCATGTCTCCGTTTTGACAAAGACGGACAAGACCGGTATCATCCATGTAGCAACTCCTGTATCCAACCTCTAATTCATCTTTCGCTTTTGATCACTTTAGACGAAAATAGTATTAAAAAAGTTCGGATATAAAAATATAAAATGGAAGATTTATGATATTTTTTTGAGTTCAGGTAAGATGTGTTCTAAGATAAGTAAAGAAAAGTAGAATTTGCTTTATAAAGGTATTCCAACCTTTGGTAGCGTAACCGTGAACTGGCTTCCTTTTCCAATTTCACTCTGGACGGAGATTCTGCCGTTATGAAGCTCTACAAGGCTTTTGACGATGGAAAGCCCTATACCCACGCCATTTGATCCCTCTTTATGCTGAACCTGATGAAACCTGTCGAATACTTTATCTATCTCTTCAGATGATATGCCTATCCCTGTATCCTCAACTGCGATATCCACATCCTTTTCTTTGTCCTGAACGTATACCAGCACCTTGCCTGAAGAGGGGGTGTATTTTATAGCATTATCAAGCAGATTGATGATTATTTCCCTTAGCTTATCCCCATCTGCAAAGAGCATTAAGTTAGACGGGCAGTCGGAAGTTAGTGATACTGCTTTTTTCCCAGCAATGGGAGAGAACTCAAAGACTACTTCACTGATCAAAGAGTATAAGGAGACTTTTGTTGGTTTGAACTCGATCTTGCCAGCTTCTATTCTGGAAAGAGTCAAGAGATCGGTTATCATCCTGACAAGCCTATCACAGTTTACAGATATTCGTTCCATGTACTTTCTTTGCTTTTCATCGAGTTCTCCAACAACGCCATCTAGCAAATTGTCGGCATATCCCTTGATTGATGCTAAAGGTGTGCGAAGTTCGTGAGAGACGTTTGACAGAAATTGAGATTTTAATTCATCAAGTTCCTTTAGCTTTTCGGAGCTTTTTATCAATGCTTCTGTTATAATGTCCAACTGTGAGATAATGTCTATGTTTTCCGATAAGGGATTTTTGGGAGTTGGAATTTCCGGATGGGATTCCCTGAACGCCCCAATCAGCCTCTCATACGCATCCTCCATAAAACTTACACGTTCACGCAATTTCTCATAGATCATAGCGTTTTCAATTGCGACTGCTGTTTCATGCGATATCGTATTCATCAGTGAAATATCTTCTGCGTTATAATTCTTTCCAGAACGTTTTTTTCCAAGTAATATAAATCCGATAGGTTGGCTCTTGCGCAAAAGCGGGATAACCAGAATCCCTTTGTTTGTTCTTATGGGTTTATCTTTCATGGATTTGAGATTAATCTGTCTTAAAGTCTCCTTCAGTTTTTCTTCATCACCAATCTGTTTATGAACCTGATACGTTGAGTCACTTCCCAAAAGAATTGCAGTAAATTCTGGCTGCAGCACTTCATCAAGCTGGTTAAGCAAAGTCTTGCCCAGTTCATCAAGCCTTAGCATCATGCTTATAGCCTCACTCAGGTTGAGAAGCGTTAGACGATAGCTGTATCTACTCTGATAAAAAGCCTTGTCTATCAACTTCTGAATCCTATTTTTCATCGGAGCAAATAATAAGGCAACGATTAATATTGAAAAAAGCGATAGCGCAGTTTCCGATCTTGGTGATATTGCCGAGAAGACTTTGCCTAAAATCTGTAAGCTTAGAAGGTAGACTACAAGCGCAGCACTACTTACGACTGCATATACAGTGCTTCGGTTCAGCACAAGCTCAATATCCAGCAGTTTATGTCTCATAATGGCTATCCCATAGCATATCATTATCATTATGAGTGTATAAGCTGAATATCTGCTATACGGTAGCTCTACCCCAAAAGTGAATGGTAGTGTATCAAGAAACGTTAGCGGAAGTGTGCCAATACTTATACCCAGAAATAGCCATTTTGCCTGCTTTCTTTCCCTTTCTACTTTTCCAAAAAGCCACGTATGTAAAAGACAAGCCTGACTTGCTATTGAAAAACTGAATAGAAATATGGTATTCAGGGGGAGCAAAGGTGATATATCAATCAGGAAAAACGACTTCCGATAGTCGTTTCCAGCTATATACGATACAAACATGGCAGTGGAAAGGATAACACCGGGTGCATAGACCCACCATCTAAAAAACTTGCTCTTTGTAAACCGTTTGGCTGATGGGTAAGTAGAAAAGCATCTGAGGAAAAGGCATGGAAGAAAAGCTGATGAGGTGAATTGGACAAGGGGAACGAATCTGGATTGCCACTCTTGCTCATTCATTGAGAACGTTGCATCCGTAGAGCATACGCTCATCAACCCAACACTCATAAGATATAGAAGATGCATAAAATCATCATCAGGCTTTGATACGAAAAGTGCCAGAGCTAATATCCACGTAATAAGCCCGATAAGGTAGAAATAAAGTGCATCAGGCTGAGAAGTTCTGCCATAGCTTATAATTGCCGCAACAAAAGCGAGTCCACCAACTAATATATTAAAACCTGTATACCAGAATCGTTTACCTTTCATGACTAAAGTTCCTATTTATTGATTAACCAAATTAATTTCAATATTTAATAATAGCACACGGATTGACACAGATGCAACAGATTTTCACAGATTTTGTCTTTAAGTTCCTGTATCAGTTTGATCTTGTATTCCAACAGCTATCTGGTGAAAGTTCGGATAAGTCTTTTTTATAGATAGCTTCATTTGAGAATCGAAATCAAATTATTCAGATTCGTTCTGTATCTCAATCGCTGTATCAGGCACCACATTTTCACCACCACAAATTCTGCATTTTGCAGTTTCGCCTATTTTTAGAAACTTAACAATGATGTCTTTACCACAAGTTTGACACTTAAATTTCAAAACTATCCTCTTGGCTTCATGAGTCTCATGTGTAGGTTGCTCAAGCGTCTTTTCTATATTGTCACTATCATTACTATACAGCCACTTTTCAAGAATTTCTTTGGCTTTAATGACTTGTAAAGAGAATTTCTTTAACTCATTTAACGCCCAATCCCTTTCTACAAAATTTCTGGAATTCAATGCATCCAAAATATCGTTTTTATTCAATTCCCATATTTCGACACTATATACATGACTCTCACTTGCATGAATTTTTTCTTGGGCTTTACTAAATATCTGTTCTTCCATTGACTTTCTGTATGATTGAATATCCATATCATATTCTACTGGTTTCGCCAATAACTCGCTGATTAGGCGTGTAAATACCATAACCTCAAGATCATTGTGACCCGATATCTCTATACGAGTGTTATTGGATAAAACCAATTCCAGATCTCCTTTTTGTGAATTGGTGTTGAGAGGATTCTTGCAGACAATTTTCTTAATTTCATCAAAGGGAACAGTCATCCTACCATTTCCTATTATATCCATCTTTTTCAGGATTTTATCAAATACAATCCTCCTAGCCTTCGTCTTATCATGGGCTTTAGGCTTCTTTTCATGGATACAATCAATTAATCTGCAAAAAAGCCAAGTTATTCCAATCATCACAATAAAGGCATAAGTATATGAGTATAGTTCATCGAAATCCTTGGATACTGCATATCCAATAGCTCTGAATATAAATATACTAACTAGAACGCTAAGAGCTTCAGTAAAACTATCATAGCCTGTCTTAATGGCAATAAAACGTTCCCGGTCAGAATACTCTGTTTCTCCAGTTGATAATGATCTCCGGCTAGTATAATCTGGATCCTCACCAGTGAATTCTGCAGATTCTGGGACAACGTTTTTAGCACCACATATCTTACATACTGCAACTTCATTTACCTTTAGATATTTGACGGTGATGTTTCCGCCACAAACATGACATTTGAATTTCAGAGACATCCATACTTCCCTCCTTTTTTCTTCTGCGGATTCCTAATTTTTATTGATTTCCTATTCGTCTCATAGAATAGGCGCTATAAGATATTGCAACCCCCCATTCCTAACACTTTTCCGTAGCAGCTTCAATGTAAGAGACATTGGATTTGGTTACGCATTACAGCAATCTGGTTGGTACCTGGATTCGTATATCTTTTATTATGGGTAAATGACAAAAAGCCTGTAAATAAAGAACAACAAAAGAGCTGATTCTAGGATCCACGGCCATTTCTGTTTGTAACTTCCAATTATTGCGTCACGTCCCCAGAATCCAGTATCTTTCCATAATGCGATTGTAAATTTCTTTTTCCAAAACGGCCAGAACAACGCTTGTCCAGTATCACTAGGGAGGTCTGCCATCATGTGAATCACCAAATTGACTAAGGTTATGATACCATAGCGCATCGAAAATATTAACACAATACCACTAACGACAAACGCAAAAAGAAAAGTATGCGTAATTGAGCAATGAAAATCATCCTTTGCCAATCCAGCTTTAATGAGCAAAACATCTGCGTTAGGTAACCATTGAATCCCAAGTGAATATAAAGCTGTTGGTAAACTTCAATCATAAGTGGCAATTGTTAAACTAAGTATAAAATGTCCTGCTTGCATTTAATCTCCTTTCTGTTTGACTGCATGTTCTTAAATTCCAGAAGCTAACATAGCATTAAATCCAAATCAATAATAACCAAATTTGGTTTAACAAGACGATTTAGATCAACCAGTGCCTGATGCAATCCACTCATGTGCATCTTCCATTTTTCTCTCTGTGGTAAAACACCCATCATATTCTTCATTCCGACGGTATGTTTGTCGCCATGTGTGTTTTGATAACTAATGCTCTTTAATTTTTGCTTTGTCTACGAACAATTCTAAATACTAGAGCTACTATAATTGCAATAACAGTAGCAATGACGTAAACATAGTTGGGTATATTCAATACCTTTCCTGTCATCGCCACAAGATAATAGAATGGAGCACGACCCACAAACGTAGCAATAGCATATCTAATAACTGAGTAGTTAGCTAATACTGCTAGTATTCGGAACGGGGCGTGCGGAACTGGGGTAAAACCTACGAAGGCTATTGTGATAAATGGTATCTTACTAAAATAGCCTTCAAGTATCAGATAGAAACGTTTCTTCTTAAAGGGCTGTAGTTGCTTAAGGTTGCATATAGGAACAAGTATCTGATAGTTGATAAGTTCAATCATTAATGTTGCTATACCGGAAGTCGAAGCAACCACCCATGGATGGTAAAGGTTTCCATATAGCATTAGCATTGGTTCTTGCATAGGAAAGAACCAGCCAAATGGAGAATTGCATAAAGTTGAATAGTAGAAAAGTCCCAATAATGGACGGAGTCTGTTGAAGCATAAAGTTAAAAAAAATACTAGAAGGTTTAGTATAATGATTGCTAATGTGAGGATTTTCCATTTTATACTAAACTTAAATATTCTATTAACCAATCTATATAGGTTTTGCTTGAATCGAGTTAGCGGACCGTTAGAAGAGATATTCGAAATCATAATGATTTACCAGTTAATTATAGCCGTAAAACTATATTATTTGATTATACCCACCCTTTTTTCTTTTATCGTTCTTTCTTTTCTTTCCTTCTATTTACTGATGAGTTGTATTGTTCCTTCTCCATTGATTTCATAAACCCCGCTTCCTGATTCGTCGAATCTAGCTAATTCAAGTATCATTTGACCTAATACAGTATATCCCTCATAGATATTCACACCAATCCCGATATATTTAATCGGAACTTTCAATTCAAGGATCAAGTTATTTGAAATTACTACTTTTGATTCTCTTGAAAGCTGCCATTCACCTTCGAATAAAACTTCTCGGTCTTTACCAAAAGTTTGTACCGCACCATAACTATTCATAGATAAGATCATTCGACCATTTTCGTCTTCTCCCATCACTTCAATCTCTTCAATATTTACATTGAAATTGCCTTTCACTTTTATTATTTCCCCGCTATCAAATATAAGGTCGTAAATGTTAGTTTCCACTATACCTCTACGACTCTCATAAATGCTGGCTTCTACGGTAGTTAAGATTGCTCCCTTCATAACAAAATGTCCGTTTGGTTTCATTTAATACTCCTAATGTTCTAGTGGCATCGCCAAATTTAACCACATCCGCTCCCAATGATTGCTTGATCTATTCATGAAAGGATTCGATTCTCAGAAGTCTTTGAGATCCAAAAACCTTGTCCCAATGATGTAATTACACTGATAGTAGCTTGGTTATATTCTATATCAGCATACTACTAGCATATTACTATATATGGTTTAGTTCTCCATTATTTCAATTTATCTCTCCTCATAGTGCTGAACTGGCAAGCTTAGATGCCATAAACTGAGTATCTATAACGTAGATTTCATCTTGCAGTTTTTACAGTTGCCCGCATAATGAAAAGGCAAGCCTATCAAATGATAACATCACGTTACTGGGCTTCTTCAGCGATATAAAACGTTCAATACATCTGCGTTTCTCTGTGTCATTCAAGTGATTGCTATAAATGCTATTACCAATGTATATGCCAATAAGGGCACCGATGAGAACATCACTCAAATAATTTTCACCGTGTCTTATAGCAGAATAACCAACATAAGCCGCTCCAAAATAAGCTCCTATGCCTACCAATTCCAAAAGGCATTTATTAGTACCTGTAAGTTCCCTGCAAATTCGAGCAACGTCACGTGATAAGACAGAAGCGGAAACAAATGCTAATGACGTGTTTCCTGAGAAGAAAGATAGATTATCTCTGCCATTTGGTCTTTTTCGACCCAAATTACGGTTTGTTAGTTCAGAAAGCGATAACGAATACAAACATGCTTTAGTTAAGACAAATGCAGTCTGTGCTCTGTCCACTTGTATTTCACGATCCCAATCACAAGCATTAATAAAATATGCTGTTAGATATTCCACAGTGAGAATTCCTAATACATATCCATATCGCTGTCCGAAAGTTCGTCTCTTATCACATACTTGCAACTTATTCTGAACTTTGTAATCAATGTGGTATGGTCTGAACCGGTCTTTTACCCTATCTTTATCTATGTATATTTTGCTCACTAAAGTAAGAGCACTTAAAGGTAGTAGTTCATAAGAATCCCTTATATTAAAAATGTCACGAAAACCGTTATTTACAATTCCACTTAACCCGCTAATCAGTCTTTTTGGCACGCTCTTTAATATTAAAGGTGGGTTGTTCCATTCATAGCGTTTCCATGGAGTTGGACGTGGACCGTCATGCTCTCCACGCCCAAAACAATCGTCACCGTACTCGAATATGTTCGGAATCTGTTTGTATCTAAAGGGGTGTGTAACATTTACATCATTGGAGTAAATCATCCATGTGTTCAGGATGCGAGATTTCAAATGCTCTTTGGAACTCTCAATTGTACCATCGTAACGAATAATTGTCCAATTATGATCTGTGCTATTTTTTTTATTAAAAAGTCTAATTGCGTGTGAACCACAAGTAACGGTAATTTTGGGGTGCCAATCTCCGTCAACTACTACTTCCGTCCAATTAAATGTCTTGCACAATTGATGAGCAAAATACTTTATATATAGTGGAACCCCATTTTGCTCGTAAACAAAATAGGTTTCCCAATCATGTTCATGTTTATTTATCCAAATATCTCCGGCATAATAATACCAATACTCATATACATCATAACCATCCTGACTGATGGAGTGATGAAAATACACAGCAAGGCGTTGATTATTCGGTTTAGATAGTTGAATACTATCGCTTTCGTTATATATATCCTTACCGATTCTACCTCTAATATAGTTTTCTAAGTTATCTTCAACATCAATGTTGCCATCACCGTTTCCATCTTGTGTTGTATTGAAGTTAAAAGCAACGGGAAAGAATTCTTCCTCATCATGGAAATATAGCGTCGCAAGATATTTAGTTGGGTTAATCTGCTGTAGTTCCTTCGCATTAGTATCAATTACATATATTTCATTGTCCTCATCTTGATCGTTTTTAAAAACAAGCTGTGTTGGTTTGGACACTTGCGCATTGGCACTGCTCAGAGAAATAACGCTGACTAACAGTGCAGATGTTGACACATACAGAATAAAATTGATATATGGGAGTTCCGTCATACTCATTTATACTCCTCCTCGACCCGAAACAGCAGCTTTAAGTTTTCAATCAGTAATACTATTTCCTAATCAATTTTTCAGCAACCGTTTCCGAAATGTTTACTCAGGTTACCTGCCAGCAGGAGTGTGAGAATCAAAACAAGGTCCCTTCAGCGAAGTAAAGTATATTCTTTGATGAATCCAATCCAATATCTGGGGTTAAATACCATTTGAGTTAGAAAGTAGCAACTATAAATACAACCGCTACAATTACGAACTAATGGGTCGAAGTCATATTTCTTCCACTTTTGAAAAAAGTTGCCATCAAGGATATTCAATTTTGTGGGAATATCCTGACAGACCCAGAAAGCCCCATCCGATCTTATACTAAAAAAGAGCTTCCCACCTTTGCATCCCCATTGGAAATTCTGAGACGAATAGTATCTTTGACAGTCAAGAATATACGGATTTGGATCAAGAATTGAGTCAAACTCCTTTAAGATAGCAACATCCACTTTCTCCTCCGTATCACGTCTCAACTTTCCCTTACCTACAACAATAGGCTGAACAAAGACACCACAGTCAGTGAAGTTAGAGTCCATAAACTGCACAAGTTTGGCAAGACCTTCACTATTTCTTTGGGTAAGGGTAGTGGATGTATAGAATACTTTTGAACCTCGCCTTGAGTAAATGAATTGAATGACATCCAAAATCCTGGGACTAACTTTGCTATATGGCAAATCATCTCCATCTATTCCATCCAACGAAATACATATATTATCAATTTTTGTTCTTAATAACCTTTCATACTTTTCAATAGGTAAAGTTCCATTAGACGTGAGTTTGACATATAATCCTTTATCCTTTGCATAATCTATAAGTTCAAAAATATCATCTCTTAACATTGGTTCTCCACCAGTAAAGGAAACTACGGCAACACCAAGTGCGTCTATCTTATCAATGATTGTTCTCCATGCTTTAGTATCCACTTCATCCAGTTTTTCTTTCCATATCTGGCAATAGTGACAACGGAGATTACACCGATTTGTAGGACACAACTGGGCGAAAAATGGTTTGTTTCTATAAAAGAAGGTTTTAACTGTTCTACGATACAATTTCCAGTTAAACATGATATGACTACCTCTATAAGCCTATTTCAGTGTTTGATCCTGAGAATATAAGCTCTGGTATAATGTTGTCTCTTATAGTGTTATACTGATCTACTTGGTTCTTTTCCAATACGTAAAGGATTCTTTTCCCCGGGTCTATCCAATCATTATTTTTATAAACCCTCTTTTTAGCGAAGATACCGAATCCTATGTTCTTGAATAGTTTTTCCCATTCCCGTTGTGTCCTGAAATTAAACTTCAAGTGAAATATGCCAGAAAAGAGATTAGAGAGTATAATGTGAACGTAACATCTGAATTTTGGCAAAAATCCCTCTGGCAGGTCCTCATATATTATAATTTTACCCTTGCAGATTCTTTTTGCCTCTTGAAGCAAGAACGAGGGATCCTCTGCGTGATGTAACACGTAAATAATCAAGCAAACGTCAAACTCATCATCTTCAAAAGGCAGTTTTCCTCCGTCAACAATCTGAAATGGCAGATCAACCACCCGATCATCTCTAACGTCTACTCCGATGACTGTGACTTCTAAAAGATCACTAAAAGTCTTGCCGATTATCCCTGATCCGCACCCAAGGTCAAGGATCTTCACCCCTTTTTGAATGTAATCCTGACAGTCGTAACACATTACCCTCGATGATCGTTTTAGATTATTAAAGCGAATTTGATAGTAGATGGATTTGTAAATATTCATCTTATACCCCTTTCTGCTAATATTAAAGAATCATTAGCTTTCTTAACCCTGACTTTGAATCCTGAAACAATCCTATTTGTGCTGATATTAAGTAATGGGAATGCTATTGGGTTGACCCAGGATACAAAAATATGCGCTGATAAAAACCTCTTGAGAATAGATTTAGATGAGTAGAACTGTTTCCATGTCCAGATACACCCATTTTGCAGCGTTTCTACTGACATTTGTTTTGGTTGAAATACAACGTTGTAACCACAGTATTTGCCCCAATCTGTTTCGATTATTCTTTGCTCCCCTAGCATCCTATCGTATAATCTGGTGCCGGGATAAGGACAAAGGACGTTAAAATCTGCAAAATCTATCTTGCTCTGTATAGCAAATTCAACAGTCTTTTCAAAGACACTTTCATCATCATTATCGAATCCAAATATGAATCCGCCAGAGACCATGATCCCATGCTGATGTATTTTGTTAATTGCTTCTTTATATTCCACGACAATATTCTGTGATTTGCCAATTTCCTGAAGGCTTGCTGATGACAATGACTCAAAACCAATGTATAGGCACTTACATCCACTTCTGCCTGCAAGACTCAACAATTCCTCATCTTTTGCGATCCTTATTCCAGTGTCACTTGCCCAGATTTTTTTATGCGGAATGAGTGCTTCAAATAGCTTTTTTGCATAAGAACGGTTTCCTGCAATGTCTGCATCGGCAAAAAATAATAACCTTCCGTTTAAATTCTCTATTTCTTTGATAACGTCCTCAATTGGACGGTTACGATATTTTCCACCAAAGAATCTCGTTATTGAGCAGAAATCGCAATTGTTAGGGCAACCTCTGGTTGTCTGAACCACATTGGTTGTGAAATATGCGTTTTTGTTTAGCAAATCCCGTCTTGGATGTGCTAATCCACTGAGTTCGCATGGCTTATTGCGCCTGTATATCTTCTTCATATCTCCTTTTTGAAAATCCATCAGCAATTCTTGCCAGACATCTTCAGCCTCTCCAATGACTACGGCGTCAGAATGTTGTAATGCTTCCTCTGGCATCATTGTAGGATGGATTCCACCCAAAACTACCACTACTCCACGCTTTCTAAACGATTCGGCTATCTGATACCCACGAGGCGCCGACATAGTCATTACGCTTATGCCGACGAGATCAACCTGTTTATCAAAGTCAATCTCGTCCACATTTTCGTCTATTATTGACACATCAATGTCTGGAGGAGTTATGCTCGCAAGATATGGCAATGTTAGTGGTGGAACGCTAAGTTTCGATATTTCATTCTTTGCTGAACCACGTCCTTTTTCACTGCGTGGGAGTATAAGCAAAACGCTGATGTTTTTTTGACTCGACATGATATTCTTCTCCTATTTAAGTCTTTCGTTCAGCTTTTTTATTAATAATATAGCAAGAAAAGCAATAATTACTGCAATGTAAACCCACGTAGGTAAATTTAGCCATTTTCCTGTCAGGGCTAAAATGTAGTAGCGAGGTATCCTTCCGACAAATATCGAAAAAACATATCTCTTAATCGAATACCCGGTAGTAACAGCCAGGATCCGAAATGGAAAGAACGGTACCGGGGTAATACACGATACTATAAGAGATATGAACGGAAGTTTATTGAAGTAATGTTCTGCACGCTGAAAGTAACGTTTTTCTCTGAATGATTTGGCTCTCTTCAAGTCAAGTGTAGGAACAAGAATCTGGTAATTGATATATTCTATTAGTGAAACCGCAATTGTGGCACATATTGCTACCAGCAAAGGAGAATATAGTTGACCATAGAGCAATAATATCGGTTCGTGAGGAGTGAGTGGGATTACTGTGTTGGAGATAATTGATAACCAGAAAAGGTAAACGAAACCTCGATACGCTGGTAAAAGGTAGCTGAATAATAAAGTTATAATCCCGAAGGATGCTAACAAGATCAGACAGGTTCTTACACGCTTGCTCTGTATTGCCTGAATCATCACGCCTTTATAATGGCTAGCACACACTGACATAATAAGCTCTCCTGTTATAGTGAAATCTGTTCTTTAACTGCCATCTAATCGAGTTTCAAATATCTATTAGGCAACAAGCGTGCCATTCTTAAAATATCACGTAAACATTAGCTTTTTCCTATATAATGCTTTTTTACGGAAGGTTATTATATGCAAAAATTGCATTGTATTAATTGAGGTTAGATATTACATCGCAGGATTATGACATGGATGATTTATACAAAAGAAAAATAATACGAGGGATGCAAAATTTGCACTTTATGCAAAATCTGCATGGTATGGGACAAAAAATTATTGACTAGCTAGAAACATAGATTTATAATATCCTTATAGACAACACTTCAAAATCCCCCCTTCCCGAAAGCTGACAAGGGTAGGTTTTTTGATAAAGCATAAGAAATATAAGGCATTTAACCCCGTCAGGGGTGATATATTTATAGCATAAAGTAAGCAAAAAAGATAAGCTCCAGAGGAGCGACATATAAAGAACA
>Ga0315274_10007850_pt1 | contig 15418 bp, 15 predicted proteins | sample YL17G02_20_MG_FD_203700 | JGI IMG/M metagenome (GOLD analysis project Ga0315274, IMG submission 203700) | Sediment microbial communities from Yellowstone Lake, YNP, Wyoming, USA - YL17G02_20 | ecosystem: Environmental > Aquatic > Freshwater > Lake > Sediment | place: USA: Wyoming | collected... | reverse complement strand
TACCGTGGCCTGCGCCACCGGCGCAACCTGCCTGTGCGCGGCCAGCGGACGCGCACCAACGCGCGCACTCGCCGCGGCGCCCGCAAGACCGTCGCCGGTCGTCGTCGTGCTCGCGGCAAGAAGAAGTAGCCTCTTGGCCGCTGGCTTTGATCTACTAGCTGCCTGGTTTACTGGAGGGTAGATGGGCCGAAGAAGAGGAGCGCCGGTCCGCGCGCGATCGCGTCGCGAGCGTCGGGCTGTACCGCTAGGGAAGGCTTTCATTAGCGCTACTTTCAACAACACTGTCATATCGCTCGCCGACACCGAGGGTCGCGTGCTGGGTTGGTCGAGCGCCGGAGCCGTGGGCTTCAAAGGCTCGCGCAAGAGCACGCCATACGCGGCGCAGCTCGCCGCGCAGGCTGTGCTGCGTCTGGCGTCCGAGCATGGCGTACGCGAGCTGGAGATATTCGTCAAGGGCCCGGGACCCGGCCGTGAGGCGGCCGTTCGTGCTTTCCAGGGCTCCGACATAACGGTGCGGTCGCTGTCCGACGTTACGCCCATTCCGCACAATGGATGCCGACCGCCGAAGAAGCGCCGCGTGTAGGCGCCGGTGACCACCACCGATCACTGGAGGGATGATGGGTAGATACACCGACCCAGTCTGCAAGCTATGCCGACGGGAAGGGCAGAAGCTTTTCCTCAAGGGCGAGCGCTGCTACACGAACAAGTGCGCCGTCGAGCGCCGGCCCTATCCGGCCGGCATGCACGGGCGCACCAAGCAGTTCCGTCGGCGCTCTGAGTCCGACTACGCCATTCAGATGCGCGAGAAGCAGAAGGCGCGGCGCATGTACGGGGTGCTCGAGGCGCAGTTCCGCCGCTACTTCCAGCTGGCATCGCGCCAGCCCGGCCGTACTGGCGAGAACCTGCTCTCACTGCTGGAACGGCGCCTGGACAACGTGCTCTACCGCTCCGGCATTGCGCGTTCCCGCCCTGAGGCGCGCCAGATAGTGCGGCACGGCCACTTCGCGGTCAACGGCAAGAAGACGGACATCCCCTCATTCATAGTCAAGCCCGGGGATGTGATCCGGGCCGAGCCCGGGGAAAGGGCGCGCCAAAGCCTCGAGCTAATCCGCGAGGGTGGCCCGCTGATGCAGACGCCTTCCTGGCTGGACGTCAGTCCGGAGGAGTTCACCATCCGCGTGAACGCGAAGCCGGCGCGGTCGGACGTCGAGGCTCCGCTGAACGAGCAGTTGATAGTTGAGTATTACAGCCGTTAGTGGTCCCGGTTTCCACGTGGCGCTGATGGCCCAGGAGGGTAGATCACTTGGTAGATAAGGTTTTCCCCAAGATCGAGGCCGCGGCCGTGTCCAAGCAGTATGGGCGGTTCGTGATCAGTCCCCTGGAGTCGGGCTACGGTGTGACGCTGGGCAATGCCCTGCGGCGCGTGCTGCTGTCATCGTTGCCGGGCGCTTCGGCGACCTCCATGCGCGTCGTGGGTGTGCAGCACGAGTTCTCACCGATACACAACGCCCGCGAAGACATGACGGCGCTGATGCTCAATGTCAAGCAGATCCGCTTTCGGCTGGAGGGCTCTGAGTCGGGGCGAGTGCACCTGCGGCTGCGCGGTCCGGCCGAGGTCACCGGCGGTGACCTGGACGCTCCGGCAAGCATCGAGATCGTCAATCCCGAGCAGCACCTGGTGACGCTCGACTCAAGCGATGGCGAGCTCGAACTTGAGCTCACCGTCTCCGCGGGGAAAGGCTACTCGCCTTCCGAAGAGCGCGGCCCGCTGCCGATAGGCGAGATACCTTTGGACGCGATATTCAGCCCGATCCGCAAGGCCAACTACACAGTGGAGCGCGAGCGAGTCGGTCCGACGACGGACTTCGACCGCCTGGTGATCGATATCTGGACGGACGGCACCCTGAGTCCCGAGAAGGGACTGGGCGAGGCAGCGCGCATGCTGGTAGAGCACTTCCAGTTGATCACCACGGCGGAGACGATAGAGGTGGCCGCCGGCGAGGAGCAACCCGTCACGGCGGCCGAGTCGCTAGCTGCCTCGTACGATATGCCGATCGAGGCTCTCAACCTCAACGTGCGCGCCTACAACTGCCTTAAGCGCGCCGGCATCAGCACGGTGGGGCAGGTTCTGGCCAAGCTAGTGGGCAACGAGAATGAGCTGCTCGAGATCCGCAATTTCGGGCGCAAGTCCCTAGAGGAGCTGAAAGAGAAGCTCACGGAGAAGGGGCTTTACCCGCCGCCCGATGGCTTCAAGGCAGATGACGTGGCCAAGCAGGAAGCCGGCAGAGAGACCGTCGCTCAGACGAGTTCCCCGGATCTGGAGTCATAGAGATGAGGCATAGGGAAAGCGGGCGCCACCTGAGCAGGGATAAAGACCAGCGCCGCGCGTTGTTCCGCATCTTAATCACTGAGTTGTTCCGTCACGAGCGGATCCGGACGACGGAAGCCAAAGCCAAAGCCATCCGCTCGCAAGCCGAGAAGGTGGTGACGCTGGCCAAACAAGGAGACCTTGCGGCGCGCCGACGGGTCTCGGCCGTTCTGACGGACGAGGAAGTAGCGAAGAAGCTCTTCCGTGACGGTGACTTCGCGCGAAGGTTCGCCCGGCGCGCCGGCGGCTACACGAGGATCATGCGGCTCGGCAAACGACCGGGCGACGCCGCCGAGATGGTGTTCATCGAGCTGGTGGACTGAGGACCCTCCGACGGAGTCGAATGCCGCGCTTCCTGGCAGTTCTGGAGTACGATGGCACCGACTTCCACGGGTCGCAGTTGCAGGCCGAAGGCCGAAGCGTGCAGGGCGAGCTGGAGCGATCGCTCGCTGCGCTGGCCGGTGGCAAGGTAGACTGCATACTGGCGGGTAGGACCGACAGCGGTGTGCACGCTGGCGGCCAGGTGGTAGCGTTCGATTTGGCTCGCGCGATTGGCGGCATTGAGGTCGTGCGGGCGCTGAACGGGCTGTTGCCACGGGATGCGTCGGTAAGAGAGGCCGCGGTTGCCCCTCCCGACTTCAACCCACGCTATTGGGCAAGGGCCCGCCGCTACCGCTACACGATCCTGGACCGCCCGACGCGGTCGGCGCTCTTGGACCGCTTCTCCTACCACGTGGCGGAGCCGTTGGACGCGGGGGCAATGCGGCAGGCGGCGGGCGGACTGTTGGGCAGGCACGACTTCGGAGCCTTCGGCAGGCCTCCCCAGGGCGACAACACGTGGCGCACGATTGGGCGCCTGGATGTAGGGCGCGAGGGCGAGTTGCTGACCGTGATCGTCGAGGCCGACGCTTTCTTGCGCCGGATGGTGCGCCTGATCGTGGGAGTGCTGATCGACGCCGGCAGAGGCAAGCTTCGGCCGGATTCCGTGGGCGACTTGCTGGCCGGAGACGGACGCCCGGGCAGTCCTGCGGCGCCGGCGAAGGGTCTGTCGCTCGAGGCGGTGGCCTACGAGCGGGAGCGCCTGGGCTGTGGGACGGGGCTATGGTGGAGCTGCGAGCCGCTCTCCACTGCCGTCTAAGTTGACTACGCCGTGAGGAGTTCGACTGTGAGGACCTTTACACCTACGCCACATGATATCGAGCGTAAGTGGCTCGTCATCGATGCCGAGGGCAAGACGCTCGGCCGGCTGGCCAGCCAGATCGCCATCGTACTCAGGGGTAAGAACAAGGTTATCTACGCACCCCACGCCGACACCGGCGACTTCGTCATCGTCATCAACGCCGAGAAGGTGGCAGTGACGGGCCGGAAGCTAGACCAGAAGATATACTATCGGCACACGCTCTACCCCGGCGGCTTGCGCAGCGTTAGCCTGCGCGAACAGCTTCGCACGCATCCGGAGCGCGTGATCCAGGCGGCGGTGAAGGGCATGCTGCCGAAGAAGACACTGGGCCGGCACCTGATGCGCAAGCTCAAGATCTACGCCGGCAACGCGCATCCGCACCGGGCACAGAAGCCCGAGAAGCTCGAGCTGCAGGCGAGGGCGTGACTAGAGAGGGAGGAGCATAGATGGCCAACGACGCATACAATTACGGGACAGGTAGGCGTAAGACCGCCACCGCCCGCGTGCGCCTCTACCCCGGTCAAGGCCGGGTCTTGGTAAACGACAAGCCGGTGCACGAATACTTTGGCCGCGAAGCCCAAGTGGCCGTGCTTATGGAGCCGTTGGTGACGACGGGCGTGCGTGACACTGTCGACGTTGTGGTCAAGGTGGCCGGCGGCGGCATCACGGGCCAGGTGGAGGCGATCCGCCACGGCGTCGCCCGCGCCTTGTTGGGGCTCAACCCGGAATTGCGCCAGGCGCTCAAGCGAGCTGGCTTCCTGACCCGCGACCCGCGTGAGAAGGAACGCAAGAAGCCGGGCCTGAAGCGCGCGCGTAAGGCGCCGCAGTACACCAAGCGCTGATTTCGTCAACGCGACGAACTGGGGAGGCGGAGACACCGGTTACGGTCTCCGCCTTCTTGCGTTAGTGCCCAAGGACTCGCACGCCTCGATGGAACGCTCCTATTGTGGTATTCTATTCGGGTCGTCACCATCTGGCGCTGGAGGGATAGAATGCGTCACCTCTTCTCGCCTCTCGGGCGCTTCGGGCGTTGGTTGCTCCTCGGCCTGGCGCTGCTCGCCGTCCTCGTCGGCGCTCTTGCGCTCTCCGGAGCCGCCCAGGCACAGGAGGACAAGCTCTTCCACTGGACGCGCTACGACTACGATGTGCGCATCCTCGACAACGGCGACATGGTCTTCGACGTCACCATGGGTTTCTCCTTCGACCGTGGCAGCTTCAGCCAGGGCTTCTACGCCTTCGACTTGGGCCGCGTGGAGGACGTGCGCGACGTCGAAGTCTGGGAGGGCGACCGGCAGTACGACCCGGTCCAGTCGGAGACGGTCGGCGGCTACACCTCCACCACCGGGGGAGCCAACAACCAGTTCGAGGTGCTCTGGTGGTTCCCGCGGAGTAGCGGGCGCGAGCGCACTTTCACGCTCAAGTTCCGCGTCGTCGGTGGTATGCGCATCTACGAGGGTGGCGACCAGTTCTACTGGAACTTCTACGCCGGCGACCGCTCCGGGCGCATAGAGCGCGGCGTCATCACCGTCCACCTGCCCGGCGCGGTGCCCGCCGACCAATTGCGGATGGCGGCCGACCCCGGCAGCGTGGCCATCACTCGTGTCGACGACCAGACGGTGCAGGCGGTGGTCGACCAGTTCCCGCCCAACACCACGGCGGTGCTGCGCGTACAGTTCCCGCACGGCATGATCAGGGCCAACGCTCCCGCCTGGCAAGCGGCGGATGACCGGCGCGCACAGTACAACGAGCGCTGGCGGCCGCTGATTGAGCTGAGCCTGCTCGGCTTGGGCGCGCTCGGGCTCTTTGGCGGCGTCGGCGGCGTGATCGCCCTCTGGTACAGTCGTGGACGCGACAAGCCGGTCGGGTTGGTAGCCGAGTACATCACCGAGCCACCGTCGGAGCTGGCTCCAGAGCTTGCAGGCACCCTGGTGGACGAGCGTGCCGACATCCGCGATGTTCTGGCTACGGTCGTCAACTTGGGTCGTAGAGGGGTGCTGCAGATCGAGGAGACCGAGGACAAGGGGCTTTTCGGTCTGGGCAAGAAGGACTTCGTCTACCGGCTATTGCGCCACGACGTGCCACTGGCGCGACACGAGACTGCACTCATTCACGAGCTGTTCGGAGGAAACAACGAACGGCGTCTCTCGGAGCTGAGGAACCGGTTCTACAAGGCGATCCCTCGCATCGGCAAGGAGATGTATATCGAGCTGACCGAGCAGGGGTATTTCGCGGCCAACCCCGAGCGAACGCGCAACAAGTATGTATCGATTGGCGTTACCGGGCTCTTCGCCGCCTTCGCGTTCTTCTGCCTGATGGCGACTGTGGTGCAGGCGTACGCGAGCACATTCTTCTGCTTACCGGCGGCGCTGATAGCCACGTTCCTTGTCGTGATCGTGATTGCCGGCTTCATGGCGAAGAAGACCGAGAAAGGTGCAACCGAAGCAGCGGGGTGGAACGCTTTCAAGCGCTATCTGAAGGACATTGACCGCTACGAGAACCTGCAGGAGAAAGCCGCTATCTTCGAACGCTACCTGCCGTACGCTATCGCCTTCGGCGTAGACAAAGAATACATCCGCAAGTTCTCGCGTGTGGATGCACCGGCGCCAGGCTGGTTCATGCCCTATCCGCCTATCATCTTGGGAGGAGCCGGCCGCTACGGCTCGGTGGGCGCCGGAGGGCTGGGGGGCGCGGGTGGCGCTGAAGTGCCATCTCTTCAGGGCATGAGCAACAGCATGGCTTCCTCGCTGCAGGGCATGAGCGACAGCCTTGTCTCCATGCTCAGCTCCGCTTCGCAGACGCTGACCAGTGCGCCACAGTCTTCCGGCGGCGGGGGCGGTGGCTGGAGCGGCGGCGGTGGCGGCTCCGGGGGCGGCGGGGGTGGCGGCGGCGGATCGGGAGCCCGCTAGCCAGCGAGGGGGGTGGCCAATGCGCAACAGCGGTAGGATCCTGGGACTGATTCTTCTCGTCGCGGGGCTGGCCCTTCTGTTCGTGGTCGTTCTCTGGGTTGGCGCCGGCGTGGCCAGCCACAAGTACGAGGACCTGGCGGCGCCGGTACTGGGCATAGGTGGCGCCTTCGTGTTCGGCACGCTGCCCCTGGCGGCGGTCGGAGTCTTCCTGCTGCTTAAGGGCCGTCAGGAAGAGGCGGGCATGGCCGAGGTGCAGAGGGAGCGCACGTTGCTCAACATGGTGCAGACACGCGGCCAAGTGGACATTCCCACAGCCGTCCTCGAACTGAAGGTGTCTCGAGAGACGATGAAGCGCTACGTCTACGACCTCGTTGGCAAGGGCCTATTCACGGGCTACGTCAACTGGGACAAGGGCATGCTCTACAGCCGGCAGGCGGAGGCCATGCCCTCTGACCGCTGCCCGAACTGCGGCGGCAAGCTGGAGCTGGCCGGTAAGGGCGTAGTGCAGTGCCCGTTCTGCGGCACCGAGATCTTCCTGCACGGCTAGAAGCTGGGAGGCGCTAGAATGGATATGCGCGATCGGATCGAGCGCGGTCTTGGTGGCTTCGAGCGAGCGGTCGGCAAGTTGCCAGGCTACCGCGGCTACAAGCAGAAGGAGATGGCGCGCGAAGCAGATGCCATGGTGCGCGACCAGATCAACCGCGGCATTGCTGTGGAGCTGGATCGACTGGCCGTCCTGCAGCAGAAGCTGATGTCAGGCGGCGGCTTGCGCTACCTTGACGACGTGGACGCCATCATGCGCCGCCTGCAAACATTGGGGACCACCGTACGCACTGCCAGCTATGGCTACGCGGGGCTTTTCGACGCCGTGAAGGTGAAGGAAGTGGAGCTGGACGCGCTCTACGAGCACGACGCCGCGCTCCTGGAAAGCCTCCCTTCGCTGACGGCGGCAGTGGCTGGGCTGGAGGCCGCTACAGGCGATCCGCAGGGCTTGGAGAAGGCAATCGGTGAGCTGGAGAAGGCGGCGAGCGAGCTAAGACGGCAGTGGGACCAGCGCCGCGAAGCGCTGCTGCGCGCCGGAGTCGCCGCTGATGTGGACGCGCCTGGAGAGCAGCAGTAGCGCCCAGCGGGGAGCAAGCAGGAGGGCAGAATGCCTCGCATCTTCGACGTTGTGGAGTTCGTTGACGAGACCGCGAACGAGATGGTGCATCGCATCCCGGAAGAGGGGTCGGGTGACTTCCGGTTGGGATCACAGCTTATCGTGCGTACCAGCCAGGCAGCGGTCTTCTTCCGCGATGGCAAGGCGCTCGACACCTTCGGCCCGGGTCGGCACACGCTCACCACGGGCAACGTGCCCTTGCTCACCGGGCTGATCGCGGCGCCCTTCGGCGGCCGCACGCCCTTCACGGCCGAGGTCTACTTCGTCAGCCTGCGGGACTTCGTGGACCTGAAATGGGGCACGGAGACTCCAATCGCTCTGCGCGATAAGGAGCTGGGTCTCGTTCGCCTGCGTGCCTTCGGCACCTACAGCGCGGCGATAACCGACCCGCAACTCTTCGTGAACGTCTTGGTGGGCACGCAGGGGCTCTACACGACCAGGATGGTGACCGACTACCTGCGCGGCATAATCATCAACCGGATGACCGATGTGCTGGGCGAGCAGACGACGAGCGTCTTCGATCTGCCGGCACTATTCGACGAGATCGGCGCCGGCACGCGAGCGCGTCTGAACGATGACTTCCGCGCCCTCGGGCTTCAGCTTCGGGCCTTCTACACCACCTCCATCAGCCCCACTGAGGAGACGGCGAAGGCAATCGACGAGCGCGCCTCCATGGGCGCAATTGGCAACATGCAGGCCTACCTGCAGTTCAAGGCGGCGCGCGCCCTTGGCGACGCGGCACAGCAGGGAGGCGGAGGCGGCGGCCTGGCGGCCGCGGGCGTCGGCCTGGGCGCCGGCGTCGGGCTCGGCGCCACTATCGCGCGCGAGCTGGCGGACGCGATGCGCGGCGGTGGCGGGCAGCCACAAGCCGCACAGCAACCGGCACCCGCCGCGCCGGCGAGCACCGCCTGCCCGAAGTGCGCCACGCCCAACCTGGCGCAGGCGCGCTTCTGCAACAACTGCGGCCAGCCTCTGGGCAAGGTGAAATGCTCCAAGTGTGGCACGGAGAACGATCCACAGGCCAACTTCTGTAACGACTGCGGAACGAAACTGCAGGAGTAGACATCCGTCCAGAGTCGCCGCACTGTCCCCCGCATGACCGGTAGTCTAGGCCCTTGTGGCCGTCGTGCCTCTACGCACGCTGGGGGACGACGCCCACAAGGGGCTAGACTACCCGGCTCGCGCTATGCCCTGGAGTCTCGATCATGGCCGAGCTTCCCTTCCGGCAGGTCCATCTCGACTTCCACACCTCACCGCTGATCCCCGACGTTGCGAGCGACTTCAACGCGACCGAGTTCGCGACGACTCTGAAGGGGGCGCACGTCAACTCCGTCACCGTTTTCGCGCGCTGCCACCACGGCATGTGTTACTACCCATCGAAGGTGGCCAAGGTGCACCCGGCGCTGCGGCGCGACCTTCTCGGCGAGATGATCGGGGCCTGCCATGCCCAGGGCATCCGCACGCCGGTGTACATCACCGTGGTCTGGGACGAGCACGTGGCGCACGAGCATCCCGAGTGGCTGCAGGTGTCGGCCAACGGCTACGCCGGCACACACCCGCCCTTCACCGCCGCCTGGAAGTGGCTCTGCCCAAATAGCCCCTATCTCGACTACGTGGCGGCGCAGGCTGAAGAGGTCGCTCGCGACTACGACGCCGATGGCTTCTTCTTCGACATCATGATGATGACCGAGCCGGGCTGTCTCTGCCGTTACTGTCTAGACGGCATGCTCGCCAAAGGACTCGACCCGCGGAACGAAACCGACCTGCGCCAGTACTCGCTGGAGGTCGCCAAGCGAGCGATGGCGCGGCTAACGGAGGTCGTGAGGCGTTACAAGCCGGAAGCGTCGATCTTCTACAACAGCCGCCTGCGACCGGCGCTGGACGCAGACTCCGGGCTGCGCGACGAGCTGCAGTACGGGAGCCACCTGGAGATCGAGTCGCTGCCGTCAGATCCTCACTGGGGTTATCTGCACTACCCGCTACTCGCCAGGTACGTCCAGACCTTGGGAACCGACTTCCTCGGCATGACGGCGCGCTTCCACAAGTCCTGGGCCGACTTCGGCGGCCTGAAGAACGAGGCGGCGCTGGAGTACGAGACGTTCTCCATGCTGGCCAGCGGTGGCAAGTGCTCCATCGGTGACCAGTTGCACCCGCGCGGGGTGCTGGAGCAGGTGGCCTACGAGCGCATCGGCCGCATCTATGCCGAAGTGGAGGCCCTGGAGCCGTGGTGCCGCGGGGCGATTCCCGTCAAGGAAGTCGGCGTGCTGCTCACAGTGGACGGCCTGTCGCGTCGGCGTGACCTGACCGCCGAAGAGGGCGCGACGCGCATGCTGCTAGAATCCCAGCGCCAGTTCCAGCTCATTGATGAGCTTACAGGCCTGGCCGAGTTCCAGCTGGTGATCCTCCCCGACTGCGTGCCGGTGAGTGACAAGGTGGCGGCGCGGCTGCGCGAGTACGTGACCGGTGGTGGCAGCCTGCTCATCTCAGGGGCCAGCGGGCTGCGCGAGGAGGGGTTCGTCCTCGAAGAGCTCATGGGCCTGTCCTACGCCGGCAGGCCGGGGTACACCACGCATTACCTGCAGCCCGATCCTTCGCTCGGCTTGCCTGACATGCTGCACGTGATGTACGAGCAGCCGCTGCTGGTTCGACCAGCCGCCGGCGCGCAGGTGCTGGCGAGGATCACCGAGCCTTACTTCGAGCGCACCTGGGACCACTTCTCGTCGCATTTCCAGACGGCCCCAGACCGTGCCAGCGAGTGGCCGGCGATCGTCCAGCGCGGCAGGGTCATCTACCTCGCCGCGCCCATATTCAGTGCCTACCGGCGCCACGGCAATCTCGTCTACCGCCAGACGGTTGAGGCTTGCCTGGACAGGCTCGCCCCGGGTCAGGCGGTGCGGGCAGCGCTTCCCAGCAGCGGGCAGGTGACCCTGTTGCGGCAGGGAGACAACCTGGTGGCCCACCTGCTGTACTACCCGGCCGAACGGCGTACCCCTGAGATCGACATAATCGAGGATGTGGTATCGCTCTACGACGTGCGGTTGTGGGTACGGGCAGGGGGCATCCCCAAGCACGTCTATCTTGCGCCTCAAGGGCGGCCGCTGAATCGCAGCATCACGGGCGAGCACAACGCGGGCATCATCAGCGTCGTCGTGCCTGAGCTGCGCGGCCACCAGATGGTCGTGCTGGAGATGTAGCGGCGTTGCATGCAACGCCCCATGCGCATCAAGCCAAGGCGGGGATTGCCGGCGGTTGAAACCGCGCCTAGAGGCGCCCGCGGGCGCCGGGCGTCGGCCTACGCCGACGCCAAGATGGGTGCGCGTGTGTGTCGGCCTGCGTCGACGCCCGGCCGCAGGCCTCTAGGCGCGACTTCCAGTCGCCGGCCTTCGTTAGCTTGATGCGCATGAGGCGCAGCAAGCAGGGCCCCTACTCGCCGTCCTCTCCGAACAGCTCGCGGATGTAGTCGCCGCGAGTCTCTGCGAGGGGGCGCTCGGGTGGCGCTTCCTCGCGTCGGCGACGCGAGGCGTCATCGACGCCGAAGTACCGGCGCCAGGAGGCAGGCGCGTCCGGGTCCTGAGCCTCGTGTCGCGTATGGCGTTGCCGTACGCGCACAAGGACGGGCGTGTTGACGGCCATACCGGCGACGATCGCCTGGCCCTTGGACAGACCCGGCAGCTCGTCCATCAGGGCGCGCCCCGCTGTCTCCACGGTCTGAGCCACCCGGGCCTGATCCACCTCGTTACTGATGCGCATGAGCACCTGAGTCATACACTGAGAGAGCACGTCGGGGTCGAGTCGTCCCGGCCGCTGGCTGATCAAGCACACGCCCAAGCCGAACTTGCGGCCCTCGCTGAGGATGCGCTTGAGCTGCTCGGAGGTGACTAGGTCGGCTTCGGCCGGCGCGAAGTTGTGCGCCTCCTCCAGTACCACGAAGGCCGGATAAGGTAGGTGAAGCGGGTCTCCCGGTGCCGCCGTCTGTGTCGTCGTTGCCACCCTCGCCTTGTAGAGGCGACGCAAGATCGTGGCCACTACCACCTGCTGCTCGCGCTCTGGCACCTGGTCGAGCTGCAGCACCGTGCACTGGCCGGGCTGGAATAGCTCCTGCAGGCTCATGTCCTCGCTCTCGTGGAAGATGCGGCTCTCGCCCCTGCTGAGCACACTCTCCAGCCGCCAGCAGAGCGCGTTCGCGGTCATCGGGGCCGACGAGTCCAGATCGGCGCCCGATGAACCGAACTCATCCTTGGCGCCGCTGGCCCGATCCGCCCACTCGCGCACCGCTACTTCGAGGTCGCTGAGAGTCCAGTTGCCGCGCGTGCGGCGATTGGCCTCGCGGAAGGCAACGCCGAGGGCGTAGGACATCTTTGCCGAGAGGTCGCGCCCGAGAAGGTAGCGTAAGTCGTCGAGCTCCAGGGTGCGGTAGGCGACGCGCACGTCCTTGGGCGTCAATACTCTCACGCGCGGCCGGTACTCGCTCAGGCTGCCGTCCCGGTCGGCGCGGAACTGGGGCAGGTTGGGCATCTCCTGCAGCGAGCCGTACTCGCCGTGCGGGTCGACGATGAGGACGCAGGCGCGGTTGTTCGGTTTCATCAGCTCTTCGACCACGACGGCGGCGAGGTAGGACTTACCGCTCCCCGTGCCGGCGATGATCGCCAGGTGGGTGGCGGTGAAGCGGCGCACGTCCAGGATGATAGGCACTTCGCCGCTCGGCCGGCTGAGCAAGCTGCCGATGCCGGCAGCGCCCTCTACGTCGGGCTCCTTGCTGTTGAGGACGCGGCGCAACAGCTCGGCCGGAGCGCGGTAGATTGGGCAGCCGACGCGCGGCAGGCGCCGGGGATTGACGAAGTCGCCGAGGCCCTGATCGTAGAAACCGAGAACGCTGGCCGTCAGCTCGAACAGCTCGTCGCCGTCCTCGGCATAGCCGATGAACTGGGCCAGCTCGCTCGGGTTGACCGCCGGCTGCGCCAGGAAGCAGTCGGGGTAGTTGCGCGCCCCGCGCCGCTCGTCGATCCGGCAGATGACCTGCCTGCTCTGGCTCCCCTCCTCGAGCAAATAGCAGACATACTCGCCTACCGGCAACGAGTCATCCGAGTCGGGAGTGATGAAGGTAAACTGGTGGGGCCTATCGCCGGGGCCCTTGGCCAATCCGGCACAGCATTCGTCCAGGCTCATGATGCTGCCTCCGAGGGGACTATGGCATGCTCAGCACGCGGAACTGCCAGGAGAGGTTCTCCGTCACAAGGCGCAGGCGCATGCTGGCCGAGCCGTCGGGGAAAACCTGCTGCAGCCGCCGTAACACGCGCAAGATCACCTGAGTCATCACCGGCGTCGTGCGCGCCAGCGCGATGAGCAGCGGAAGGTAACCCAGCCTCACCTCGGCTTGGGCTTGATGGAAAGACCGTACATCCTCATCCCGCATGAGCAAAACCTCGCTGTTGACAAGCGGCGCGACTTGCGGCGCGTCGTGGAAGGCCAGTCCCGCGGCGTCGAAGTAGCCGACGAGGATAATGCTGACGAGCGTACGGACCTCTAGGAGGTAGTCAGGGCTGAAGACCTGCAACTCGCGCTCGCTGCTGAGGCGTGGGCTAAAGGCGCCGTAGTCCGGGTTGTGAAGGCGCGTGTCGTAGATGATGCCTACGAGCGCGCGGCCGTCGCTTAGAGGCACGCTGACGTAGTTGCCCAGGCCGTAGTCGTCGGGCTCCGGCGCCTCACCGATCTCATGCGGCCCGTAGATCTGGCACTGGTACTGAAGGTGCGATTCGGAAGCGACGATCTTGCCCAGGCGCATTGTGCACTCCCTGGTGTTGCCGCGGGCCTTGCCCTGGGGTGAACCCGCGGGGCTACAATTGCGAAGCCCGCCTTCGCGGGCTAAGGCGCGATCTACCGGCGAAGGCCGGCTTTGCAGCCGTAGCGCGGGTCTTCAGGCCCGCGTCTGCGCTAGCGGCGGAGCTGGCCTGACTATCGGCGTCGGGACTTGCTGCGCGCTTTGGGCGTCGGGCGCAGGTCGGTCCCCAGCCTGGCGGCGAACTCGCTGACGAGTAGCTTGAACTGCTCCCTGTCGCGGGCACCGAGCACCGCGGTCTGGTCGGCGGTCTCGATAGTATAGGGGTAGCCCAGACCGACAGCGCAATCAGCGCGCACGAGGCCCAAGACGCGCTCGCACTCTACCGGGTCTTCGGCAAGCCAGCGCGGCAACTCGAGGCGGGCCGGTGGCGACGTGCCGGAGGTCTTGAGATAGGTGAAGGCGATCTGGTCGGCCAGCGAGCTTCCGTCAGCTCGCTTGTAGGTGCGCAGGACGTCGTCGTCACGTGCGCAGATATAAAGCACGGAGCGGTCGCCCCAGTTCTCAAGAAGACGGTGCATCGTGGCTGCATCGGACAGTCGCGGCAGATCGCGCAGCAGCCCGAGAGCGTGCAGCATGCTTAGAGCGTCATAGGCTGAGGAACTGGCCACATAACCGACGAGTGGAATCTGCAGACGCTCGGCCGTCTCTAGCAGGCGCGACATGGGCCCGACGTATTGCTCTCCGCGAGGGACGGAGGGGCCGACGAAGGAGACGACGAGCGGCCCGTCGACGAGGCAAAGTGGCTTGGGGCATGCGTCGCCCCAGCGCTCCATGAAGGCGATGGTGGCTTCTACTTCCATCTGGTAGCGGCGCGTCTGGACGTGTGAAGTGCCGCCGTCCCTGTCTCCGACTCCCAGCTCATCGCCGACGAATACCTCGATCGCCAGGTCTTTCTCGTGCTCGCCGCTTAGGCGATGGTAGTTGGCGAACCACCCGACCTGGGCCGCGGCGATGGGGAGCGCGAACTCGGCCAATGGCGCAATCTGCGAGCCATCGGCCGCAAAGGTGGGCTGGTCGCGCATGACACGCAAGGCCCAGGCGCGCGCCTGCTCGTGACTGGCGAAGCGCTCGGGGAAGTGGATGACTTGGCCCGGGGCGCGGTCGTGCTCGGCAGTGGGCAAGGCGCCCGGCCAGGCTACTCCCGCCAGGCGCTCGCCGACCTCGGCGCTGCTCAGGTGCGCAAGACCTGCCAGCGCCGAGTCGATCTGGCCCAACTGGCGCACCGCTCGCTCGCGGGCCAGCAGCCACGAGTTGCGTTTCGCCTCAAGGGCGCCACGGGTCTTGCTCGCGCTCAACATAAGCTAGGCCTGCTCCACCCGACTGACGCCGTCCTCTTTGTAGACGCGGATGACGCTATCGGTGACGCCCTCGAGCGAGTCGTCGTGGCTGATCACGAAGAGCTGCTCGAAGCCGCGGATGAGGCGGATCTGCTCCGCCAGGCTGCGCCGGCGCTCCTCATCCAAGTTTACGGTCGGCTCGTCGAAGAAGGCGACGCCGACATCGGACATCTCGCGAAGGAGAGCGAGCCTCACTGCGAGCGCGGCCATCATCTGCTCGCCACCAGACAACTGACCGAACTCGCGCGTGTGCGGGCCACGGCGCAAAGAGATCCCGTAGTCGGCCTCCCACTTCAGCTCACTGGCATAATCTCCGATGATCTCCGCGAAGATCTCGTTGGCGCTGCGGGTGACGCGGCTCACAATGCGCTTGGCGATCTCGGGGCCTGCTTTGCGGATAGCGTCGCGCAGGAAACGCAGCGCCTCGACTGCTGCCGTCCCGTCGGCGATCTGCGCGCGCAGCTCTCTGCAAAGGCGCTCCATGGCCACGAGCTCGGCCAGTCGCGCTCTACTTTCCTCCAACCGCTCGCCGACGGTGCCCAACCGCAGCCGGAACTGTGCCACCTCGATGTCGGCCTGGCGCTCGCGCTCGCGCAGGGCCTGGTGCACAGCGGCATCGTAGGCGCCCG
>Ga0315274_10007849_pt1 | contig 15419 bp, 11 predicted proteins | sample YL17G02_20_MG_FD_203700 | JGI IMG/M metagenome (GOLD analysis project Ga0315274, IMG submission 203700) | Sediment microbial communities from Yellowstone Lake, YNP, Wyoming, USA - YL17G02_20 | ecosystem: Environmental > Aquatic > Freshwater > Lake > Sediment | place: USA: Wyoming | collected... | reverse complement strand
CTCCGTGCCGCTCAATCGCCGGGAGAAGCCCGGTGGGCCGGATTCACCGGATTCTTCGTTTCGTTTCATCCGGTTCATCCCGTCATCCTGTCAAAATGGTTCTCGCCCCGCCAAAACCATTAAACGCCTGTGGCTGACAGCCTGCGCCACGAGATTCTACCGATTGACCTTCACAAGATACCAGGTCGTGGCCGGTTCGCCGATGGGGATTCGCCAGCTGTCGCCGGCGCGCGTCGTTTGAATCTTGGAGTCGAGAGGCCTGCCTTCGGCGGCGAGCGGTTGAACCTCAATGCTCTTCGCGCCTTCGAGGCCGCGCAGAACAACGACGCCGGTCACCGGCTCGATCGCCGGCGGATAGGTCCCCCACTTCGGAACCGTCTGGCGCTTGTCGTCCAGCGTCAAACCGCTGTTGGCCACGCGCGCGCCCGTTGCAAGGAGCAGTTGCGCCGACTGGGAGATCGGTTTGCCGTCGAGCGACGTGCAGACGACGGCACAGAAGTCGTTGTTGACATCGGCGGAGAGGTTCTTGAGCGATCTGGCCCGCTGCTTCACGAAACCGATCAGCGCCTGGGTTTTGTCGGTTTCGACCGTCACCAGCCCCTTCTTGGTCGAATCGTGAAACCAGGTGATCTCGCCCGTGTCCGATTGAATCGCCCCCTCGGCGATGTGTTTCGGAAATGGCCGCGCCGACTGGCCCTCGAACGTCAGCCGCGTGGCGTGGGCGAGCGGCGTGGACAGCGCGAAATCGCGCGTGAAAAACGGCCGATCCTTCTGCGGCATCCGAATGCTCTCAATCACGTCGTCTTGCGTATAGCCGCGCACGATCGTCTGTTGGGCGGCCCGCAAATCCTGGCGATGGAACATCAGTCCGCAGACGGCCAGCTGCGACATCTTCACGGGGTCGTTCCCGAAATCGAAAATGCTCAGCGCCGTCTTCTTCTGCCCGTTGAGACGCGGCTGCCCCAGCGCAAACCAATAAATCCCGTCCCAGTCGCAAAAAAGCGTGTAGGCAGTCAGAATCGGGATTCCCTCGCACGTGTATTCGTTCGGGAACGGATGGTTGACTTCGGAGATGGTGAAGGGCCTTCCCACGACCGGCGTTCGCGCGAACTGGACGTACGTGCAATCGAACGGGTCGTTGACCATCGCGGTGTTCTTCATCCAGAAGGGCTGCGTTCGCGGATGCTCCCAGTAGCCGTGGCCGTCTATGATGTCGAACAGCGCGTTGGCGCGAATGTGCGGATAGCCGCTGATGCCGTCGTTGTGATCGGAGCTGCCGACCAGGAGCGATTTGACGCCGAGTTCGTTTTTCAGGAGTTTCTTCATCCCCGTGACGTAGGCCTCTTCGAGTCCCATGATGAACGTGGCTTCGGCAAAGAACCGTTCGCGCGTGGCGCTGGTGAACTGATTGCGGGTTGTGCGGGGAATGAGTTCGCCTTCTTTGACGCGGGCCTCGCGGCGCAGCCGCTGGAGTTGTTCGGGCGAAAGGCGGGCGGCCAGCCATTTGTTATACTTCTCCGTCAGCTCCTGGGCGTAAGAGGTGGGGAGCGGCCCCCAGGTCGCGTTGTCCTTTGCGCCTTCGGGCTTGCCCGCCAGCCGGCCGCTGATCCACGCCTCGACGAGTGAGTTTTCGTTGACCATCTCGACGACCGCGACGGCCGGCTCGTTCCGATACTCCGATTGGGTGTAAGGATTGAAATGGGTCAGGAGCTGGCGCGCATAGTCGTGCTGAAGCTCGACGATGCGATCGTTGAAGTAGGTCGCGCCCTTCGCGTAGCCGAGAAGGTCGTAGTCGCGGACGCCGTCGCCCTTCTTGAACTGGCGCGAAACGTTGAGGTTGAGGTTGGTATAGATGCCGCGCTTTTTCAACTCGGCGACGAAGAAATCGAGGCGATCCAGTTTGGCCGGATCGAGCCGCTGCGTGTCGTCGCGCGAGGGATCGAAGATGTTGCCCCAGCGCGAATCCATGTGATGGAAGCGGACGCAATTGATGCCGTAGCGCGCGAAGTCGGCGGCGATGGCCGGCGCGTCTTCCTTGGGCGGAAAGCAGTCGGGACCGCAGATGTTCACGCCCCAGACGCGGAACCGCTTGCCGCCGGGCCGGACCAGATGACCCTTCTCGACGCGGATGAACCCGTCCTTGCCCGCCGGGGCGTCGAGAAACGCCGACAAATCCACGGCCGATTCCGCCGCCCGCGTCCAATCAATCGCAAAGGGCTGCAGGTCGCCGACTTCAGCCGAGCGAGCCCTGAGAGAAACACAGATGATCAACGCCATCATCACAACGTAGCGAACCCGTTGCCATTTCGCCATCATGCGATAATCTCCTGAAGCCGTCTCGATCGCCAAACACTTCCCGCGGCTGGAATACCCTGCTTTCGCAGATTCGGAACGTCAATGGGCGTTTCGCCACTTGACCGGGGAAACGTGCGCTGCCACCATTACGTTTGTCGAAAGATCGCGGAAGGTCCGCCGATTCAGGAAGTCATGTTACCTGAGAGAATGGCCATCAAGAAGAGGGACAAGTGCCAACCGTATTGAGGCGCGGGCCATATCGTTTTTTCTTTTTCGCTGGCGACGCGGAGGAACCGCAGCACATCCACGTGGAGCGAGATGACAGGATCGCGAAATTCTGGCTCGATCCGATTCGTCTGCAAAGCAGCGGTGGTTTCTCGCCGCCGGAGATTTCCCGAATCCAGCGGATCATCATCGAATGCCATTCAAAGCTAGTGGAGGCCTGGAATGTCTATTTCCACGATCTCGATTGAAGTCCCGCTTGCGGAAGATGTGACAGTGACCGACGATAGGTTGCGGGTTGATTTGAGCGACGGTCGGAGCATCGTTGTTCCCTTGGCGTGGTATCCGCGGTTGTTACATGCCTCGCCCGCGGAGCGAAAGAATTGGCGGCAAATCGGCAAGGGCAAAGGGATTCATTGGGAGGACGTGGACGAAGACATCAGCGTTGAAGGTCTGTTGGCCGGCAGGCCGTCCGGCGAAAGCCAGACATCACTTAGGAAGTGGCTGGCCGCTCGTTCTCGCCGCCGGAAATGAGGGAATGAAGGGACAAAACGAAGGCAGAATGAAGATACGTGTTTGGTGCCCCTTTGTGGCTTAGGCGCGTGTGGCCGTTTTGCGTTTTCGTTTTGGCCGTGAGAGCAAGAACGGGCGCAAGGCTTTAAGCTACAGGAGAAATGGGCATCATGAGCTGGACACATACCGGCGATTTCACCGTCGGATGAGAAAGGAGACGTTTATGGACACGAAAGGACTCGCTCAATACGCCGAACAGGTGTACAAGGCGACGGCGGGATTGATGAAGCTCGCCCCCGCCGACAAACTCAACTGGCGGCCGGCGCCGGCCAACAACTGGATGACGCTCGGCCAGTTGCTCGCCCATCTCGCGGATGCGACAGGCGAAGGAATGAAAGGCTTTATCACCGGTCAATGGCCCGCCATGCCGGAAGGCGAAATGCTTCCGACGGCCGAGAAGATGCCGTCGGTCGCCAGCCTTGCCGCGGCGCTCGAAAAACTCGAAGCCGACCGCCGGCTCACCGCGAAGCTGCTGGCCGACCTCTCGGAGGGAGACTTCAGCAAGAAGATGGTCACAGCGCCCTGGAACCCCACTCCGATGCCGCTGTGGTGCCAGTTGCTCCTGATGGTCGAGCACCAGATCAACCACAAGATGATGCTGTTTGCCTATCTCAAGCTGCTGGGCGTCGCAGTCAATACCGGCCATCTCTATGGGATGGGCTAAGAGCGCGGATAAGTTGCGGGGTCTCGGTGGACGATCACGATCCCGTCCGGTTCGGCCTCAGGCGGCCAGAAAGAAAAGGCTCAGGCTGCGTGGACCCTGCGCGCCGTGGACAAGGACGCCCTCGATGTCGGCGGTGGCCGAAGGCCCCACGATGAAGCAGCCGTAAGAGCACTCGTTCAACTCCACCCGCCCATAGGCCGCGTGCATGTTTTCGACAATCTCGCGGGGATCGAGTTACTGCATCAACGGCCAATCCCGGAGGTCAGCGGCAAACGAACACCGCCGACCGAGCGCAACCGAAACACCCGGGGGTGTCTGTAGCCTTGCGTCGAGGCGAAGTCAACCCTTGTGCCGGGTCTCACCTGGCCTCTGTTGCCTTCTTGTCTTCTTCGGTTGGTTTCGGCCTGCGGCTGCGGCACGGGGTTTTTCACTTGATTTTGCCGTTTCGCTTTCCCCTTATGTCCCTTCCAATTTGTCCGGGAGCGACCGCGAAACCCATGACGCTTGAAATTCCCCAACCCCTCGAACGCGAATGGGAAATCATCCATCGCGGCACCGCTGAGGTTCTTCCCGACGAAGAGCTGCTGGCCAAGCTGATCGAGGCCCGCAAGCAGGGACGGCCGCTGCGGATCAAATACGGCGCCGACCCCTCGGCCCCCGATCTGCACCTTGGCCACATGGTGCCGATCGGCAAACTCCGCCAGCTCCAGGACCTTGGCCACCAGATCGTGTTCATCATCGGCGACTTCACCGCGCAGATCGGCGATCCGTCGGGGCAGTCGCAGACGCGCCCCCAACTGTCGCCCGAACAAGTCGCCGCGAACGCGACGACCTACCTCGAGCAAATCTACAAGGTGCTCGACCGCGAGCGGACCGAAGTGGTGTACAACTCGTCGTGGCTGGGCAAGCTGACCGGGCGCGACGTGATCGAACTGGCGGCCAAATACACGGTCGCGCGGATGCTCGAACGCGACGATTTTCAGCAGCGGTTCCGGAGCGAACGCGCGATCTACGTCCACGAACTGCTCTATCCGCTCTATCAGGGCTACGATTCGATTGTCGTGCGGTCGGACATCGAGGTCGGCGGCACCGACCAGAAGTTCAACTTCGTGGTCGCCCGCGAGTTGCAGCGCGCCTATGGCCAGGCCCCGCAGATCGTCCTGACGACGCCGCTCCTGGTCGGCCTCGACGGCCAGAAGAAGATGAGCAAGTCGCTGGGCAACTACATCGGGATCACCGAGCCGCCGCGCGATATGTTCGGAAAAACGATGAGTCTGGCCGACGCCGTGATGCTCGACTACTTTCCGCTGGTGCTTCACTACGACGACGCCCGGGTGGCGGAGTTGCGACAGGGGATGGCGGAAGGGCGGCTCCACCCGCGCGAGGTCAAGGCGCGCCTGGCCCGCGAGATCGTCGAGATGTTTCACGACCGGCAGGGCGCGACGGCCGCCGCCGAGGAGTTCGACCGCGTGTTTCGCGAACGCCAGGCGCCCGAAGACGTCGAGACGGTCGCGGTGCAAGGCAGCGGCCGGCTGATGGAAATCATGGACCTGCTGGTGGCCGCCGGACTGGCCGAATCGCGCCGCGAGGCCAAACGGCTGATCCTGGCCGGCGGCGTGGACATAGACGGCCTGCGCTGCGACCACCTGCACACGACCGTCGAGGCGGGGGAACACCTGGTCAAGGTCGGGAAACACCGCTTTCGGAAGGTTGTGGTCACGGCGTAGGACAGGTTGCCAACCTGTCCCTTGCGTTTGGACATCTGAAGCATGTGAGCAATCGGACAGGTTGCCAGCCACAGGCGTTTAATGGTTTTGGCGGGGCGAGAACCCTTTTGACAGGATGACAGGATGGACCGGATGAAACGAGACGAAGAATCCTGTGAATCCGACCCACCGGGCTTTTCCCGGCAATCGGGCGGCACGGAGAAGCGCGGAGAATCCCGAAGGGCATTGACTCGTTCCGCTTTCTCAGGGTTTTCGCGAACCGGTCAGAGGCAGGAAGAGATACAGGGCTTGGCGCGGCGGCGGACGTGTATGCTTTTTGGGGATCAGCCGGAAACAGGCAAGAAGATGAACAGGATGGCGGGCAAAGGATGTCCCGGATTTCAGAATCCCGTGAATCCTGTCATCCTGTCAAAGGCTTCAATCGAGATTCTTCAAACAAGTAGAGGATGGGAAACCGTTAAACGCTTGTGGTTGCCAACCTGTCCCACTTCAAAATGAGATTGACCCTCAGGCGAGGGTCTTCGTAACGTCCTCATCTTGTCGTCGCGCGGAAGAGATTGCGCGGAGCAACCCATTAGAATCGAGAGACAGTCACAATGCTGAGACAGCTGCGTTCGCGGAAAGTCACGAAACGGATCATGTTCTGGACCCTGGTGCTCGTGATCCCATCATTCGTCTTTTTTTATGGCTGGCAGTCGTCGTCGAAACGGCGAGCCGGCCGAGACGGAATCGAGCGAGAGGGACTGGTGCTGTTCAAGGACCGCTGGTTTGGCCTTCGCGAACGCTACTCGTCGCCGATGGCCGAGGAGCTGGCCCGGCGGACGCTCCAGCAGGAATACCTTTATATGTTTCGCAGCCAACAGATGCAGGTCGCTCCCGAAGAAGTCCGCAGCCTGATCGGCCCGGCGGAAGTCGCCCGTCAGGTCATGACGGCCTACTATCTCGATCGCCTGGTTCGCCAGATGGGCCTTCAGGTGACCGAGGAGGAAGTACAGCGACTGGTCGAAGGCATGTTGGGCGGGCGACCCGTGGAGGACCTTCGCCGACAGCTTCAGCGCGAGGGGATGACCGAGCAGGAACTCGTCGAGGATTTGGCCTATCGGCAGGGAGAGAACAAGGGGAAGAACGTCATCTACTCGCTGGCCAAGGCCTCGCTGTTCGAGCTCTGGCAGGAGTACTTGATCAGCCAGGAGAAAATTCAGATCCGCTACGTCGTCATTCCGACGCAGGATTTCGAGAAGCAGGTCCAGCCGACCACCGACAGTCTGCGGGCCTTTTATCAGGCGCATGGCGACAACTATCGCGTGGGCGATCGCGCCGAATTCCGCTACGTCGCGGTCTTTCGCTCCGACGTGGAAAAGGACATCCATCCCACGACCGACTCGGTCCGGGCGTTTTACGAAAAGAACAAGGACAAACTCTATTCGCGAAAGCGCTCGGCGACCGTGCGCCACATTTTCCTTCGCGTTCCCGCCGATGCTTCGACGACCGTTGCCCTGGCCGCCGAAACGCTGATTCGCGACATCGCGGCGAAGATCAAGGGCGGGGCCGGCTTCGAAGCGATGGCCGACCAGTTCAGTCAGGACACCGACAATGTGGACCCGCGCGATCCGACCCGGAAGCATGGCGGCTTGCTTCCGATGCCGATCGGGGAAGACTCGAAAACGGTCCTCGGCGACGAGTTCAAGAATGCGGCGCTGACGCTGGCGGCCAACGAGGTCAGCAGCCCGGTCAAGACGGCCCTCGGCTGGGAACTGATCAAAGCCGACCAGGTGACCACCGCCGGCGTTCGCTCGTTTGACGAGGCAAAGGATCAGGTGCGCCTGGCGGTGCTGGAGGAAATGACCGACGCCGAGTTCCGCAAACGCGGCGAGCATCTCAAGACCCTCTTCAACGAGAAATCCTACTCGACGCTCGACTCGTTTGCCCAGGCCACCAGCATGCCGATCGGACAGACCGGGATGGTGGGTCTGGAATCGGGCTTTCTGCCGAAGATCGGACCGGTCAGCGATAATCTCGACCTGATCAAGGCGATGGCGGTCGGAGAGTTCTCCGAAGCCGTGCTCAAGACCCCCGAAGCCTACTTTGTCCTGGAGTTGAAAAGCAAAGAGCCTTCGCACATTCCGCCGTTCGACCAGGTGGTCAAGGACGTGCAGGAAGACTACCTCACATCGTCGTCGGCCTCTCTGGCCCACCAAAGCGCGCTCGACATGATCCGCCAGGCCAAGAACCTCGAAGACCTCCAGAAACTGGCGGAACAGAAGGGATACCAACTCAAGCAAAGCGACCTTGTTACGCGAGATAAGATGGGCGATGTCTTGCCCAACCTCGATCCCAAGTTTCGCGTGATGACCTTGCGCGGCAAGGTCGGGAGCACCGGTCTGACCTCCCAGGGCGATCCCAAGCGACCGATTGCCTACGTTGTTTGGTTCTTCGAGAAAAGCGAACAACCGTCGCAGGAACAGTTCCGCAAGGATTTGCCGAGCTTGCGCGCCGAGTATCTCACCCAGGTGCAGGACGCGCTGGTGCTCGAATGGCTCCACGACATGGAGCGCCGGATTCCGGCGCGGATGAACCCGATCTACGAAACCAAAAAAGCCGAAGAAGAGAAAAAAACGGAGTAGGGCGGCGCCGGTGGTTGCCGGCGGGCGACGGAGTTTCCCATCGCAGGCAGCAGAATGGGGGAATGGGAGAATGGGAGCGTAGGTCGCTTCATGGCAGACCGCAATCGCCGGGCTGTCCTCCTGTTGTTCGTCCTGATGGGCTGCAAAACCGCGGCCGGCGTCGAGTATGTCCACTGGCGCTTTCCCCACGCCGCGTCCGACCCGAAGATCTGGGGCTTTCGCGATGGGATGGTTCTGGCCGTCTGGCCGGCTTCGCTGGGGCCGGGCGGGGGAACGGGCGGGCCGCGCGGCTTGTTCCGCGTCGGCTATGGCCGCGAAGACCGGACGCAACTGGTCAACTTCATTGCCGTTGAGCCGATAGACCGCGATGGCCGACGCGGGTTCAGCGAACTCGAATCCAGCCCCCGCGACGGCGAGCGCGGCCTTCTCTTTGGGGTGGTCGCCACAACCGGAACGGCCAACGCCTGGCGGACTCGGATCACTTCGTCCTCTCTCGCGGTGAGCTTTCGGACCGACCGATTCGCCAACGGCGCGGTGATCATCGTCACGGCCCGATTTCACGCGGCCAATCCCGATGAAGTCGAATTCACAACTCGCGTGGCGCCCGACAGTGTGGCGGTGCGCTCGTGCATTTTGACGGCGACGATGGGCAACTACATTCGCGCGCGCGAACTCTGGCTGGCCGACAGCAACGACTCGACGGGTGTCCACGCTGTCAAGGCCGCCGACCTCTATCCCGACTATCGCGGCGACGGCTTTGCGCCCGACCGCTTCTTCGGCCTCGACCGCCTGGCGCGCGACCGCGAGGGTAATGTCGTTGTCGCCATCACTTCGGACGAACCCGACCCCGCCGCCGTGCGCCCGCGCGCCGCAATTTGGTGGTGGTATCGCGGCGACCCCGTCACGCAATACTGGAAGAAACCCAAGGGCACCTGGCGGCCCGATCTTCGCGTCAAGGTCAACGGGCGATACTGCTATTGGCAGTCGCGCAACCCGCTCCCCGGCGGCGTGGCCTTCGAGAACTTCGAGTGGAACGAACGTTTCCGCCCGGAACAAGTGGTGGTTTTCGGGATTACGCACCGCACACCTCAAGAGCTGCTGGCCGGCCCGCCTAACTGAGAAAGCCACCTGGCGCGTTGCACCACCCGGAAAGCGATGGCAAGTTCGTAATCGCTCATGACGCTTTCGGCGTCACCCGGAAAGGGATGAGAAGTTCGTAGTAGCGCCGCAAGGCGCGTTTTCGCGTGACCGGCACTCTTGCTTCAGGCCCCGTATTTCAACGCGCCTTGCGGCGCTACTACGAACTTATTCTCAGGGTAGTAGCTGCGTCAGCGGCATTTGACGTGCCGGACGGCGCTGCTACGAACGTTCTTCAAGCGGACAAATCCAGAAGCTGGGCGGCGGGGAACACTCCAGATGCAGTGCCTCGCCGCTGCGCGGATGAGCAACATGCAGTCGCCACGCGTGCAAACGATAGCCGCAGTCGCCGGGCAGCGGGATGCGGTCGCTTCGCAAGGCCGCTTCGTCGTCCCAACGACCGCCCGCGACGTAGAACGGCTCTCCGGCGAGCGGATGGCCTGCGGCCGCCGCATGGATGCGGATTTGGTGGGTGCGGCCGGTGTGCGGCGCGGCCTGGACGAGCGTGGCGCGGCCTGCCTCGTCGCGGTCAAGGACGCGGAAATCCGTTCGCGACGGTTTGCCGCCGGCGCTCGCCGCATGGATCGGCCCCAGGCGAGGGTGCGGCTGGAGGCCGATCGCCGCTTCAATCGTGAATTGATCGTCGGCCGCCAGACCTTCGAGCACCGCGAGATAGAAGCGCAGCATCCGGCGCTTCTGCAGCGCTCGCCCCAGCGCCGAACAAGCCTCGCGGTTCTTGCCCAACAGGAGCAAGCCGCTCGTCCCGCGATCCAGGCAATGAATCGGGCTGACCTGAGACCATTGGGGCGAGCGCCGTCTCAGTATTCGCACGACCGTGCGTTCGAGAAACCCGGCACCCGGCAGCACGGGAATTCCGGCAGGCTTGTTGATCGCCAGCAGGTCGTCGTCCTCGAAGACGACCGACAAATCCATTGGCGCCGGCGGCTCGTCCCACGGCGGCCGAATGTAGGCCAGTCGGTCGCCGGTCCGAACGACCGCCCCAGGCGAGGCGACCTGGTCGTTGAGGCAAATCTGCGCGCACGCGAACCGCGCCAGCCATTCGTTTCGATCGAACTTCGGGTAGAGAGCGACGTAGTAGTCGAGCAGGCGTGTTCCCGCGTATCGTTCTTTCACGACCTCGCAATATCGGTAGCCCGAGTTCATCGAAAGGAGCCTCGTTTTCCAGCCGGGAAGTGTCAAGGAACCGTGAGTGAGGCGCAAAAAGTGCTTGCACGGCGCGGGACTCTCTCGATAGAAAAACGTCTTCATTCCTCCGGGGAGAGCGCGAGGGAGACAGAATGCAAAAGCGGGATTTGGTTTCGATCAACAGCCTGAGTCGCGACCACGTGCTGGAAATCTTCCGGATCTCGCGCGATCTCAAGGATCGTCTCGCTCGAGGCGACCGGCCGCGCCGTCTCGAAAACCGCGTTCTGGCCATGATTCTCGAGAAGCCGTCGCTTCGGACCCGCGTGACGTTCGAGGTCGGGATTCTTCAACTCGGCGGCCATGCCGTCACCTTGACGCAGGTTGAGATCGGGATCGGCAAACGGGAGACCTGCTACGACGTGGCCAAGAATCTCGAACGCTGGGTGGACCTCGTCGCCGTCCGAACCTTCGGCCAGGAGATCGTCGAGGGTCTGGCCGCCCACGCGCGCATTCCCGTCATCAACGCCCTGACCGACCGCGAGCATCCGTGCCAGGCGCTCGCCGACCTGTTCACGTTGATCGAGACGTTCGGCGACGTGCAGGGGAGGACGCTCGCCTACGTCGGCGACGGCAACAACATCTGCAACTCGCTGCTTCTGCTCGGCCCGATTCTGGGCGTCAACATGACGGTGGCCGGGCCGCCCGACTATGCGCCGCCGCCCGACATCGTCGCCCAGGCGCAGCGCCACGCCGCCGCCGGCGCCACGGTGCGCATTCTCACCGACCCGATCGAGGCCGTGAAAAACGCCGATGCGATCTATACCGACGTCTGGGCGAGCATGGGACAGGAAAACGAGAGCGACGTGCGGGCGCGCGTCTTCCGGCCCTACCAGGTCAACGCCGCGCTGGTGTCCCACGCCCCGAAAGGCGTCAAGATCATGCACGATCTTCCCGCGCGGCGCGGCCTCGAAATCACCGACGAGGTCATTGACTCGAACGATTCGATTGTCTTCGACCAGGCCGAAAACCGGCTGCACGTGCAAAAAGGAATCATGGTCTTCCTGGCCGGCTGACAGGCTATTCTTGAGCGTGTGGCGAGTCCTTCCATGACTACTCGATCCAGTTCGCGGCTGTTGTGGGCCACGCTGGCGGTCCTGGGCTTGAATGCCTCGGTCGCCGGGCGTCGCCCGATGGCCTCCGATGTCCGATTCACCGCCGACCGGCTCTCGGAGCGCCTCGAGATCGTTCCGCGCGACGGTTCGCTCGTCTATGGCGAAAGCGACTTCGAGCTGAACGCGACGGGTTTCGCTCTGGCTCTCCGGCGCTGCTATCGGTCGTCCAATGCGGCCGAGGGGGTGTTTGGACGCGGTTGGACGTGTCTGCTCGACCGCCGCATCGAGGTTTCTCAAAGCGATCGCACGGTTCTCCGCGACGAGTTGGGCCGGACCGTTGCGTTCGCCGCCCGCGGTTCCTCGCTGCAACTGTCCCAAACCGGCCGCCCGCAGTGGCTGTTGGTCGAAAAGGACGGAGCGCTTTTGCGCGATCCGCACGGACAGTTCTCATCGTTCGACAAGAGCGGACGTTTGACGGGCATCTACAACGCGGCCATGGCCGGCATCGAGATCGAATACGAGGAAGGCCGTGTTGCGCGCCTGCGCGACCCTTATGAGCGCTCGATTCGTTTCCAAACCGACGACAAAGGCCGGATCATCGAGGCGCAGAGCTCGGGCGGCGACGTCCGCCGCTACGAGTACGCCCAGGACCGCCTCGCGCGCGTCAGCGACGCCGCGGGCGTCCGGGCCGAGTATTCTTACGACGCCCGCGGTCGTCTGAGCGCCGTCGTCGCGGCCGGCGCCGAACGGGCCGAGATCGCCTACGACTCGCAAGGGCGCGTCGCGCGCCTTGGCGGGCCGGCGATGGCCGAGCGCAAGGTCCGCTACGATCAGCGCAAAGTTCCGTTCGTCGCACGGATCGTCGAAATCGCCGATGCCCTTGGCCACGCGATGCGCTATCGCTTTCGCGACGACTCCTATCAGTGTCAGATCGCGCTGCCCGACGGTGCCACGGCGACCGTTGATTATGACAAACGGCTGCTGCCGTCGCGCGTGGAACTGCCCCAGGGTCGCCGCATCGCGTTTCGATACGACAGTTTCGGAAACCTGACGAACCTGACTCTTCCCAACGGCAGCGAATATGAGTTCGCCTGGACGGGACGCGGCGATCTCCGACAGTGGATGCGCGCCGACGGGGCGACGTTCTCGTTCGAGCGGACCGAGTCGGGCCTGCTCCGCCAAATCACGGGCCCGCGACCCGAAAACGTCCGCCGCCTTTTCTTCGACGGACAAGGACGGCTGGCGTGGCTGGCCGAGGGTCTGGCCCGCGCGCTCGTTTTCTCCCGCAACACGCGCGGCGATCTGTCGAGCCTCGCCGTTCAAGGCGGCCCGCCCTCGCTGGTGTTCGACCACGACGAGTCAGGCCGATTGAGCCGGATTGCGACGCCGGGTCGCCCCGCTTTCAGCGCGGTCTATGGCCCCAGCGGGCGGCCCGAAGCCTTCACCGACGCGATCGGCTATCGGCTGGGACTGGCGCGCGACCGCCTGGGACGGCTTGAGAGAATCGAAGACAGCGAAGGGCGCCGCGAGCAGTTCGAGCGCGACGCGTCGGGTCGGCCCAACCTCTGGCGGCGCGCCGACGGCGGCGAAACGCGCCTCGAATTCGACCCCGAAGGCAACCGGATCGAAGTCCGTCCGCCCGAAAGCCGCCCGGCTCGCTTCGCCTACGACGAGCGCAACCTGGCGACCAGCGAAACGTGGCTGGCCTCCCAACACCAGGTTCAGTACGACGAATTCGGCTGCGTGACGGCCCGCCGCAACGGCCGCGGCCAGGTCATTCGTCTCTTCTACGACCCCCTTGGTCGTCCCTCCGAAATCGTTCGCGAGACGCAGGAAACTGCCCGGTTCCAGAACGCCCTCGACGGGCGGGTGCTGCGGATGGCCGGACGCGATCTGGAGTATCGCTTCGGCAACGACGAACGGGGAAGGCCGTCTCGCGTCGCCGACGCGCACAACAACGTCTGGGCCGAATACGCGTTCGACGCCAAGGATCGCGTGGCCGCGCTCGCCGCGTCGGGCGGCAAGTGGCTCTACGAATACGACACCCTCGGTCGTCTCGTCCGAATGGCGCTGGCTGGCGATCGGCTGTCCGAGGTGCGCTACGCCTATGAGAACGATCAGGCGCGCCTCCCCAACCGGGTTTTCCTTCCGGGCGGAACGAACGTGGCTTGTGAATACGACCCCTATGGCCGAATCGCGGCGATTCGCACCACGCTGCGATCGGGCAAGACGGCCCTGGCCGAGCGCTATGCTTACGATGGTCGCGGCAACGTGGTTCGCATCGAATCCACAGACCGCCGTCTCGAGTTCGAATATGACGCGCAGAATCGTCTGGCCGTGCAGCAACTCAACGGCCACGTCTATGCCCGCTTTCAGTACGGCCGCGACGGGCGGCTTCTGAAAATGGAAAGCGACGAAGGGAATCTGGAACTGGTCTATGACGGCGATGGCCGCCCGACCCGCTCGTCTCAGGCGCGTTTCGAGCGTGACCTCGACGGCAACCTCACGGCCCAGGTCCGGGCCAACGGAACAACGCGCTATCGCTTCGATGCCGCGGGGCGGCTGGCGAGTGTCACACCGCCGACGGGCGCCGCGATCACCCACGGCTGGTCGCCCAACGGCTGGCCGATCGCCCGGACTCAGCGCGGACAGGCGACGGGGCTTTCCTTTCTCGGCGATCTGCCGCTGTACGGAGCTCGCCGCCGCGACAATTCGTCGGGATGGTTCGTCGCCGATCCGTTGTGGGGCGCGCCGCTGGCGTTTCGCGAAGGCCCGCGAACCGACCTCGCCTATCGCGACGCCCTGGGGCGGCTGCGGTCGGTGGCCGAGGCCGGCCGCGATCCGATCCATACCATCGCGTGGGGGTTGCTCGGGCGACGTTCGCCGCCGGACAGCGCGAGCTTTTTTGACTCCGTCGGACTCGACGCCGTCGGCTTTGACGACGCGGAGAACCTGGCGGGCGTCCACGATCCCGAGACCGGGCTTTCGCTTGCGCCACGTCCGCTTCGCCAGCGCCTGGCGGCCTATTCCGACGGCGCAAACGAGCAGCGTGGCACAGGCGTCCCGCCTGTGACTTCGTCCAAGGCCGGCGAAACGAACCTGATCGAGCAGATCGCCGCCGCTTGCGCCGCCGGGCGCTTCGCTCCCGAAGAAGACGCGATCCTGCGTTATCTGCTCGATGGCGGCGGCTCGCCGGGCTGGCCCGATCCGGGATGCGAAGAGACGTTCGACAGCGTGCTCGACGGCGGCTCGTTCCTCACTCCCTCGGCCCTCTCGCGCCGGATTGTTGAAACCGTCCTGCGCGACGGAACGGGCGGCCTGGAGGCTTCGGCCTTCGCGCCGCGAGGCGCCCTGCCGGCGGCGTGGACCGGCCTGGGCAGCTTTCGGATTCTTTGCCCGACGCTCACGATCCTGCCGCCGGTCATTCTGGAAGCCGGTCTCGTCGGCGAGACGGTCTGGCGCGACGACCCCGCCTTTGCCGCCGCGGACAACGCGTTGCACGGCTGGATTGGCCGCCTGATGGCGCGCGCCGCCGACCGCAGCGGGGCTCGCGCAGGCGAAGACGGCGACTTGCCGCTCCTGGGTGAGCTGCGGGAACTTGTGCGTTGGACGATGAACGTTCCCAACCGAACCGAAGAAGAGAAACTGCCCGTTGCGCTCGAACCTTCCGCGCCCGTCGGCGCGCCGGCCGAACGCCTGGCCCTGCGCGATCGCTTCTATTCCAACCTCGACCGAACGCCGTAGCGTGGGGCAGGTTGGGTACGTGTTTAGCGCTTTTCTTGATAGGGGTAGGGAGAATCGGTTGGCCGATTCCCCCTCCCTCCGAACCGGACGTGCGGGTCTCCCGCATCCGGCTCTCCAGTCGGTGGTTTTACCGACAAGCGGATTGGCGGACCGACGCAGGGGCTACGGTCAGCGA
>Ga0315274_10007848_pt1 | contig 15419 bp, 15 predicted proteins | sample YL17G02_20_MG_FD_203700 | JGI IMG/M metagenome (GOLD analysis project Ga0315274, IMG submission 203700) | Sediment microbial communities from Yellowstone Lake, YNP, Wyoming, USA - YL17G02_20 | ecosystem: Environmental > Aquatic > Freshwater > Lake > Sediment | place: USA: Wyoming | collected... | reverse complement strand
GACCTGCCCTGATTCGGAAGCCTCATAGAGGACTGCGAAGCGCTGCCCGAAGTGCGGCAGCCTTGCAGTACTCAAGGAGTAGCGTTAGCTGCTCCATGAGTGGGGCCGGATGAAGGTTGTCGCTTTCATCACGGAGGTTGGAGTAGTCGACCGGATTATCGACCATCTGAAGCTTGGATTTGTGGCGGCGAAGCCGCCGCCGTCCCGAGTCTTTACTGAGGTCGCCCTGACTCGGCCGCCTCGTGAAGGACTGCGAAACGCTGCCCTGATGGCGGCCGAAGAGCGGGCGGAGTATTTTTACGATTTGATAATCAGGAGAGAGTGGGAGTCTATCGTCTTTCAGCCGGTGCGAGAGGATGTTCCGTCCCCATATGCTTTTCGGGCGTCTTTTTTCGTATATTTTGCTGGAATTGACATCGCCGACCGGCAGGAAGTATATTCCCGGCGTGGTCAAACGGGGAGATTCATCGGTCGGGGCGAGAATTCGTGGTGTACCGAGAAAAGCAAATTCTTATCCATCTCGGCTCCGGGCGTTCGGACCGAGCGGCGAATAAGGGGGCTTGCAGAACGGTCAGGACCGCGCTAACGACGGCGGCCACCGCTTGAAATCCTGATGTTCTCTGGCTCAGATTAGAGATCCTGAATCGCATGGGAACCTCCTTCTAGAATTTCACGAAGATGAGCCGGATTCAAACCAGGTCCGGACCAGATGCATGAGCTGAAGCCGGCTTGAAACGTCGAGCTTCTGGTAGATGTTATGAACATGATTCCGGACCGTGTGGTGGGAAATGAACAGGTCCCCCTCAATGTCTTTGTTGCTTTTTCCTTTGAGAAGCAGGTCCAAGACTTCCGCCTCTCGAGCTGAAAGCTGAAACCGGCTGCGGAATCGCTGCATTCTCGGATCGGCGAAAGCCTCAGGAAGGATGGGGCGGCCATATCTGGAAAGAACCTTTCTCAAAGCCAGGACCGGAGCGAGATTGGCCAGGAAAAGACAGAATGGCACGGCCCACCGGAGAGAGGATCCGGCCTGGGAAAAGGAGAACGCGGCCAGGAACAGAACATGGGAGGCGAGGGAAATGACGCCGAAGGTCGTCAATCCCTTTCCCTCTCTGTTACGGGAGCCGCAGCCCGTCCGGAGCATGAGATAAATGAGGGCGATAATAGGGAGGAGGATGATGACCGCTCCCGAGACAAGATTTAGGATCTGGGAGATCCCGGGATTTTTTTGTTTGAGGGCGAGCTGAATTCTTATCAGGAATGCAGCGAAGAGAACGATCCATAGGATGACATAGGCGGTCCGTAAGGGCGGGGAGATCGATTCGTCGAGAATGCCGGCGATGAAAGCCAGGAAAAAATAGAAGGCGATGGCCAGGAGCGGAAAGGCGACCAGGCCGAATAAGGCATAAACCGTCTGCATGCCCTGGGGGGAGATATCCCGCAAGACTTCGGAGGCGAGATCGCTCACCACCAAGTTCAATAATCCGGCGATGTTGATCGCCACGAGATAGCCCATATATAACGACAGGAAGTGAAGCCTGAACTTTTTAACGAGGTTGAGAACGAACCCCCAGGCTGCGACCAAGACGGCCAGAGAAAGGATATAGAGAAGTAGCGATGAAAAAGACATGACATTTTATGTATAACAACTTTCCCCGGAAATGTAAATTTCGTCAGGGCCGCCCCGCGGCCTCCCATCTAGAAAAAATGTTCTAGTCGTAAAAATGAAAGGTTTTATCCATTGAGAATGCCCGACAGGTCTCGTACATTCAGGTGTGTGGCGAATCGATCGAAGGAGGTCAACATGAACAACATCACCGCTCTAAAAATCTTTTTTATTATCATGCTGCTTCTTTTGCCGATATTCATGAACGGGAACCTGCGCCCGGAGCCATCCCCCAAGGACTTGCTGGCCGGCGTCTGGCAGGGGACGGTGCGGCATAGCAAGTTGGGCGCTGTAGAGTTTTATTTCACGATTGAAAGAAAGGATTCCGGCGCCTACATGGCCAAAGTGGACATTCCGGCTCAACAGGCCCGGAACGTACCTGTTAATGAGGTCCGATATACCGCGCCGGACCTGATCCTGGATATCAGCAGCTACGGGATCACCTTTGAAGGGAAGGCGGCGGCGGATTTTTCGAGCATTTTGGGCCGGCTAAAGGTGGGAGACGAGATTCTGCCGCTCGATCTGCGCAGATCAGCCGGCGTGCCTGAGCAGAAAAGGTCTCAGGATCCCCAAAAGCCCTATCCATACAAGGAGATCGAAATCACCTTTCCCAACCGGGAAGCCGATATCACAATCGCGGGAATCCTGACTTTGCCGGCCGGTCCGGGCCCTTTCCCGGCGGTCGTCCTGGTCAGCGGCTCGGGACCGCAGGACCGCGATTCGACCCTGGCCGGCCATCGCCCTTTTCTGGTGATGGCGGATTATCTAACCCGCCGGGGCATCGCCGTCCTAAGATATGACGACCGCGGCGTGGGAAGATCGGGAGGCGATTTTCACGCCTCCACCACCGCCGACTTCGCTTCCGACGCCCGGGCCGCCTGGAAATTTCTGACGTCTCAAGCCGGAATCGATGGCCGGAGAACAGGCTTGATCGGCCACAGTGAAGGGGCCATGATCGGCTCTATGGTCGCCGCCCGGGAACGGAATGCGGCCTTTCTGGTGATGCTGGCCGGCACCGGCGTCTCGGGAGACCGCTTAGCGATCATGCAAAGTGAAGCGATCTCCCGGAGCCGAGGCGCCGGCGAGGAAGCCATCCGGAAAGAAACGCAAATGAACGAGAGGTTGTTAAAGGTGCTTAAAACTCAAGAAAATGCCCAAATGGCCGAACAGGAGATGAGGCGGATCTTCGCCGATTCACTGGCCCAGATGAGCGGCTCTGAAAAAAAAGAATTGAACGTGAGCGAGGAGTCTCTGATCCAGAATATGAAAGGAATCTTGGCCGATTTTCCCTGGAGCCGCTTTTTCATGAGCTATGATCCGGCGGCCGATTTGCGAAAAGTGCGCACTCCCGTCTTGGCGCTCAACGGCGATAAAGACACCCAGGTGCCGGCGGATGTCAACCTGGCGGCGATTGAACAGGCTCTCAAACAGGCGGGCAACAGCCGCTGCGAAATAAAAAAGCTTCCAGGCCTGAACCATCTGTTCCAGACGGCCCAGACCGGCCACCCCCGGGAATACGGGAAAATCGAGGAGACCATTTCCCCCGCCGTTCTTCAGATAATCGGCGATTGGATCTTGCGGACCGTCCAAAAATAAACCCATTCGATACCCCGGGCTGAAGCCCGGGGTATTTTCAGGGTTAATACTGAGCGGCGCTTTTTACCCCGATTTAAAAATCGGGGTTTTGCGCCGCGAACGTATAAACAGCGAGGAGCGCCCTTTATCGGGACTTCCGACCGCTCGTCGAAAAAGGATTTATAAGGACGTCGTCGTTTCCCAAGCTATTTAAGACGGCCTTCCCGTCTCCATCGAGACTGTCACCCGACGGGCCGGGTTTTCAGGCCTTGTCTTCGGGAGGTCCGAAGGATATTTTCATCCGAACGGATTCTCCGTCGCGTACGGCATCCCAGCCGGGCGGTTGAATCCGATATCCTCGACGCCGAGCATCCGGACGGCGGCGAACAGAGCCTTGCCGGCGTGGGCGAAGGCGACGGCCGTATGGTGGGGAAACCGCTTTTCGATGAGGACGTGGCGGTAGAACCGTCCCATCTCCTTGACGGCGAAGACGCCGATCCCGCCGAAGGACTTCGGGTCGATGTCGAGCACCTCACCCTGCGCGACGTAAGAGCGGAGCAGCGTGTCGGCCGTGGACTGCAGGCGGAAGACGGTGATCTCGCCTGCCTTGATCCGGCCTTCGAGCGTCCCGCGGGTGATGTCGGGCTTTTTGCCGGGCTCCATCAGGCGGTGCATGATGAGCTGGTATTTGAGCCCTCCGCCGATGAGGCAGGCCGAGGACGTGTTCCCGCAGTGGAATCCCATGAACAGGTCGTTGGGCTTGTAATCGCCGACGGCTTTTTTGGCGGCCTTGATCATGTCGTAGGGCACGGTGTTGTTGATGTCGAGGAGCGTCGCCGGGAGCTCGGTCGCGCAGGCGGCCATGTATTCGCTCAGCGTGCCATAGATGTCCACTTCGCACGAGACCGGGATGCCGCGTGTCGCCAGCCGCGAATTGACATAGCAGGGGACGAACCCGAAAAAGGGCTCGTAGGACGGCCAGCACTTGTTGGCGAAGACGCCGTATTCGGAGGCGCCGAGGTTGCCGGCCATGAATTTCAGCAGAGCGACCTCGTACTGGGCGAGCTTGTCCAGCAGATCGGGATAGGCGTTGCCCGCCCCGAGCTCCTTGGCCATGTCCCGGGCGACGGCCTTGATCGCCGGATCGCCCTTGGCCTTGAGAAAGATATCGTAGAGGTCGAGCTCGCTGTTTTCCATGATCTCGACGCCGATGTCGTAAAGCGGCTTGATCGGCGCGTTGCAGGCGAGGAAGTCCTGGGGCCGGGGCCCGAAGGCGAAGATCTTGAGCTTCTTAAGGCCGAGGAGGACACGGGCTACCGGAATGAATCCGGCGATCATGTCCGCGACTTCCTCAGCCACCCCGACCGGATATTCCGGGATGTAGGGACGGAGCTTGCGCAGGCCGGCGTTGTAAGACGTGTTCAATAAGCCGCAGTAGGCGTCGCCCCGGCCGCCGACGAGGTCCTTGCCCGTCTCTTCGGCCGCTGCGGCGACCATGACCGGGCCGTCGAACTTCCGGGCGAGGATGGTCGCCGGCCCCTCGGGACCGAAGTTCCCGAGATAGAGGACCAGGGCGTTGACCCCGCGCTCGGCCAATTCGGCCAGGGCCTTGAGCGCGTCCTTTTCGTTCTCGACGATGGTCGCGATCTCGACGAGGGGGGTCTTCCTGGCCCGGCAGGCCTTGACGAGGTTTGTCCGCCGTTTCCGGGACAGCTCGATGGGAAAACAATCCCGGCTGACGGCCACAATCCCGAGTTTCACTTTGGGGATGTTCTTCATGTCTTGGGTCTCCTTGTCTTGGGCTTAGGGCGGCCAGCCTGACCATAATACGCCGAAGGGCCGTGCTTGCGGAGAAAATGCTTGCGCAGGATATGAATCGGAAGGTCGTTAACCCTTGGATCGGTGAGGAGGGTCAGGATGGCCATCTTGGCGATTTTCTCCAGGACAAGGCTGTTCCGAACGGCGTCGGAGGGCGTCTTGCCCCAGCAGAACGGCCCGTGGCCGGCGACGAGCACGGCCGGCATGTCGAGGGGATCGAGGCGGGCGAAGCGTTCGACGATGATTGCCCCTGTGAGCCTCTCGTAATCGGTTTCGACCTCCGCCGGCCCGCGGATCGACGACTCGCGGCCGGCGGAGATCTTCGCCCGCGAGGTCCTGGCGATGCTTGTCCGCAAGGAGCTGCTGAGCCCGGAATGGGCCGAGCGCATTCTCTCCTGGCCTCACTCCGGCTTCAATGTCCACAGCCTGGTCCGGGCCAAGACGAAGCCGGAGGCCGAGCGAATCGGCAAATACATGATCCGGCCGGTGCTTTCTCTGGAAAGGCTGTCGCTCCTGGAGCCGGAGGCCAAGGTCGGCTACCGCTTCGGCCCGGACCGGGCCGAACAAGAGGCGATGGATTATCTGGAGTTAAGGGCAGGTCATGGTTCGCTACTACGGGTTCTATGCCAACGCCCACCGGGGGAAGATGCGGAAGGAGAAGAGCGGGGCTTCCCTCCGGATTGTCGAGGACGCGCGCCGGCGTCTCCCCTCCCAGGGCTGGGCGGCCCTAATTCGGAAGCCTCATAGAGGACGGCGAAACGCTGTCCCAAGTGCGGCAGCCTTGCAGTACTCAAGGAGTAGCGTTAGCTGCTCCATGAGTGGGGCTCGATGAAGGTCGTCGCTTTCCTTACGGAGCATGCCGTCGTCGATAGGATCATCGACCATTTGAAGTTGATGTTCGTGGCGGAGAGGCCGCCGCACTCATGGAGCCAAGAGCGATGACGGCTCCCTGAGTACAGGCCGAAACGGCCGCCGGAGTGTGCCTTTCAGGATCTCCTGGTTGCCGATCCCCCGGTCGAATATTTTCCGTGATTGTTTCCGAGCCCGACGACGGAGGTCCGGGCGATTTCCGGCTGATAGGGCGGTGCAGGCAGGCGGCTGCGTCGGCCGGCCGCGTCCTCGACCGTCCTTGACATTCCCTGAACGCGGTTTTATCCTTGTCCGCGAGGGCAGGACGGGATTTCAAGACCAGGCCGGGTCCATGATCGGGTGGAGCAGAAAAGCAATTTCCTATCACTAAGCGGGGATCATTTTCATGACCTGGAGGGAAACATGAAAATCAGAAATATCGTGACGGGGAAAATCATCGGGATGGCAGCGTTGCTGACGGCTTTATTATGCTGGGGCTGTAGCGATAATCGAAAAAAAGACATACATGATGCTGCCGGCAAAGGAGATGTTGCTGCCGTGAGAAGGCTCTTGGAGCAGGGCGCGGACGTGAATGCCAAGGCAAAAATGAGCAAGACATCGATTCAAAACAGCGAGACGCCGCTGCACAATGCAGCCCTTGAAGGCCGCAAGAATGTGGCCGAGTTGCTGATCGACAAGGGTGCAAATGTGAACCCCGAGGACTTTCTCGGCAAGACGCCGTTACACTATGCCGCCTTTGGAGGCCACAAGAACGTGGCTGAGCTGTTGATCGACAAGGGTGCGGACATCAACGCCAAGTGCCATGCGGGCGCAACGCCATTGCACTATGCCGCTTTTGGAGGCCATGAGAAAGTAGCCGAGTTCTTGATCACCAGGGGCGCGGACGTGAATGCCAGGGATCTGATCGGCCAGACACCTCTGCACTACGCCGCCAAGGAGGGCCGGAAGGGCGCGGCCGCGCTGCTGATCGACAAGGGTGCAAATGTGAACGCCGAGGACAACCACCACAAGACCCCGCTGGCGACTATCGTAAATCCGAGCCACAAAGCCGTTTTCGAGCTTCTCAAAAAACACGGAGCGAAGTAATAAGACGAGGAAGGTCAGACTCTTCGCGCCGATCGAGATCGACGGCCACGGCAGAGAGCTCGTCATCGTCCGCCCTATCCACTCCGAGCGGGCCATGACGGCGGCCCCGGCCCGTCTCCCCGACGCCCTTCTCGCCGAGCTGAAGGCCGCAATCCTCGCCCTCCCGGGAATCGCCGGCCTGGCCCTGGACATCACCTCCAAGCCGCCCGGCACGATCGAGTGGGAATAACGGCTTGACAAATATATATTTTGATATTAATTTAGATGTATGTCGAGATATAAATTGAGGTTTGTATGAATAAGATCATCGGTGTTACGGATCTTCTGCGAAAATTCAAAAAGACGTTCGACGAGGTTGCCGAAGAACATGTCCCCTACGTCTTGACGCGGGGAAGTCGGCCCGAAGCCGCCCTGATTCCCTATGATCTTTATCTCAAGTTCATCCGCGCGGACGAAGAGGGCGTCCTCAAACGTTTCGATGAGGTCAGCGCCCGGATGGCCGGCGAGAACGCGAAGTTTTCATCGGAAGAGGTCGACCGGGACATTAAAGCAGCCCTCAAAGTCGTTCGATCCTCTAAATCAAGATGATCCGCGCGGTCATCGATACGAATATCCTCGTCAGCGGCCTGATCAAGCCGGACAGCCCGCCAGGGCGAATCCTCCGAACCCTTCGCGACGCGGAATTCGTCGTGGTTTGTTCCTCGGTCCTGATCGAGGAACTCGCGGCGGTCCTTCTCTATCCGAGAATCCGAGACAAATACGGAATCGATCGCCCGGCCCGGGAAGGGATCGCCGATCTGATCGCTCTCCGCGGCGAACTCGTAACGCCCGCGGAACGCATCCGCGTCTGCCGGGATCCCGACGACGATCACGTTCTCGAAGCCGCAATCGCCGGGAATGCGGAATTCATCGTGACAGGGGACGCCGACCTTCTAGAACTTGAAGTGTTCCGAAAAATAAAGATCGTCCGGGCCGGTGAATTCCTAACAGCGCTTGATCCAAGCCCAGCCCTATATTAGGAATACAAGCAGGAGAACGATCATGCGGACCGTCGTCTCGATCAGCCTCCCGATCGAATTGGCCGCGGAGCTGACCCGTCTTTCCCGCGAAACAGGGCGGACCAAAAGCGAGATGATCCGGGAAGCCTTACGGGCGTTTTTCTGGGAAGAACAGTCTCGGAAAACCGCATTTATAGGCTAAGGAACCGGATGGCAAATCCACACAGGAAGATCATCGCCCCTGCGGCCGCATGCATCCACCGTTCCAGGACGCCAAACCGGGCGATCCGAAGCCCCGCCGACCCCAACCCGACGACAGCCAACATCGTCCCGATCGTCGCCAAGGCGAACACGACCGCGATCAGGATGACCGTTAGGGCGTTTAATCGGGCCGCGGGGTACATCAGAAGGGGAATGAGAGGCTCGCAGGGTCCAAAGACGAAATCAGAATTTGGATTTGAGCGAAAGACCGAAGTTGCGGCCGGCGGCCGGGAAACCGAAGCGTTCCTGATATTGGACATCCAACAGGTTGCGGACGAAGACGGCCGCCTCCAGAAATCCGGTGAGGGGAATCCGCCCTTCGAGGTCGGCGCGGACGCAGCCGTCCTGCGTCCGTAGTCGCAGGTCGGAGTTGTAAAGGATATTGTTGTTATAGACGACTTTCTGGCTCGAGACGGCTTGGATGAACAGGGCCGCGCTGATTCCTTTCGGCGTCCGATACTGCAGGCCGAAGTTTGCCTTGTGAGCCGGTAGGCCCGGGATCTCGTTGAAATTCCGGTCCGCGGCGTTGACGAACAGTCCGATGAACGGATCGCCCGAGGTCTTGCTCTTTTGGAACGTATAATTGGCGAAAACCGACCAGCCTTTACCGAGGGGGCGGCTGATTTCGAATTCGATCCCGAGGAGGTCGGCCTTATCGATGTTATACGACACGAAGTTGATCAGGTCGAATTGAATGTAATGGCGGATGCCGTAATAGTAGGGCGCGATTTCGACTTGGAGGCCTCCGGGGAAGAGCGCTTTCCAACCGCCCTGGAGGAGGAATCCGTCCTCTTCCCGGAAAGGAAGCCCGCTCGTGTTCACCCCGGCGTCGTCGGGATCGTAGTGCCAATAGTACTCCGGGGCCGCGGGCATGCGGAGGGCCCGCGCGGCGCTGAGGTAAACCAGCGCTTCGGGAGCGAAAAAATACGTCAGCTTGAGAGACGGGGCGACGCCGCGGCGCTTGATGTCGGGGATCAGCTCGAACTTGCCCTGGGGTCCGGCTAAGCCTTGGTAGTCGAGATATCGAACTCCCGGGACGGCCAAAAGCTTATCGCCCAGAAGACGGATTTCATCCATGACATAGAGCTCGACGGTTTTGGTCGCGACGTAATTGCCGAAGCGGAACGGCGCCCGGAAATCGTCGGGATGGTTTTTCTCGCCGTCGTCCCTGAGATGGGAGTAATCCAGGCCGAAGGTCAGCGTCCGGCCGGCCAGAAAATGGCGATATGAGGCCGAGACGCCCTGCGACCGGTCGTCGAAATGGGTCTTGTGAAAGACGCGGTTCAGGGCTTTGCGGGTATTATAGGATTCGCGCTCGCCGCGGTTCATCCAGGCCCGGGCGGAAAAAAGTCCGACCTGGCCGACAGCCTGCTCATAGGCGAGGTCGGCCGTCCATTTGCGCTTATTCCACCAGCTCCCCGGCTCGGCCGTCGCTCCCATCCCGCCATACATGATCTCGCCGTCCGAAGCTGGAAAATCCGGGTCGAGGGCGGTTTTGTAAAGCGGGTCGCCGAAGTTCTTCGAGGACCGGTTGGCCACGGCAAAGTTTTTTCTGATATCGGCGTAATTGACGTCCAGGGTAAGCCGGCCTCTGAAAGGGAAATCGTATCCGACGTGGACATCGGCGTTTCCCATGCGCATGGCCCCATTGCGAAGATAACCGTCGCTCGTCGTATAGCCGCCGGCGATCGAATACTCGAAGGCCCCCGGCTTCGATCCGTGGAAAAGATTGAAGGCCCCCGTGGCGAAACTCGCATAAGAGGCCTGGACCTCCGTGACGAACCGGGAGGTCAGTTTCTTGGGGATGAGGTTGACGACGCCGCCGAGGACATTTCCGTAACGCGGGTCGCCGACGCCTTTGATGACTTCGACCCGGTCGGCGTTATTGAGCGGGATCATGGTCCAGTCGATGAAATATCCCCCGGCCGCTCCCGAGGTGTTGAGGGGACGCCCGTTGCGCAAGACCTTGATCCGGCGGGCCCCCATCCCCCGGATCTTGATCGAGTCGTCGTCCGCGGCGGTGCCCACTTCCTGGATGCGCTGGACATCCATTCCGGCCTGGCGTTCAAGGGCGGTGTCGAGGGTGATGCCGATCGTCATCGGGAACAGCTCCGTTTTGACGACGGTCATGTTGGGAATGTCCTTGTCGCGGGCGTATTCGACGACGTCGATCACGACCGGATTGAGCTGGAAGAGCTTGGTTTTTTCCTGCTCATCCGCCGTCCGTTGATCATCCTTCGGCTTTTTTCCCTCCCTTTTCTTTGGGTCTTCTTTTTGGACTTGACCGGCGCCGGCCGGTTGCGGCGACGACACCGCCGCGGTCTGCGCCCTCATCCAGGCGGAGCCCGCTAAAACCGCCGCCAAAGTCGTTACCCCCGCTCGTTTCATGATCGCGCCTTTTCTCATGGTCTCTCCTCCCCGAGAATATTCTGAGTCCAAAGCCCCAAATCCTGTTGTGCTATTTTTTATTATAATCGTGCTACCCATGAGGCAAAAAAATTATTCCAAATCGTGTCCGGTCGTGGACATGCTCAGGGTCCCGTGCTTGACCCCTTTGATGGCTTTGAGGGTCTCGGCCAGCCGATGGACCTCGGCCGGATTCCCCTTGACGGCGATGATCTCCAGGCAATGGTCGTGGTCGAGATGCATGTGCTGGGTCGAAATGATCAGGTGATGGTAGACGTGCTGGATGTCCGTGATCCTGCCCAGAAGGTCTTTGCGGTGGTGGTCGTAAATGAGAGTCACCGCGCCGGCGACTTCGCCGCCCTCGAGCCATTCTTTCTTGACGAGTTCCCGGCGGATGAGATCCCGGAAAGCTTCGGATCGGCTGGCCCATCCCCGCTCGCGGAGGAGGGCGTCGAACTTGGCGAGGAGCCCCGCCTCGAGCGAAACGCCGAACCGGACCAGTTTACTCATTCTCGACCGTGCCACGATCCGCCGCCATTGTAGTACGCGACGGTCGCTCGGTCAATCGAAAAGTAAGCCGACCGTATAGCAGTTTGTTTTTTCGAACTGAATTCGCGCGCGGAGAGCCTCCCAGCGTCCGCGGACGGCCGGAACGTGATGAGGGTTTGCCGCCCCGCAGACGCTTTTCGAGGCTCCCGGCTTCGGACGCCGAGGTTTCAGAGACCATCGAGGCCGACTTGAGGCCTCCGAGCTGGTAAAAGGGGAGGAGCGTAAGGTCCGAGGCGCCGAGAAAGAGCGTCGAGGAGGCGGTTCATCAAACCCGATCTGGAGTGAAGGCCGTTCTCGGACGCTCAGAGGCTCGATTGGCCGTTAAGCGACAAAGTGTATAACGGTCAGAAAAGTAAGGTCCGCTTCGGAGGCGCTCACGCACCGGCTAACGCGTCCGGCCTTTGGCGATCTCGATGAGGGCGGCGACGGCCTCGGCGCCCCCGAGGTCTCCGAGGGCGTAGATGGCCGCCTTTCGGACGGCGGGATTATAGTGCGTCTTGGCGACGCGGACAAGAAAGGGCGTCGCGTCCTTCTCCGGAAGGTCGGCCAAGGCGAAGACGGCCCGCTTCTGGACTTCGGTGTCCTTGTCGTCAAAGGCGATGCGTTCGAGCGTCCGGACGGCTTTCTCCGAAGCTTTTTCGGCGAGGCCCATGACCGCTTCTTTCCGGACGGCCGTCTCGGATGTCGCCGCCGCCGCACCGATGAGGACGTCGAGGGCGGACGGGTGGCTGTTCTCCGCCAATCCCCACACGGCCGCTTTCTTGACTTCGGCCGGAGCGGCCGACGTCAGCGCTCTCCGGAGGGCTTCGACGGCCCGAGGATCGTCCTGATCGCCGAGCCCGAAGGCGGCCGCGCGGCGGACCTTTTCGTCCCCTGAGCCGGAGAGCACGCGGCCGAGAAAAGGAACGACGGTGTCCGGCGCCCGATGAAGCGCGACGGCATGGATCAGCTTTTCCCGGATTTTTGCCCCTGCCTCCCCCGCCCGGCCGTACAAGGACGTCAAAAGGCCCAGGCTTTCGGCATCGGAAGCCGGGCCGAGCCAGACGAGAGGAAGGCCGGCGAGCTTGACGCTCAGTTTGAGATCGTTGATCTGGACGTCTTCCGGCGCTTTGCCGCCCGCAGAAGTCATTTTCAAGAGAAGGCCGATGTCCTTCAAAATCAACCGCTCGGGGACATCTCGCTTATCGATGTCATCCAAAGCCCGCCGAGCGGCGTCCTTGACGACGATTTCCCGGCTTGCCGGAGTGCCCGCCGTCATAGCCCGTCCCTCGATAAGTTCCTCGAGGGTCCGCGCGTCCGCCCGTCCCGGGGCCGTCCACGATCCGATGAATGAACGCTCGCCCATGAGGCGTTTTATGGAATAGCCGATCCAAAAACCGGATCCGCCGGCGCCGGCTCCTTCCCGGATCCCCGACTCGAACCGCTCGGCAAGCGGAGCCCCGGGATTCGGGGGACGGAGGAGTTGGCCGGAAGCGGCGCTGAACGCGCGGCCTCCGACCAGGGTCAGGCATGCGACTAAAGCCTTGAAGAGAACATTTCGAGCGCGCACGGCCGGCCTCAACTCCCCCCGTTGCCGTCCTTTTTCTTAAGGATCTCCATCAGCGCTTCCCGGGCCTTGGGGGTTCCGATCTCGCCCAAGGCGGTCACGGCCGCGGTCCGGACCCGGACCTCGGGATCGTTCTTGGCGATATCGAGGAGGACCGGGACGGCCTCGTCGTTTTTGGTGAAGCCCAGCGAAAGGATGACGGCCCGGCGCGCCTCCGCGTCCTTTTCTTCCTTGAGAATCTGGATCAGCGGCTTGACCGAAGCCGGCCGCTCGTCGCTTCCCTCGGCGATCATCATCAACGCGGCTTTACGCGCCTCGGGGAATTTGGTGTTCCGATAGATGTCCAGGAGAAGCGTCCCGCGGTCCGCCTTCTCCTCATCGCCCAAGGCATAGACGGCGGCCCGGGCCATCTCCTCGGTCGGTCCGTTCAACGCGGCTGTCTTGAGGATTGCGGCCGCGCCTTCTCCGCCGTGCTCGGCAACGGCAAAGAGGGCCGCCCGCTGGGACTCTTCGTCTTTAGCGCTCGCAAGGATGGCCTTTAAAGCCTCCAAGGCCGCGGCGTCTTTATGTTCCGCGATCAAGTATACCGCGGTCCGTCGGATCTCGGGATCGGCGTCTTTCAGGGCCAACTCTTTGAGCGCGGGGATCGAAGCCGCATCATCCTTCTCGGAAAGGGCATGGAGAGCGGCCCGGCGAACCTCGGCCGACTTCGATTCGGCCAAAAGCCGGCGCAGGGCCGCCGTCGCTTCGGCGCCTTCCTGTTCGGCCAGCGCGAACACCGCCATCCGGGCCGTCTCGGGGTCGGAGGCGCTCGTAGCGATCTGCTTCAAGAACGGAACGATCTGCGGATCGTTCATGTCGGCCAAGGCCATCAAAGCCGTGCGCCTCAGCTCGGGCGAAGCGTCGCCCTGGGCGATCTCCTTCAGAAGCCGGAGGGATTCGGGGCGTTCCTGTTCGGCCAGGGCGAAGAGGGCCCTCCGCCGGACTTCGACCGAGGGGTCGGTCTTGACGATCTCGACGAGTTTTTGGGCGGCCCGGGGATCGTCGGATTCTCCGAAAATCATCGTCAGGCGGCTCCGGAGTTTCTCGTTCGCGCCGGGCTCATAAAGGGAAAGAAGCGCGCCGAGCGAACTCTCGTCGCCGATGTCGCCGAGGGCATGGAGGGCGGCCAGGGCCACTTCGTCTTCCGCCGAACCTTCGAACGCCTTGATAGCCGCCTCATACTCGGGCTTTCCGGTCTTCGCGAGCCGGCGGCCGAGGCGGATCATGCTCGCCCGGGCTTCGTTGGCCCACGAACTCTTCGGATAGGATCTCAAGAATTCGCGATAGGAACTGAACGCCTCGTCGTAAGCCCGGCCCGTTTTCTCGGCCACATAGCACTGCCAGTAGCGGGCATCGTCGATCCAACTGCTTTTCGGGTAAGCCTTCTGAAACATCTCGAGGGCTTTAACGGCCTCGGACCATTTTTCGGACATGACGAGGGCGTAAGCCGCCTGATAGCTCTTGGCGTCCTCGGTCTGAAGCTTCTCGGTCCCCGCCCAGGAAGCCCCGGCGAAGACCAGCGCCCCCAGGCTCAGGACCAGAATCGAGATCGCTTTTCTTGTTTTCATCGTCGTTCTCCCTATTGTTACATTGAAGATACGCGGCCGCGAGGCGCGGGCGCTTTTGCCGGCGCCCGGCTTCCCTTGGCTCCCCGCAGTTCCGCGAGGTTGATTTCAAAAAGAATATCCGTGCTTTCGGCGCCGGCCCGGATGATGTCCACGGCAGCGAGGTCTCCCCCGCTCTCGAGATTAGCGATCTGAAGGAGGATTTTTTCCAGGTCGCCGACGAGCCGCTCGAGGCTCCGCTCCTTAGCCCGGCCCAGATCTCCTTTAAGACCCGCCGCTTGCTGAACAAGATCCCTCGAAGCAGCCCGCTGGCCGGGCAGGTTGAGGCCGTAGGGATCTTTCGACGCGGGACGATAATTGACGATGGACAGGATGATCCGCTTCGAGCGGTCGAGATATTGCGACGTCCGGCCGGCCAAATCCATCCCGGACGCCGCCGGGACGACTTGGGCGGGGCCGCCGGCAGGAGTCGGGATGGCGGGGGGGCCCGGTTTGACGGCAAAACGACCGATCAAGATCCCGGCGACGAGGAGGACCGCCGCCGCGGCCGGCATCGCCAGCCAACGAGGGAATCCCGGGAAACTGCGGACGCGATCCTTAGCCGGCGCGGCCGGAGCTTCCCGCCGCTCTTCTCGAGACAACCGCGCCTGGAGGCGGTCCCAGTACCCATCCCAAAAAGCCTGCCCGGGATCGGGGCGGCTCCGGCGGCCGGCCAGATAAACCGCCCGGACCGCCTGGGCATATTCGGTGGCGCAACCCGTGCATGCGTCCCGGTGCTGGTCGAACCGCTCTTTCCGGCGACCCGACAGACCTCCATAGAGCGCATCCGGGATCCTTTTGCGGAAGGCGCGGCAGCTAGACATATTCGATCTCCTTCTGGATCTTCCGGACGGACCGGAACAAATAGCTTTTTACCGACCCGAGCGAGATACCAAGGACCTCGGCGATCTCCTTCAGGTCGAGGCCGTGATCGTGGCGGAGAAGAAAGGCGGCCTTCTCCCTCTCCGAGACGTTCTCGAGAGCCCGGTCGACCTTTTCGC
>Ga0315274_10007847_pt1 | contig 15420 bp, 10 predicted proteins | sample YL17G02_20_MG_FD_203700 | JGI IMG/M metagenome (GOLD analysis project Ga0315274, IMG submission 203700) | Sediment microbial communities from Yellowstone Lake, YNP, Wyoming, USA - YL17G02_20 | ecosystem: Environmental > Aquatic > Freshwater > Lake > Sediment | place: USA: Wyoming | collected... | reverse complement strand
CGACGGCGGCCGCGGACGAGACCCTCCGCTTCTGGAGGGTCTTCGGCGGCGACGACGGCGACGCGGCGTCCGCCTCGTCGTCGTCGGCCGCCGCGTCTGCTTCCATCAAGGCCAAGGGGGGCTCGGTGCTCCCGCGCCAGGGGAGCATGGCCGCCGTCACCGTCCGGTAGGGTAGAATTTAGGAGCAGAAGGATAGTTTGATCTCTCTCGCTCCGTTCTGCCCTTTTTTCCTTCTCTTGCTCTCTTTGAGAGAACGAGGGAAATAAAAAAAAACGATTCCGCAACGCTCCCCACGTTTTTTCTCCTTCCCTTTTTTTCCCTCCTCCTTTCTTTCGCGAGCACCAATTTCTTTCCTCGGAACCTTTCTTCGTCTATTGCGCTCGTCGCTCTTCCCCTGGGAAGAGAGGCTGAGGTGGCGAAAGAGGGGAAGAGGAGGGGAAAGCTCGCGGAGGGATGAGGAGGAAAAAAAGTCGCGAGGGAGGGGTAAAAAGGCGGGGGTCGAGGGGCCGGAAATTGGTTTTGATTTTTTTTTCTCTCTTCGTTGCTCGAAAAACTGGGGGCAGGAAAGGAAAAACCGGACGACCTCATCCTAGGACCCTTTGGCCTTGGCTTCTTCTTCAACTTGCTGCTCCGTCTCCTGCGCGCTGCTGCTTCATGTTGGGAGGGTTTTGAGAGTTTTGAGAGCGTCGCCCTGTTTGAATTCACTTTCATAGAGGGCGCCTTTCTTGGCATAGCGGAACTTGCTTTTTTCCCCCTTTCGTTTCTTTTTTCAAGAAATAAAACCGCGTTCTTTCGCTCGCGCGTTTCCTCTTTGATCCCGCCCCCCCCCCTCCCCCTCCTCATTAATTCACCAAAAGCAGGTATCCCCCTCCTCACACCCCCCCAATCTGCGTTTTCTCAACGCTACCAATTATAGAAAACCAAATCTCTATTTTTGAATACACAATCTTCAGAGCCAAAAAAAGAAGAAAAAAAACTTCAGCTAAAAGTTTGAAGAAATCGAGTCTTCTTCTATGGCAGCGACTCCATCGCCTGCTGCGCCAGCCAGAGCGGAGCCGTCAGCGGAAGCAGTAGCACGGGCAGAACCGCGGCGGCGGCGGCCGGGAAGAGGCCCGTCGGGGGAGCGACGGCGGCAGAGGCGGCAGAAGCAGAAGAGGCAGAAGCAGCTGTCCGGCGAGCAGCAGAGGGAGCAGCTGCGGGCCTCCTCGCCGCCGTCTTCGTCCGGCCCTCGGCGGTCGCCCTGAACGCCGCATCGGCGTCGTAAGAGGAGGAAGGGCTCGATGAGGGGGGAGCAACGGGAGAGGAGCCCCCGCGGCGGCCCGTCGCCGCCCCGAGCCGGGCGATGACCCTCGAGGCCAGCGCCCGCGCGATCCCTTCCGCCACCCTCGCGATCCCGGCCGCCAGCGCCGGCGCGACGGGCCGCAGGTCCCGCAGCGCGACGGCGAGCCTTCGAGCGGAAGAAGCCGCGCCCGCGAGGCCCCTCGAGTTGTTCGAGGCCGCGGCGAGTCCCTGGTCCCTTTGACGGACCCCGGCAGCGGCGGCCGAGGCCGAGGCCGCGTCGGCGAGGAACGCGACGAGCTCGCGCACGTTCTCGAGCGCCTCGTCGTCGCCCGGCTCAACGCGCAGGAGTGCGCTCCCTGTCCCGTCGCTCCCTCCCCCTCCCCGTCCCCCTCCTCCGATCCCGGCCAGCGCCGCGACCGCCCTCCTGGCCGCGTCCCTCGACAGCGCGTCGGCGCAGGCGGCGGCCTCTTCGATCATAATGTCCTGGATGTAGCTGCCCGCCGGGTCAAACACGAGCGCGAGCAGCTCGACGGCCTCCTTGGGGATCACGGTGGCCTCCTCTCCCCGACCGTTGTTGGCCGGTTTCGTCGCCGCCGTAGAAAGAGACGGAGAAGCTCCGGAGGCGGCGGCGGCGAGCGCCGTCGAGTTCAAACCTCCCGCGGAGTCAACGAGCCCGTCGGTCCTGTAGTTGGAGAACCCGCTCGTCAGCTTGCGCAGCCGCGCTACGTCGAGCCGCGTGCGCCCCTCGGACCCGAACAGCATCTGCCGGAGCGCCGCGCGCGCGCGGGGGTGGTCGTCGGTGAGCAGCCTGCGGGCGAGGTAGGGGAATACCTTGGAGACGATGGAGTAGGAGGGATCGGCCTGGTTGTTTGTTTCAAGAAGGAGAGCAGAAATGAAGATAGAGAGAGAGAGAGAGAGAGAGAGAGATAAGGCGAGGGTGAGGAAAACGAGCGGAAAGCCTCCGTGCTCGAAAAGAAAAAGTGCGCATCAAACCATCGCCTTCTTCTCTCACCTTGAGCGCGATACCTTCGATCAGCGAGAACGTCCTCAGTATCAGCGCGAAGTAGCTCGGGATCTGCAGCGCCAGCTTGCTCGACAGGATCTCGATCTCGCCCTGGATCGCAGCCACGTCGACCCCTTTGGCGCCGCCGCCGGAGCTCAGCTGCTCCAACACCGCCCCCAGGGCGGGGGCCAGGCCGGCCTCCACGGGGTCCGGGGCTCCCGGAGGCACGAAGCCGAGCTTGGCGAGGTCGCCGCAGACGCCCTCCCAGTCTCCGACGCTGTGATTCGTTTTATTCGTGAAGGGTTTCAAAAACGTTCAAAAAATGAGTCTTTTTTTTTTCGTTCGGGTTATTTTTTCTTCGGGGCCGGAAAAGAAGGTTGAGACAAAAGAAAAGTCTTCTCACCTCAAATGCGCAATGTACTCTACCAGAGCCAGTGAGGTGTGCGGCGGGATCTCCTGAACGAGTCCCCAGTCGAGGATGGCCACTTGCCCCCCCGTTGTTCGGAGGAGGTTGCTGCGGTTTTTTAGAGAGGGAAAAAAGGAGGGAAGAGGGGAAAAAGAGGTCAGCGTTTTTCTTTTCCTCTCTCTCTCTCTCTCTTCTTCTCTCTCTCTCTCTGTCTCCCTCTCTTCTTCTCTCTCTCGCTCTCTTCTTCTCTCTCTCTCTCCAAAAGAAACTCTCCCTCCCCTTACCCTTCGTGCGCATCCCCGTGCAGCCTCCCCGACACCTCCCCGATCTCCAGCAGCTGCACCAGGTAGGCGTTCAGCAACGTCGTGCAGAGGGTCAGGACGTCGTCCGCGGTCGACTCCGACAGCCGCTCCCCTTCGATCCAGTCCGCCACGAGCACCGTGCCCGTCGACAGGCCCGCGACGGGCCTCGGGACGACCACGCCCTCGAGGGCGTCCAGCTGGCGGGCGACGTAGCTCGCGTTGGCGGCCTCGCGCGTGTAGTCGAGCTCCTCCATGAAGCGGGCCCCCCACGCGTCCAGGAGCGCGGCCCAGCCCGAGTCCCTGCGCGCGCTGGCCCGCGCCTGGGCGACGGCCGCGGCCTCGTCATTCCCCGCGTCGGCGCCGTCCCTGACGCCGCGCCGCTCGGCCAGCAGCACGCCGTACGAGTCGAGCGCGGCGCCGGCGGTGCGCAGCAGCAGCAGGTCCAGGAGGATCCCCTCGCCGACCCCGGGGCGCTGGACCTTGATCGCGACCCGCTTGCCCGCCAGCGCCTGCTTGTCGGCCGAGCGCGACGCGCTCGAGGAGAAGCGCGGCGCCAGCGAGGGGGACAGCGTCGCCTTGTAGACCTGCCCCAGCGACGCCGCCGCGACGGGCTCCGGCGAGATGTCGGAGACGACCTCCGAGACGTCGCGCACCCCCCACTCCCTCGCCATCTCCGCCAGCGCGAGCGCCGAATCGAACGGCGGCACGCGGTCCTGCAGGCGCTCGATCTCGCGGACGTACGCCGGCGACAGGATGTCGACGCGGGTCGAGACGGCCTGCGCGATCTTGATGAAGGCAGGGCCGGCGCGCTCGAGCTCCTCCCGCAGGGCCGCCGCCCGCAGCGCCTCGTGCTCTTTGGTCCTGCCCGTGGCCTTGTCCACGAGGATGCCGGCGCCGACGCGGGCGGCGGCGGCGGCCAGCGCCGAGGCCCTCCTGGCGACCGCGACGGGCCGCGACGACCAGTAGGCCGAGGCGCTCTCGTAGGTGTAGAACGTCGGGGCCGAGGCCGGGGTCGAGAGCTCCCCGTTGGCCTCGGCGGCCTGCGCGCCGGGCCTGGCGGCCGAGGCCGCGGCGGCCGCGACGGAGCCGAGGGCCGCCGCGAGGACCAGCGGGAGCGGGAAGTCGCCGCCGATGCCGCCGCCGACGCCGCCGGAGGGGGAGGAGGCGAGAGAGCTCGCGGCCTCGGAGAGGGCGGCGGAGGCCGCGGCGAGGGAGGAGGCGAGCCCGCCCGCCCCGCCGCCGAGGCCGCCGAGGTCAAACGGCGAAAAGTCCGGCGGGGAGAAGTTGATGCCCGCCGCGACTCCGGACAGCGCTTCCGCGACGGACGCCAGGGCCGCCGAGGTGGCAGACAGGGCCTGCCCGGGGGCCGCGACGGCGGCGTCCAGGGCGGCGGAGCCAAAGTGCGGGTCGAGCGAGAAGGAGAAGGAGGGGAACGCGGGACCGGCCCCGGCGGCGCTCCCCGCCCCCCCCCGAGAGGCAAAGACGGACGACGCCGACGACGACGAGGCGGCGGAGGAGATGGCCTCTGCCGCCCTCTTGACCGCCCCCGTCGCGCTGGAGACGAAGCCTGAGGAATTGCTCTTGCTGCTATCAAGCAGCGAGGACGCCGCGGCCTCGAGCCTGGCCGCCGTCGCAGAGACTGCGGCGGAGCCAAAGTGCGGCGGAGGGGGAAGCGAGGGCGAGGAGGTCGCCGCCGCGGCGAGCGTCGCGTCGAGCTGGTCCACCGCCTCTGTCGCCATCCGTACCGCGGCGTCGGTCGGGAGGGCGTTTGTCGTTGTCGAATTTCTCCTGCTTTGATAAGTTTGGAGAACGTCAAGCATGCATCGGGGATTGTAATCGAGAGGCGTGAGAGAGGAAAGAGAGAGGACGTGGGAGAGGGAGAGAGAGAGAGAGAGAAGAGCAAGGAAGGCAGCAATTTGATCGAGCGCTGCTCGAGGTGTTGATGCCGTCGTGGCGACGTCGAAGCAACGCACCTGCTGGCCGATGGCGCGGACGACGACGTCGATTGCGCCAGCCTGCAGCCGCGCATCTGCTGCCTGCCAGCCTGAGCGTGAGTCCGCATCATGTTGATCTTGTGCCCTCTCCCTGAGAGTTGAGAGCCGAACAGAAGAGAGAGCGAGAACGAGAGGAAAGAAAGTAGATAAGAAAACAAAAAAGTGCTTCTGCAGCGCGATTTTTTTCTTTTTCGTCAGCAAAACTCTCTCCCTCTTTCGCTCTTTCTCGACCTCCCCGCTCCAACCTCCCCAAACCTTCCCGCTCCAACCCTCTCAAACCTTCCCGCTCCGAAACATCAAGGGCTTCCCGAACTTTCTCACGGGGGGCGCCGCGGCCCTCTCCAGGATACGCGCGGCCCGCACGGCCCTCGCGGCCTCGACCTCGCGCAGCGCGGCTCTCGCGGCCTCACGCCTCCTTGCCGCGGCCCCGCGCCGCTCGGCCGCGGCGAGGGCGGGGGCCGGGGGCGGGGGGCCCGAGGCGGTGGCCTCGAGGGCGAGGGAGAGCTCTTCGACGAGGGACAGAGTTCCACCTGGAACCGCTGCCGCCGGCAGGGAGGCCGTGGCGGCGGCTGCGGCGGCGGAGACAGCTCGTTCGAGCGCGTTTGTCGAAGAGGAGGCGGCAGCTCCCTCTCGTCCTCGGTTGCCCCTCTCTTCCTCTTCTTCTTCTTCTTCCTTCTCCCTCTTTTCCACTTCCTCGATCTCCTTCCTCGCCTCCAAGACGCTCCTCTCCGCCTCCTCCAGCTCTCTCCTCAGGGCCTCCCTCTCCGCTCGCAGCCCCTCGCGAGCGAGAGCGGCCTCCTCAGCGACGGCCGAGAGCCGGGAGCGCGCCGCTTCCGACCTCGCTCTGGCGAGTCGCGCCGCCTCCTCCAGCGAGGACAGCACCCCCAGGAGCTTCTCCGCCGGGCTGCTTGCGAAGTAGAAGACGCGATCGTCGTAGAAGGAGGGCGGCGGGGGCGTCGCGGGGCGGCGGAGAAGAGAGGAAGTTGCAGCAGCAGCAGCAGCGGCAGTGTCAGTGCCATCGTCGTTGTTGGCTCCTTCCTTTGCCTCCTCGACCTCTTCGTCTCTGCCTCCTCCTCCTCTGCCTCCTCCTCCTCCGCCTCCTCCTCCTCCCGCGCCTTCCATCATCAGCGCTCTCTTCGCGGCCTCCAACGCGATCCTCGCTGAGCTCTGCGCCTGTCTCGTAGGTGCCTCCCTCAGGTCCGCCGCCGCTTCCGACATCGATTTCCCCAGTCTCGCCTCTCGCTGCCTCTGCTCCTCGACCAGCCCTCCCCACGCTTCCAGCTCCCGCTCCCTCGCCCGCTCGACCTCGCGGCGAGCGGCCCGGAGCCACTCGAGTGGCGTCGCGGCCTCCAGGCACGCGCGAGCGGCGCGGGCCTCGGCCGCCGCGGCCTCGGCCTCCTCCGCTTCGACCCTCGCCGCCGCGGCCTCGCCGCCGGCGCGCCAGGCCTCGGCCTCGGCGCGCGCCCTCTCCCCCGCGGCGGCGTCGGCGGCCGCCTCGCCGCGCGCCCTCTCCCGGGCCTCGCAGAGCAGGAACGAGTCGAGAGCGCGCGCGTCGGCGTCGAGGGCCCGCGCCGCGAGCCGCAGCCCGCGCCCGGCGGCGGCGGCCTCGGCGGCCTCAGCCCGGGCCGCCTCGGCCACCGCGTCGGCGACGAGGCGCGTCAGGAGGATCGAGCGAGACACGGCGACGGCGGAGGAAGGGGTGGAGGAGGAGTAGGGGGAGGAGGAAGAAAGGAAGCGGGGCGAGGGAGAGGAAGGGGAGGAAGAGGAGGAGGAGGTGGAGCGGAGGCGAAGAAGGCGGGGTTTGGTCTGTTGACCGGCGGCGGCGAGGGCGGCAGGGACAGAGGCAGCGGCAGCAGCAGCTGCTGTTGCTCCTTCCGCCGCAGTTTGTTTTGCTTCCTCTGCTGCTGCTGCTGCTGATCCTGCTGCGGTCATCTCACATTCAGCTGTGCGCGCTATCTCCTCTTCCGCTGAGAGCGGAGAAGGAGAAGGTGAGCTCATCGTCGCGGACGATTTTAGAAGAAATAAGGGAAAAGAGTTGTAAAAAATGGAAACGGAATTTCTTCGCCCCTCTCACAATGTTCTCTTCCTTTCCTTGCTCCTCCTTTTTCCTCCCTTTTTCCTGCAGCTCCCAACTTCGTCATCAATGGGGATCCTCGCCAAGGGTGCGTTTTTTTCTTTCACGAAGAAGAGGACGTTTCCCCTCGAGCGAAAGCAGGAGGGGAACGAGTGAAGGAAGAGGCCCGGCTTCTCTTCCTTTCGTTCTCCGCTCCGGAAGTTTTCTAAAAATAGAAAGAAAGAAAAAAACTTTCACTCCCGCCGACAAAAATTGAAACAGCCCAAGAGCGCCGCGAGTCCCGTCGCAGGGAGGCCTCGACCTCGGCCGCGGCCACGGAGGCCTTCTTCCGCGAGCAGCGCGCTGCCGACGCCGCGAACCGCGCGGTAGCGCGCGCCGCGGCCAGGGCCGAGCTGCGGGACGCCAAGGCAGCGGCCCTGTTTGGCGGCGGTGGGGGCTGTCCGTCGTCGGCCTCCTCCGCCGCTTCTCCGGCGTGCCCTCCCTCTTCTCTGACGGGCGACAGCAAGACCAGGCACCCGGTCCCTTCCCTTGCGTCTCTGTCCCTGGGGGAGAAGATGCAGAGGGAGGTCGAGGCCCTTGAGCGCGAGCGAGGAGGCGCGGGAGGCCCCGACGACGGCGACGGCGCCAGCGACGGCGGCGCCGACGCCAAAACGCGCCAGCGGCGGATCGCGGCCCTCAAGGCCTCCTTCCCGGAGCTCCGGGAGCTGGCCTCCCGCATCGAGGCCGCCAGGGCCGCCACAGCGCAGCGGCAGCAGCTGGCGGAGCACGAGGAGAGGAGGAAAAGAGAGGGCGGGGCGGAGCGCGGGCTCGCCGCCGCGGCCGGCGCCGCCGCCGCGGACCAGGGACGGGCCGAGGCCGCCGCCGCGGCCTCCGAGAGGGCCGCGGCGACGGCCCTCGCGCGGCAGCTGCAGCTGGAGCACGAGGCCACGACGAGAGAGCGCCGGGAGCTCGCCAGGCTCGAGGTCGAGCGCGACGGGCGCGCCGCCGACGCCGCGGCCGAGGAGGACAGGCGCCGGGCGCTCGCGGCGCTGCGCTCGGCCGCCGAGGCCGCGGGGGCGCAGAGGCGGGCGCTCGACGACGCGAGGGAGCAGGGAGCAGAGGCGCAGCGGCGCGCCAGGGCCGCGGAGAAGGCGCAGGAGGCCGCGGCCGCGGCACTGCGCGAGGCCAGGGAGGAGCGGGCCGACAGGGCCAGGAAGGGGGGGGTCCCTTCGAGCCGGGAGGCTCCCTCTTCCTCCTCCGCCGCCGCCGCCGCTGCTTCGGCTGCCGCTGCCGCCGCTTCGGCCGCCGAGCGCGCCCGCGAGGACGAGCTCCTCGCCGACCTCGCCGCCGCGCAGAAGGCCGGCCGTGCGGCCGAGCTCGAGCGCTCCCGCCTCGAGGCCAGCCGCAGGCTCGCGCGCGAGGCCGCCGAGGGTAACGCCGCCGCCGCGGCCTCGAGGGCCGCCGCCGCGAGGGCGGCGCGGGCGGCCGAGGGCGGCGCCGCGGCCGCCGCCGCGGCGAGGGAGGCCGGCGACGCCCAGAGGGCCGAGCGGGCCCGGGCCGCGACGCGCGACGCGGAGGCGGCCGCCTACCGCAGCGAGCTGCTCGCTGCCGCCGGGGCCAAAGCCGGCGCAGCGGCGCGGGAGCGCGAGAAGGAGCGGAGGGAAGGGAGAGGAGGAGGAGGAGGAGGAGGGCCGTCGGCGGCGGCGGCGGCCGCCGGCGGCAACTGCAACGCCGCCGACGCCGTCGCTTCCGCGGCGGCTCTGATGGTGGCGGAGGCGCAGGCCGCGGGCCTGCAGCTCCCGCAGCGCGTCATCCGAGGGGCTTTGCAGCGCAGGCAGTGATTGTTGAAGTGGAGAGAGAGAGAGAGGGAAAGACGAGAGAGAGTGGGGAGAGAAAAGGGACCGTGAAAACAAAAAACAAAAAAAAGGCCAATTTTTCCCCCCCTCCGTCATGTTGTTTCAATTTCCAGAGTGTTTAAAAAAAACCCTTTTCTTCACGCAGTCCTGATCTCGTACTCTCCCGCCGTCGTGACGTACCTCACCCAGGGCAGCGCCTGGTACCCACTCTTCTCGATCACCTTCAGGTAGCGCACCTGGATGCCCGAAACCGTGAAGTACGGGATCTCGAACGACACGCGGATCGGCGGCATCCGAGAAGCAGCGGCGCTGGCGCCGGCGCCCGCCGAGGTCGAAGCCTCGTCGTCCGCCTCGACCGAGGGCAGGCTGAACTTGGCCCGCAGCAGCAGCTCCTTCCCGCCGGGGAAGCTCTTGATCCTCCAGACCAGCGCGTCCCTCTCCGGCACGTGCGTCGCCGCGCCCGAAGACGCCCGCACCGCGGGGCTCGTCGCGTCGCGCGGCAGCGGCAGCGCGATCTCCACGCCCTGCGCGCTCGACCGCTCCTTGAACTGCGACCTGGCCTTGACGAGGTACTCCGTCCTCGACCGGCTCACGCGGTTGACGCGCAGCTCGACCGTGATCAGGGGCCGCACGTGCTGCGACAGGCGGTAGGTCATCAGGTCGAACGCGCCGTCGGGCGGCACGAACGAGATCGTGCGGTCGGCGTCGAAGCGCGCGAGGCGGACGCACTGGTGGAACTTGACGTCCTCGAGGTCGACCGCCCGCTGCTGCTGTCCCGAAGCGCCGCCGCCGCCGCCGCCGCCGCCGGCCCCCGCCCCCCGCTCGCCTCCTCCCCCGCGCGCTGCCCCGGCCGCCACGCCTCCGCTCCCCCGTCCCTGCGCCTCGAACAGCACCCTGTCGTTGAGCCCGAGCCTGCACTCCGGCATCCCGGACAGATAGGCCCGCATCTTCAGAGCCCCGCAGACCTCGCTGCGGACGGGCGCGCCCGAGGCCGAGACGATCAGGTTGACGCGCTCGACGACGTCGAGGAAGACCTCGTTCTTCTTGTACCTGAGGCCGTCGGAGCGCCAGGACACGGCGTTGGTGACCGCCGCGGGCGGTCCGCGGGGGACCTGCGAGGGCAGGAGGCCGCCCGCGCCGGAGGCGCCCGCGCCGGCAACGACGGCCCCGGCGGCGACGAGCCCCACCAGCCCGCCCTGCGCCAGCGCCGACGCCAGCCTGTGCGCGTCCGTCTTGATGAACTCGGCCAGGATCGACGCCTCGGTGAACTGCGGGTAGCCGTGGTCCATGCACTCGTCGAGCAGCTCGTAGGCCACCACGAAGTTGTCGCGCAGCGACTCCTCCTCGAGCGCGCCGAAAAAGTGCTCAAAGACGCCGGCGAGGCGGTGCAGGAAGAGCAGGGCCGCGGCCGCGTTGGCGTTGCCCCTCGCGACGGCCAGCAGCAGCACGTCGGCGTGCCTGACGGAGGCGTACGAGACGCCGTCGCGGTGGAGGACGGGGGGCAGCGAGCCGGACTCGCCGGCGTCGACCGCCGCGCCGGCGGGCAGAGCGAGCCCCGACGAAGTCAGACCGCTGCTTTCGCTTCCGCCGCCGCTGCCCTCCCCGGCGAGCGCGCGGGCAAAGGCCTCGGCCGCTGATGCCAGGGGCACGTCGCCGCGGTAGTCCCTGGCGAGCAGGAGGCGCCCTCGGAGGTCGAGGATGCAGACGGCGGAGATGGCCATGGTGGAAGATGAAGACGGAGGAGGAAGAGGTCGAGGTTGAAAGAAAGAACGCGCCGATCGAAAAACGACGAATCGATGGAAGACGATGAAGAAGAGGGGAAATGTTTCGCCCGTTTCCTTGTCTCTCGCTCTCTTCGACGGCGCTTTGACTGCTCCCCTTTGTTCTGGAGCTTAGAGGCAAGGCTCTCCTCCCTCACAACACGCGATAGAAAGCTCTCTTTCTACTGCTGCCGGGGGGCCTCTGTCGACGTCGCCGACACCGACACGCCCCGGCTGTTCTTGCAGAGCGCACCGAGCACGGTCGCGAGCGACGGAGGAGGGGCTCCCGCCGCGAGCGCGTCGGCCAGGGCGGAGACTGCCTTAGGGCGGAGGTCCAGCCCGGCGGAGCGCGCGAGCTGGGCGAGCAGGAGCTTGTCGGAGGCGGAGAGGGAGGAGTGGGCTTTTTTCGATGCCTCGGCGTTGGGCATGGAAACTTTTGGAGCTGTTTTGTTAAGCTGCTCTCCGTTCCTCTTTCTCTTCGACGGAAGAGAAAAAGAGAGAGAGGGAGAGGGAGAGAGGGCGCGTGTGTGTGCAGAGAAAGCGAGAAAGGGAGAAGGAGGACGAGAGCATGCGCGAAAGGCGACGGGCAAAGAGTCGGTTCGACTGGTCTCCCTGCTCGAAGGAACTTTTTTTTCTGACTCGTTCGGCACAGCGCTGCTGCTCTCCCTTCCGTCGTCTCTCACTTTCGTTTTCATTCGCCAAGGAAGAGACTTCAATTCTTCTCGCTTTCCAACAGGTGCGTGTCCTCGCCTTCTCTGCCCCCCTCGCCTTCTCGGGAGCCCGCTGTGCCTTGAACGCTGGCATCGCCACCTCCCAACGAACGATGGCGCGAGCACTCCCGAGAGGAGAAGCGAGAGGTCGATTTCGCTTTTCGTTTGCCGCCGGCGACAACCCAGCCATTCCGCCCTTTCTCTCTTTCAACCTCGATCGCGTGTGGCCTCTGTATCCTTCGCCACGCTCGCTGGAGCTCCCGTTGACCGCGCTCGAGGGCGTGAACGAGGGACTGAGGCTCAAGAGGGACGCGAACGCTGCTGCCACTGCTTCTATTTTTTGCGTCGCCCCCCCCGCTCTCTTCTTCTTCTTCCATTGACAACCATTCCTTCACCCTCCTCCTCTTTTTTCCGCTTTTGCTTCTTCTCCTCTTGAGCACTTTGACTCACGCCTCTCCCTCAAGCTCTTCAATCACATCACGACCACCACCTGACAGGCGAATCACGAAAGAAAATTCCAAAAAGGGCAGAAAGAAGGCGAACTCCTCTGTACTTTTTCTTGTCGACGTTTTTGATCGCCCTCCCTTCTTCCCGCTTCGTCGAGCGATGCCTTTCTCCGGCTGAATTTTTCGGGAAAACGGGTATTTGTTTCACCCCTAGCTTCTGAACCATGCCGGCCTCCGACGCGGCCGCAACCATGCTGCCGTCGTCCCTGGCCGGGGTGATGGAGGAGCTGGGCTACTCTTCCGGGGCGTCGGCGGCCTCGGCGGCTTCGGTGATCCGCGCTGTCGTCGCCGGCGGATCGAGCTCATCGAGCTCGAGCTCGTCGCCGCCGACCTCCGCCGCAACCAAACTCGACGCCGCGGCCGCGGCCGCGGTGCTGGCCATGCTCGCCCGCACCTCGGGGGGCAGGCTCGCGAGCCCGCCCGCCGAGTCGCTGGCCTCGCTGAGCGCCGCGATCGGCGGGCTCGCCCTCGACGGAGGAGGCGCGAGCGGCGCTTCGCCGTCGCCCTCCTCCGTGCCGCGCTCGTGGGACGGCCCCGCCGTCGGCGCCGCGCTCGCCGCGGCCAACCCGGCGCTCGACTGGCGCGCCGTCGCGGAGGCCCTCGCCGGCGTCCCCGGCGCGGCGGTCCCGGACGCGCAGGCACTGGCGACGCTCCTCGGCGCCTGGCGCGCCGGCGCCGAGGCCTCCTCGAGCAGCAGCAGCGGCCGCGGCGCCTCCTCGGCCGCTGCCGCCGCCGCTGCTCCCGCGCGCTTCCCGCTCGACGCCGTGCTCTGCAGGACTTGGGCCTCCCCGACGGGCCAGGCGGACTTCCTGCGCGAGGCGCTGGCCGCGGACGCCGCCCTGCTCTCCTTCGAGGGGGTCGAGACGCGGGCAGCGGGCGCCTCCGCTTGCGCTCCCACCGCCGCCGTCGAGGTGCCCCTCGGGGTCGCCCCGCCTCCCGCGACCGCGGGGGTCGGCTGCGGCGCCGTTTACGAGGCGCTGGTGCGCCTCGTCAGGGACGAGAGCGGCGGAGGAGGAGGAGGAGGAGGCGCCCCATCCTCCCCGCCGGCCACCTCGTTGTCGACGGGGCCCGCGCCCGTCGCCCGTGCCGCGCTCGCCCCTTCGCTGCGGGCCTTCCCGGGCGTCGTCGCCGCCGGGCTGCTGGCGGCGGGGGCTGCGGAGACGCAGCTCGCCGCCGACCTGGGCAGGGCCGCCGCGGCGCTCGCCGCCGGCGGTGGCGGGAGCGGCGGTGGGCCGAGCCCCTCGGCCGCTGCCGCCGGGGCGGCAGCGGCGCCCAAGGCGCTCGCCCCAAACCCCTCGGCCCTCGCCGACCTCGCGTCCCGCTCGCCCGAGGCCAGGCTCGCTCTGCTGACCTCCCTGGCAGCTGCGTCGGCGGAGGACGGCGGTCCCGTGGCCTCGTCCCGCGTCGCGGAGGCCGTGCGGGCCATCTTCGGGAGCGAGGGCGGCGCCGACCAGGCGGCGCTCGCCGCGGCCCTCGACGGGGTCGCCGCCGACGCCGTCGCCGCCGAGCTCGCCGCGGCGCTCGGCAGGGCTTCTGCTGCCGCTGCTTCTGCCGGTGCCTCCTCCTCCTCCTCTTTGACCCCTCCTCCTCCCGCCTTCGACGCGGAGGCGTACGCGGCCAAGAGGGCGTCCAGGAGCGGCTCCGAGGGCTTTGCCCTTCCTCCGCCGACCGTCGTCGCCAGCGGCGCCGCGGCCCCGACCCCGCCGGCCTCGGCCGACGGCGGCGGGCCCATCGCCGCCGCCGCCGCCGCGGCCGCCACGGCCTTCCCGGCCGACGTCGAGGCCGAGGCCAACGCCGCGTTCCAGGCCCTCTACGCCGGGGACAAGGGGAAGGCCTCCTCCGGTTCCGGTGGAGGCGGCGGCGACGACAAGGCCGCTGCGAAAGCGGCAGGCGCGATCGACGCTCGGCGGCCGCTGACAGTCGACGCCTTGGCGACGCGGATGCTCGGCTGGGCCGCCGGCGGCGCCCGAGACCGCGCGCTCTCGGCCTGCATGGCCGCGGCGCTGCTCGACGAGTACCGCTTCTTCGGGCGGTACCCGGAGCCCGAGCTGGCCAAGACGGCCGCGCTGCTCGGCGCGCTCGTGTCGCGCGGGCTGCTGCCGGACGCGCAGCTCGCGCTGGCGCTGCGCTGCGTGCTCGACGCGGCGAGGGAGCCTCCCGGGTCGAAGCTGGCGCGCTTCTTCGCCGCGGGCGCGCTGCGGGCCTGCGCGGGCCAGCTGCACCGCTTCCCCAAGTACTGCGCGCAGCTCGCCGCCTTACAGGGGCTGAGGGACGCGGACCGCGCGCTGGCCGCGACGGTCGACGCCGTGGTCGCCGACGCGGCGTCGGGCAGGGCGCCGCCGCAGCCGGCGGAGCTCGGGCCCGCGGCGGCGCGGCAGCAGGCGGCGGCGTCGGCGTCGGCATCCGCTGACGGCGGCGGTCCCTCCGCGCAGCAGGAAGCCGCGGCGGCCGCGGCCGCGGCCTCTGCGGCGGCTGCGGCCGTCACGGGCACGCTGGGCCTCGGCGCCGGGGGCTCCGTCGAGGGAGGGATCGCGGGCCTGGCCTCGCCGCCGACCTCGACCTCGTCCTCGCGCGGCGCCGGAGTCGGAGCAGGTGGCGCCGGCGCCCCGGCAGCCGGGACGCCCGGGGCCTCGCTGGCCAACAGGGACCCGGCCCGCGCCTTCCAGGCCCTCAACGCCGAGACCCTCGAGGCCGCGGCCGCCTCGGGCGAGGGCCAGCCCGGCCCGCCGCCCGACTCGATCGCGGACCGCGTCGCGTTCGTCATCAACAACCTCTCGGTCTCCAATGTCGACGAGCGCGCCCGGGAGCTGGCGGCTCTGCTCGAGGCGGAGCACCGCCCCTGGTTCGCGCACTACCTCGTGGCGAAACGCGCGGCACAGGAGCCCAACTACCACGCGCTGTACGCCAGGCTCGTCGAGGCCATGGCCGAGGCCGCGAAGGAGTCGGGCGACGCGGCTGGAGGGCGCGGCATCTGGCACCTTCTGACGGCCGCGACGCACAAGTACGTCCGCGCGTTGCTGGCCTCGGAGCGCGCCGTCACGCAGTCTGGCGAGCGCTCGCTTCTGAAGAATTTGGGCTCCTGGCTGGGGCGCCTCACGATCGCGCGCGAGAGGCCGATCCTGGCGCGCGACCTCGACGTGCGCTCGACGGTGCTCGACGCCTACGCGCGGGGCAAGATGATCGCCGTGCTCCCCTTCGTGCACAAGGTGCTCGAGCCGTGCCGCGACTCGCGCGTGTTCCGCCCGGCGACCAACCCGTGGGTCTCGGCGGTGCTCTCGGTCGTGGCCGAGGTCTACGGCTGCGAGCGGCTCAAGCTCAACCTCAAGTTCGAGATCGAGATGATGTTCCGGAGCCTCGGGGTCAGCCTGGACGCGGCCAAGCCGAGCGACGTGCTCGGCGACGTGCCGCGGATCCCAGGCCCTAGCGCCGATTTCTCGGAGCCGAGGCCCGCGGCGGCGGCGGCGGCGGCGCCGCCGGCTTCGTCGTCGTCGTCGTCGTCCGCGGCCATGGCCGCGGCGCTCGCTGCCCACCAGCAGCACATCCTCGGCG
>Ga0315274_10007846_pt1 | contig 15420 bp, 8 predicted proteins | sample YL17G02_20_MG_FD_203700 | JGI IMG/M metagenome (GOLD analysis project Ga0315274, IMG submission 203700) | Sediment microbial communities from Yellowstone Lake, YNP, Wyoming, USA - YL17G02_20 | ecosystem: Environmental > Aquatic > Freshwater > Lake > Sediment | place: USA: Wyoming | collected... | reverse complement strand
AGCGTCTTAAAGGAGTATGGCAGCAACATCATCGCCGCCCTTTGGCATCCTGGACAAGCGGGCAATGGAAGTGCTGGCGACGCCGAGCGCTCCCTGCACTATGAGCCTAGCGGCTCTGACCCATAGAGGGGTGCCGGGCAAGTACATGCTCTTTCACTGCTTCGGATGAAGTCGACTAGCTGCGGGCAATCTGCTCATTGGCGCTTTGGTTCTGTGATCGTACTTCGGGCAGTGCTGCCACGAAGACGTCGGTTGACTTGCTGATCACAAATGCAGTGTCGATCCGGCTGTGACTCGGCCCTTAGCGTCGACGGTCACTTTGGCATAAGTACCAGCGCTGACACCACTGGCGGCTAGCGTCGGATTTGGATACGTCCCGATCAAGTCACCACCAGCAGAACCTGTCGGAGCAAGCCCAGAGGCCCAGCTAAACGAACCGCTGCCATTGGTCGATAACACTTGGCCGCTGGTCCCATCGATACCTGGAAGGGTCCAGGTCACTGATGCAGCGAGGGTATCCGGTGCCTTAATCGACAAGGCGTTGGTGGTGCCCTTATCGTTTAAAACAAGCTTGTTGGCGTTCGTCGCGTTGCCTTGAATGGTGACATTTCCAGCTACCGTCGTGGCGCCTGCGCTGATCGTACCGGTGGTGGCGATGGTCGTTGATCCACCAACCTGCGACGCACCGTTGATGGTCGCTGCGGTAAGAGTCTTGTTGGTCAAGGTATCGGTCGTCGCCCGGCCAACCAAGGTGTCGGTGCTGGTTGGCAACGTCAGAGTGCCGGTGTTGACGATGGTTCCGATCAGAGGAGCCGTCAGGGACTTATTAGTCAGTGTTTCCGCCGCTGTCTCAGTCACCACCACACCAGACGTCGGGAAGGTTGCTGTCCCGTTCACCCCGGTACCACCGTATGCCGTTGCGAGTGTCCCCGAGGTGATACTTGCAGCGGAAAGAGCCGGGATATCGGCGGCAGAAAGCGAAGTTCCTGCGGTCACTCGACCCTTCGCATCGACCGTGACTTTGGCATAGCTGCCAGCTCCAACCCCTGTCGGTGCTAAGGTTGCAGCAGCGGCACCAGGACCGGCTGCAGACAAGTCGCCGCTAAGAGCCGTGATGTAGGTACCAGCAGCTTGTTTACCGCTAAAAGCCGCGTAGTCCGCATTGGATATCAAGCCAGCAGTGACGCTAGAGCCAGAGGCCAGCGGAATACTCAGCGTATGAACGTTGCTTCCCGAGTTGATCGCCGGCGCAGTTCCAGTAGAGCTCACGGCAAACGTTTGGGTGCTACCTGACTGTCCACCGAGGCTCGTCAGTCCAGCGCCGGAGATCCCAAGTGCTTGTGCGGAAGATCCATCCCAGTACTTCAATTGGTTGCTGGTGGTGTTAAACCAAATCTTGCCTTTGTCGGCAGCGACTAAACCAACCGGGTCGATGCCGTAGGTACCGAGGTTTAAGGTCTTGGACGCCGCGATCGCCATGTTGCCGATGCTGGTGAGGTCCTGACTACCGACGTTCCAAGGCCCCGTAAGCGGTGTGGTCCCGTCTTGCTTCACCAACAGCGACGGGTCTACCGCAGCCGAAATGGTGATGGTGCCCGCTGCGTTCGCTACGCTAAGTCCGGTGCCACCGACGATATTTGACAGGGTGTAGCCAGCGCCGTTGCCGACGAGGATTTGGCCGTTGCTTGGCGTCGTCGCTAAGCCGCTACCACCGTTGGACACCGGAAGCGTGCCGGTCACGCCAGTGGTCAGCGGCAAACCAGTGAGGTTAGTGGCAATTCCGCTTGCGGGCGTGCCGAGTGCGGGCGTGACTAAAGTGGGGCTGTTGGAAAGAACTACGCTACCGGTACCAGTCGAGGTGCTCACACCGGTACCGCCATTAGCGACGGCCAGGGTTCCAGAAACAGCGGCGGATGAACCCAGGTTGATGGTGCCAAAGATCGGCTGGTTGGAACCGTTGACCGTCATAACCTGACCGCTGCTGCCTGTGACGCCGGAAAGTGCGCCTCCACCGGCACCGATGACCACCCCGTTGTTGGTGATCGTAGCAGCGCCAGTACCACCGTTGGCAACTCCCAAAACTCCCGAGCCGATGATCGACGCAGGCAGAGTCGGGATATCGCCAGCAACGAGAGCCGCTCCAGCCGTAACGCGACCTTTAGCATCGACCGTGACTTTCGCATAACTGCCCGCAGTGACACCGCTGGTGGCCAGCGTTGGGTTTGGATAAGTACCGACGAGGTCGCCACCAGCAGCGCCAGTCGGAGCAAGTCCAGAGACCCAGCTAAAGGTGCCGCTACCGTTGGTCGACAACACTTGGCCGCTGGCACCATCAGTACCGGGCAAGGTCCAGGTCACCGACCCAGCGAGGGTATCCGGTGCTTTAATCGATAAGGCGTTGGTGGTGCCTTTGTCGTTTAGCACCAGCTTGTTCGCATTGGTGGCATTACCTTGGATGGTGACGTCGCCGGCGACGGTTGTAGCACCAGCGCTGATCGTGCCGGTGGTCGCGATGGTCGTCGACCCACCGACCTGCGAAGCACCATTAATCGTCGCCGCAGTGATCACTGGGCTGGTCAACGTTTTGTTGGTCAAAGTATCGGTCGTCGCGCGACCAACTAATGTATCAGTGCTGGTAGGCAGCGTCAGGGTACCTGTGTTGCTGATCGAGCTGATGACCGGTGCTGTCAGAGTCTTATTGGTTAAAGTCTCGGTGGCGCCTTCTGTGACGATGACGCCTGAGGTGGGGAAAGTAGCCGTGGAATTCACACCAGTCCCACCTACTGCCGTAGCAAGTGTGCCACTCGTAATCTGCGCCGCCGAAAGGTTTGGAATGTCTGCCGCCGTCAAGGTCGTCGCTGCCGTAACCCGCCCTTTCGCATCCACGGTCACTTTGACGTAGGTCCCAGCAGCCACTCCAGTCGCTGCTAAGGTCGCAACCGATGAGCCAGGGCCGACAGCACTCAGGTCGCCGGTCAGTGCTGTTAAGTAAGAACCAGCGACTTGCTTCGCACCAAAGGCGACGTAGTCCGCATTGGAGATCAATCCAGCCGACACACTCGCACCCGCTGCAGCCAAGGGAATACTCAGCGTGTGTACGTTAGACCCGGAGTTTATCGCTGGTTGGTTACCGGTCTGCGTCACGTTAAAGGTCTGCGTGTTACCCGACTGACCACCCAGGCTAGTCAGACCTGCGCCGCTGACACCCACACTTTGGGCGGTGCTACCATCCCAGTATCTGACCTGGTTGGTTTGGCTATTGTACCAGGTCTTTCCTTTGTCGGGAGAGGTGGCTCCCGAAGAATCAAGCGTACCGGTCATCGCGGTTTCCGTCGCGTTGGTAAACACCCCGAGGGTTAACGTTTTGGCGGCGCTGATACTGACGTTGCCAAGTCCTGTCAGATCTTTACCGCCAACCGCCCAGTTGCCCGACAGCGGCACCGTTCCGTCAGGACGCAGCGCATTGGCGTCGACATAGGCCTTGGTCGCTGCATCACTAGCAGCAGCGGGCGCTGCAAGATTCGTCAGGGTATGGGCACCCATGCTGAGGCCACCCGTCATGGAGTCGCCGGCTTTGTTCACCGGCGTATAACCAAGCGGTGCCTGTTTGCCGGTAAAACTCAACCAATCCGATGAGCTGATATAACCGTCACTAACACTCGTGGCCTGGGTCACCGACAGTGATGGTGCAGTGGAGGAGCCGCTAACTGCCAAAGGAGCAGAGCCAGAAATTGAGGTCAAAGTCCCGCCGCTGCTGGACATGGCTGCTGGGAGCCACTGGCTACCGTCAAATTTCAACACCTGACCAGTGACAGGTGCCGTGGCGCTGATGTTCTGCCCTTGCAGCGCTGACGCACTGGTCGTGGGAGTCGCCCAAACTAACTGACCACTGCCGTCTTTGGTGATAAATTGATTAGCTCCAGGCGCTCCAGCTGGTCCCACTGAAAGCCTACCGTCGCTGTTAAATTTGAGGGTCGCATGGTCTATCGGAATTTTCGCCGCATACGGCACCATTTCCAGCTGCTGCAACGAATAAGGATTATTGGGCCGATTGGTTAAATCGGTAATTTGCACCCATACCTTCTGGGAGGGGTCCGTAAATACACGATCATAATCTGCAGCAGACATCTGCACCGTGAACTGAAATACACCCTGCTGAAGCGTCACATTGTCCAGCCCATCACTGATCGACAACACCGGGTAGCGACCGTCAACATTGTGATAGAACGTAACCTTTAGAGCTACTGGTCCGGTCACTGGCTTGCCAACCGCTGTCGTCAGCCGGCCACCGTAGGTGAATTCAAAGATGCCATCTGCAAAGGCTTTGACCGGCACTAATGCAAGAGTTGCTAAGACAATCATTTTAAATATTTGCTTGCTCATGCTGCACCAATTCACCTCTTGAAGATTCAACCTGGATGGGTACCGATCCCAAAGGCTCGATCACCGCTTATGTAAGTCCCGGTGACGCTGGCGTAACCATGTCGAATCCACTCCTAAAGATGGAGTTTCAAGTGCACCGTCCTACATACCTCGACAAATACTCAAGCCAACTTTAGCTACATTTTTGTTTAGAATCATAAGCGAAGGGAATGGTTCGATATAACGATGGTTTGGCTGGCGCTGCAACGGGCCAAAAAGTGCAAAACTCGTGACAGTTCCACCGCAGAGGTCGCAGAGGTCGCAATGGATTTTTACTCATAGGGCGGGCCGGGACTTATCCACTGTCCCCGGAAGATTGGACGAAGCCAGGCACTCACCCACGGTAACTTACGCCTCGTTGCACATCGTTCTTGTATACAGATCAGTCATGAATATTAAATGTAAACAGCCACTTAAGAATTACACTAAAGTTTTTCCACGAAAATTCCGAATACATAGAGGTCAGTCGCAGGAGTTGAACCCGCATGCCACGTGCACCCCACAAGCCCGCAGACAAAACAGCAGCCCGCTCGCCTGAGGCTAAGCGCGCGACAACGCTGTCGGTCTATGGCTACACGGATTACCGGGCTTACTTGCGTAACTTCTACGATATGCGCAAAGAGAGTGAGCGCGGCTACAGCTACCGGGCCTTCTCGAAAGCCGCTGGCTTTTCCTCACCCAACACCCTCCATCTTGTGATCACGGGAGAACGCAATATCGGCGCCACAGCGATCGCTCAATTCGCCAAGGGTCTGAATCTGGAGGGACCCATGGCCGCCTATTTTTCCGCCATGGTGCAGATGAATCAAGCAAAGTCGGATGTTGATAAGGAGGCCTTCTTCCGCATGCTCCAACATCTGACACCTCAAGCGAAACGTCGCGATCTGCACGGCGACGAGGTGACCTACCTGAGCCACTGGATCTATCCGGTGCTGCGCGAAATGGTGAATCTACCGGACTTTCGCGAAGATCCTTACTGGATTTCGCGCCGCCTTGTCGGTGCCGCCTCGGTGGCGGAAGTCACCGCTGCGCTGAGTTTTCTCCTCGTCGGTGGCTTTGTCGAACGCAAGGACGACCGCCTGGTGGCCACCGACAATATGGTGTTCTCCAGCGACGAAATGCGTAGTCTCGCGATCCGCAACTATCATCGACAGATGCTAGACCTGGCCAAGCACGCGCTTGAAGCCCTCGACATGTCGGAGCGCGAGTACGGTGCCGTGACGGTTATTCTTCCTGAGGCGGCGCTTCCGGCGCTGAAGGAGCGCATCAAACAGTTTCGTCGTGAGCTACACAACTGGGCGGTTCACACCACCCAAGAGGCGCAACCTGAGGCAGTGTTTCAAGTGAATGTGCAGATGCACCCCGTGACGAGAAAGGTCAACGGATGATCAGGATCTGCTCCCTGCAAGGCGTCACGCTTCCTGCCTTCGGCTGCCGCCGCGCCCTGGCGACCGCAGCGCTCGTTGTTATGCTAGGCTCTCTGTCTGCCTGCAGCTCGGGCACCGAAGTCGGCAATGGCCTCAAGCCGCACGACCAGGACCCAGGCACCTCACCCGCCTCGGGGCGTGACACGACGACTACCAATGCGAGTGCGCCCGGCGCTCCGGACAGTAGCGCCCCAACCACCGCAGCCGCTGGTGCAGGCGAAGGCAAGATGACACCCTCTGGAGCAGCCGGAACAGCAGGAGCCGTACCCCTACCTGCCGACCTTGGCGAGCTCGATGTGGCTTTTGCAAGCTGCGCCTCGCCGCTCGCAAAGGATGTCTCCAACATGACGACCACCTACAGCGTCTCAATCGGCTCCGGAGCCGCCACGAAATTCATCGTGCAAAAAAATGCGGACGCGACGTCTTGGGATATCGTCGACACCAACGCCGTAGTATGGCGCAAGATCCTCGTCAACGGCACCAACACCAATAGCACCTACGGCGTAACTGCCACCGATGCCAATGGCAGGGCCCTCGGTCTCGGCTACCAGTGCGCGGCCGTGGCAACAACCACCAACGTCACCCTCGCCGGCCAAACGGCTCCCGTGACCAAACGGACGGTGACTCTCACGGAGACCGCCACTGGGCGGACCAAGCAGTTGGTCTGGTACCTCACGGCAGTCGCCAACACCACGAAGGTCAACGTCCCGCGGGTGGAGCTGACGGATCTAGCGACTGGTGTTGTGACGATGTTTGCCGCCATACCCGCTAACTAAATGCCGATACGTTCGTCAACCACCCCAGGCTCGACTTGATGGTCCCGCCGTGGCAGATCTCCTAGGCGTCGGCCGCAGGTAAACATACATCGCCGACAACATCTGCAAACGGCTAGTGAAACACTCATGCTATAATCTACATGCCGACGGGTAAGGCCTAAATTTCGCCCTAATGGACGGTCGATTCAAAAAATAAGCCAAGGTAACTGCCGACTTCCGGATTGTTCTAAAGTTTTTCCCAAAAATGCCGATAAGACCCCACATTGAGTCGCATGCCGATACCTCTGATAAAGTGTAACCGGCGAATTTACCTAGAGAAAGGATGCTTCATGACGCGTGCAGCGCAAGCACTAATGACGTCTCGTGTCCGGAACGAAATCAGGAATTGGAGCCAAACGGTCTCTATCCCTCTGGTCATCTCCCTGGTCATACCTCTGACCTCCTGCAAGTGGTCTCACCACCAAGAGCAGTCGAGTATAGCCTCCACGCAGGACCTTGCATGCGCGGGTAAATGGCTCGCGTCGTTTATCGAAGCAATTCCCTTGCCGGGATTTTCTGTACTGGGTGAAGTGTTCGGTGGTGTGGGTAAAGCTGCGGCCCAAGGGGCCGCAGGAGCCCTCAAGTCGACTAGCGCCGGCCAAGCCAAGAGCTTGTGCGGCACCGCCGCCAGCTTTTCCGATGCGCAAATGAAGCAGATGAAACAGGCCATCGCGCAAGGTTTTGACGAGCAGAACCACAAGGATGCCGTCGCGCTGATGAACAATATCGACACCAAGCTTAACGAGTTTGTTCCGGATCAGGACCGCTTCACCCAGTACACCATGGGCAAGCTGGATGATATCGTCAATTCCGTCAATACCTGGTGGTCCAAATATGACCAAAGCGGTACCCGCATCTACAACGTCCAAGATTTCATCATCGTCACCGGCTATGCCCTCAAAGCCTACCAACATCAAGTCCGCGAAGTGGCGCTTGAAGCGGCTGCTACCAAGAGTGCTGGCGACGCCGAGAAGGTCCGCCAATATGCAGGTGTGCTTTCGGACAAGGCCGATCATGCCCGTAAGGAGCTAGATGAGATCTCGAACCAAGACGTTGTCGCTATCGCTAAATCGTTCTGGAAAGACGATGGTACCAAAGTTGAGAAGAACTATGACGCGACTGCATTGACCCAAAATTTCTGTACTCTATCCAAACAAGGCAAACCCTTTTTGGCTGCTGGTCACGAGATCGCGTCTGCTCGACTTCCGCGCTTTCTCGACGGCATGCGGCAAACTAAGACCCTAACCGATCTAAGCGACTATGTACAAAAGAACGGCTCATTTTGCTGCGAGGGCGGTAGGACTTGCAACCAAGACGAAAACAAAGTCGAACCGGCGATGCAGACCGCTATCGCCCAGGTGACTAAGCAGGTCAAACAGGTGATGTTCACCAACAATGATGCAACGATGAAGTATTTTAACGAGACCTTGCCAAGCATCATTGCCGCCGGCAGCGGTATCAGGAAAGCGGACGATGCGACGGTGTTCTCCCTGGCCGGTGCAGCCACCGACAACAGTCACACCGACGAACACAGTCCTAGCCCGGCCCCCGCCACGGATCCAGCTCCAAGCAGCAACAGCAGCGGCAACTGCCCGGACGGTGATAACGGCGCAGGCAAGGGCTTCGGCGATATCTATAGGTGCGGCGATAAGCAGTGCGCTAAGACCGACAAGAGCTATGCAACGGAATGCACGGTCGGCAGCTGACACCTATCTGGGATGTAGACCCGATCAAATGGCCTCCTTAACTGAAAGGAATTCCTGATGACGAATTCTACGATGAAGCACATCACCGGTCCGACGCTGGTCGCGGCGGTAGCCCTGTTGGCGAGTTCATGCAAGCTGTCTAGTCAACCCAAGGGCTCAAGCGTCGAGAACGTAGCTTGCATTGGCAGCTGGCTCGCTGGTTTTATTGACGCCATCCCGTTGCCCGGCTTTTCGCTGATTGGACACTCGCTGGGCCAAGGAGCAGCTAAGGCAGCGACCGGCTCGCTGAAATCCACTGGTAAAGAATCGGCCTCTGGCTTGTGCGGCAGCGCAGCGTCATTTAGTGACCAGCAAATGCAGCAGATGAAAAAGGCGATTGCTGAGGGCTTTGATGAGCAGAATCATAAGGACGCTTTCGCACTTGAAAACGACATTGGGACCAAGCTCGCAGAATTCCAACCCGATCAGGACCGCTTCACCCAGTACACGATGAATAAGCTAGACGACATGATCAATGCCGTCAACAAGTGGTGGTCCACCTATGATCAATCCACCGGGCGCGTCTACCATGTCAACGATTTCGTCATCGTCACCGGCTATGGACTGCAGGCTTATCAACACCAAGTGCGCGAGGTAGCCCTGGAGGCGGCCGCCACTAAGAGCCCAGGCGACGCCATGAAAGTGCGGGGTTATGCCCGCAACCTATCCGACAAGGCAGACCATGCCCGCAAGGAATTTGAGGAGATCTCGAACGTCGATGTCGCCGCTGCCGCCAAATCGTTCTGGAAAGACGGCGGGAAAAAAATCGAAAAGAGCTATTCATCGCGCGGCATGACCTTTGTCTTCTGCGCCTTGTCCAACCAAGGCAAACCATTCAATACGGACATGGCAGACGACTCCGAGGTTAGCGAGCTCGCCACTGCTCGTTTGCCGCGCTTTCTAGATGGCATGCGCGCGACTAAGACCTTTGCTGACCTAAGCGACTACGTGCAGAAGAACGGCTCGTTTTGTTGCTCCGGAGGCACCTCGTGTAATGCCGCCGCGGATAAGGTCGAACCAGCTATCGCAACTGCCATTGACGAAACCGCCAAGCACCTCAAAGAGGTGATGTTCACCAACAACGCCGACCTCATGAAGTACTACAATGACACGCTGCCGACGATCATTGCCGCCGCCGGAATGATCCGCGACGCAGATGATGCCACGGTGTTTTCTCTGGCCGCCGATTCGGCCAGTACCGGACAGCAGGTCCCGACCAGCCCGGTGATAGCTCCTTCCTCCCCACCTAGATCTGACGCCTCAGGAGCAGTCAACACCTGTCCAGATGGCGATAACGGTCCTCGCAAAGGGTACGGCGACGCCTTCCAATGCGGTGATAAAAAGTGCGCCAAGACGGATAAGACCTATGCCACGCAATGCGTGATCGGCGGCTAATGCAGGAGTCTACAGTGCATTGATTTGTTTGCCGGCTAGGAGCCAGAAGCTAAAGACTATTCGAGGCATTTGGCGGACTGATAGTAAGTGGAGCAATTCTGCAGCTTCTGCTCCAAGGCCATGAGGTCCTCCGAATAAACCGAAGCTCTGCTGCTAGCTATCGCATCAGCGTCGAGACCCGCCTTGATGCTCTGGATCTGACTGAGGATCCCATCACGCTTGATCACCATGCGACCTATGATTCCTTGATCGACTGGTATAGACACGATCCCCAGATCTCCATAGTCAGACAGGTCAGCGCCCTGTCCATCAAGAGCGTCCCAATTCTGATCGCGAATCGCCGCATCGATCTGGTCCATGAAGTCATGTTGCGCATAATGATTCAGGGCCTGCATATTGGCCCTGCATTTATCTGGGTCAGCGAAGGTGCAGATATTAGGCTGCATAGGTTCGATAAGCCTTTTAAGGGCCTCAGGATCGCCCCCGAACTGCCAGGCCCGCAGTTCAACCTTGATATTGTTTAGGTCCTTGTCCTCAACCTTCGACTTGGTGTAGGTCTTTTTTAGCAGTCCAAAAAACAGCGAAATGGAAGCTGTAGCACTAAAATGCTTGCGCTGCTGCTCGTCGCTGAAATGAAAGGTGTACGCAATGTACATCCGGCCGCCGAGCCTCCTAGCACGGACAAAGTGATCTCCACATTGGCCGCGCTCTTGCCCTGGAATCACCTTGACGTTGGTCAGGAAGATCAGCTTTGCGAGGAGATTTTCGGTCATTAGGATCGTGATTGATTTGCTGGTGTCTTGAACCGACGACAACATGTCCACATTGCCGCTGGCACCGAAGATCTTGGCGTCAACGCCGGTGGCTAGGCGACCCTTGAGTTGCTTCAGATTGAAGCTTTGGTCACCGGCAAAGTCAGTCCTGACCTCCTGAAAGGAGGATGAAGCCACCTGCGGATCACCGGTCACGCACAGATTCACACCGATTGCCGAGCGGCTATCCACCCCTTGCCCGAGGCCGTAGGTCAGAGCCTGCGCCGGAATGCCCCATGCGCAAACAACCGAGGCCATCACCTTGCGGACAAGACGCTGGTCCACGCTATAATCCCCCCGTCTTTTGGGTGATCGCACCAAGGCTGTCCACTTCGGCACCGGAAGAGCCAGCCACTCCGATGAACGTCTCTCCAGCTGGAAACACCACTGGAGGGGAGCACTTGCTGTCCTGGAGATTGCCCAAAGTCAGATTCTTGCCACCGCTAGTCACAAAGGACAGCCCGGTTATCCGTGGCGTCAATTTATCCGAACCAGCATCGAAACAAGTCGTCAAACTGACTACGGAGTCATTACGTAAATCGAGGCCCAACGTCGCCTTTTGATTCAGTACGCCGTGGGTCACCTGTTTGCGATTGGCGTAGGTAATGCGAATGCCGCTGAGGCGCGTATCGGTTGGATTGTTGAGAGTCGAACCGCCAACGATGTTGGCGGAGGCGAGATCGATTCGCACCACCGAGGTACCATCTGCGGCCTTCGTGTCGTCATATTTCCCGCCAAATTTGTAGCCGCCGACGATGGCATAGTAATTCAGGTTACCGACCGTTTGCTTTTGCGCCAAGTCAACGGAAAGTATGCTGGCGTCATAGATGGGCATAAGCCTAAGGGTGTCACCTGCAAGCTTGGCGCAATTTAGTACATCTTCATAGCAGGCGACTTGCGTATTGGCCAGCATGTCGGCATTGCTCGATGCGGCTTGGTATATGTTCCGAATCCGCCGCAGATAGTCCTCGGAAAGGTAGGGAAAAACAGCGCCATTTTGCACAATCGCTTGCGCCAGGGCCGCATTGGTGGATTCGGCGACATACCGCGCCTCCAAGTTCTTCCGTCCAGCCCGTGTCGCGTCATCCGCAACGAGAAAGCCCTTGGATGGTGTCAAAACCTCCAATCCGGAATTATCATAGCGAGAGACCGATAGCTGCATGGCGTTCCAGCTGCCAGCTCCGCCAGTATCGAGATTACTTTTGAAATCCCCTCGCATATAGCCGATCACCGCATTGAGTGTGTCCATACATGGCTGCACGTCGTCCAGCGAGCAAGCAATGGCATTGGCTGGTAGAACACGCATGAGCGCCGTCGGATTGCCGCCGATTTGCCGGACGATGATATTGACTTTGCTTCGCTTTTTAAGCTTTTGATCGAGCTTTTCTAGATTGCCGTTGCTTTTGAATACCCCCGCGGCAAGATCCATAGTGAACGAGCCGCTGGCCAAAAATTTGTCCGAAACATTCATATACTCAATCTTCATCGTCGCAAAAAGACTCGCACCATAGGCGATTTCCGAAACGAAGCTATCTCCGCAAAGACCCTGCAGCCGATCCTTATTAGTTTCGACAAAGGTCTGACCCTGCGGCGTCAAGACCATTTTCCCGTTGGGGAAAATCTTTTTGCGATTCGCCCCGATCCAATAGATCATATGGGTTTCGGAACGATCACTGCTAGACGAGTCGATAGCTAATTGGGCTGCATTGCTAGCCTGAAGGAGGACGAGGTTAGCGCCACTATCCCAGTCAGTATCAATCTTTTTGACGATGCTGTCATAGCTCATGTCCTGCTGGTAGGTGAGCTCCCCAGAGGTGTTGCCCTGAATGACCGGATCGCCGGTTCCGGTCACACATTTATTATTGAGGATCTTCTTGCGAGACGAGTCATAGCCTTGGCCCAGGACTGCGGTGTCGCTGAAGGAACCGCTAATCAGATCACTCTTCGCACTCGAAGCACCGCCGACGATCTTACAACTGCACATGAGTACAGTAACCCACAGCGCCCCGAGTGAGCGGGGCACCCGGGCGCTGCGACCTATCGGTGTTCCACGGCGGAAGTTACAAAGTCTAGCCATCGACCATCGCCGCATCTTAATTATAGAGATCTGGTGATCACCCCAATGCTATCAATCTCGGAGCCACTACTCCCGGCAAACCCGATGAACACCTCTTTTTCTGGGACAACGACGGTCCCAAAGCTAGCGGCAGTCGTACCAACCGTGACGTTGGCTCCCGACGTCGTGGTAATCGAGAGACCCGTGACGCGGGGCGTCACCTTCTTGCCGGTGTTACTCGTAAAATAGATTTTAAATTGAGCGATGCGATCGCTGGACAGGTCTAACTCTTGGGTCTGACCAGCCGCCATATTGCCGTGCACCGCAGTCTTGCCGCCCTTGTAGAACACGGTGACACCAGTCAAATGGGCTTCGGCAGAGCTCGCCTTGGCGCCGGGATCAGTGACCAAAGCGGTGGTGGAAAACCGCAATTTCGTCACCACCGGTGCATTACCGCCGACCTTGGTATCATCGTACCGGCCGCCGTAAACCAAGCCACCGACGATATTGTAGTAGTTAAAGATCCCAACCGTGCGCTTCTGATCGATCTCGATATCAAGGAGCGATTTATCAACCGGAGCGAGCGCCTCTAGCGTCGTCGCCGCCAAATCAGCGCAGTGGACTGGATCATTCAGACATGTTGTCTGAGAATCGGCCAGAACATTGACATTCCCCTGAGTTTTTTTCTGGATATCTTTGATCGCGACGATCTTGGCTTGTGACAGATACCCGCTCGCACTGCTGATAAGAAAGGATGCACGGTTGTTCATATCGGTTTCTGCTATATAGCGTTCTTGAAGATCCTGCCGGCGCTGCCGGGTGACGGCATCAACGGTCGACCACCCGTTCAGCGGCTTAAGCATCTCAAATCCAGATTCATCGTAACGGGCGGTTTTATATTTGAGGACATTCCAGTTGTCTTGCGTTGCATCGGTAACCAGGTTCAGGCTAGCAGATGAGTCGGCGGCTGTAGACGTCGTGGAGGAACTGCTCGAACCACCCGAGGTAACAGTCGTCGAATCAGTCACCGAGCCACCAGGCACTGGAACAGTGCCACCGGTCGTAGTCGCGTCCGTCGTCTGGGGCGGTGCCGAGCTACCAATGAGATTACCGCTAGAATCAGTCACGGTAACCGTGGCCGGCCGACCGGTGAGCTCCGGGGCCAGGGAATTGGTCGCGTATTTTACGATGGCATTGAACGCATCGATACAAGGCTGCATGTTGTCAAAGGAGCAGCTCACGATGCCTTGTGGAATGACAGTAAGCAGGCCCGATGGATTACCGCCGAACTGCTTGGCAATGACGGAAACCCGGGTGCGCTTGGCCATCTTACTGTTGGTGATGCCTGCCGATGCGTCGAGTTTCACAACTTCCTTTACCCCGACATTCAGCGCTCCGCCGATTTCGAATTTATCCGACGAATTGAGGTATTGAACTTTGAGTGTGGCGAATAAACTCGCGCCGTACTGGATCTCACTGACGTACTCATCCCCGCACTTATCCTGCAGCATTGCCTGATATCCAGACATATACTGCTGGCCCTGATCCGTCACCACGATGGACCCTGGCTTAAATACCTTTTTGCGGTTTACACCGACCCAGATAATGTTGTGGGTTTCCGAACGATCATCATACTGCGAGTCGAGGGCGAATTTTCCGGTGGTGCCGGCAGAAACCCCCGGAAAGGTCACGCTACCATTCAGGTCGCCATCTAGCTTCTTGATGATGCTGTTGTAATCCATATCCGACGTGATGGTAAGCTCGCTGCTACTATTGCCCATTCCAGGTAGCTCCGCCCCCTTTACGCAGCTAACGTTATAGAGCTTGCTCTTAGTTGAGTCATAGGCTTGTCCAAGGAACGCCGTATCGCTGTAAGATCCAGGAATTTCGCTTGAGACCCCGCTACTGGCATGCTTGCAGGCGTTGGGTGACACGAGCAAAAGCACCGTGATAAGCGACAGAGCATAGCGATTCATGGTTTTCATCCTACGTCGGTAGATGCAAAGCTGTACGGACCGTCCTGATCGTTTGCCTCTACTCACTAAAATATCATAGTTGAGTGAAAACCTGACCATGCGCCGCGAAGTTCTTGCTTCAAGGCCCGATGTTCGCCATTTCGTCGACAAGTGGTAGAATGAGACCATCGACAAACCTCCCCAAAGCGCGGAGACTCCTGATGGTCAACAAGTCGGCATGCCTCTTTGTCCTCGCCGCAGCAAGCACCATGTCCGCTTGCAAAGCGCATCAGGGTGGAGATGCAGCGAATGTCCAGGATGCCGGCGACGTGCAAATGGCCCATCTACCCGACACCGTGGCCTATCAATGGTCGTGCGCGATCTCCACACGCACCGATGCTGATACCCAGCCCCAGCCGCCCACCAAGCCGGTCGATTTCCCAAGCGGCCAGCAGGAGGTCTATTTGGCGCTGGAGCACGACACCTTTTATTTTGATAAAGATGCCAAGTTTTTCAACGATCCCGCCAACACACCTCCCGAGTCGTGGGTGCCAGATGGCTTTTCGAGCGGGCCCGGCTACAAGCGCTACAAGATTAACTACAGCTTCCGCCAGCAGATGGCCCAAAGGCGCGCCGGCAGTGACGCACCCACAGCGTCCTACACGGGCTTACAGTTCTCGGGCCTCCTTTCTAGCGGCTACTTCAGCGGTAGCTTCTACGCCCTACCCGGAGCTGACGGTGGCGGTGCCAGCCAGAAGCAGACCTACGACTGCTACCAGAAGAAGTGGTGGCC
>Ga0315274_10007845_pt1 | contig 15421 bp, 10 predicted proteins | sample YL17G02_20_MG_FD_203700 | JGI IMG/M metagenome (GOLD analysis project Ga0315274, IMG submission 203700) | Sediment microbial communities from Yellowstone Lake, YNP, Wyoming, USA - YL17G02_20 | ecosystem: Environmental > Aquatic > Freshwater > Lake > Sediment | place: USA: Wyoming | collected... | reverse complement strand
TTCATTGTCCGCGCCGGCGGCCGTATTTATTTGACGTCAAGCACTGGCGCCTTGCCCACGAACAATGGCTTCATCAACACCTCGACCGGCGGCTACTTGAGCACGGCCGGCGTATGGACGGATTCGAGCGATCGCAACGCCAAAGAGAACTTTCAGGCAGTAGATGGACAGGAGATTCTGTCGAAACTCGCCCAATTGCCCATCACCCAGTGGAACTACAAAGCAGAGAACGCCACGGTTCAGCATCTCGGACCCGTGGCGCAGGATTTCCACGCCCTCTTCGGCCTCGGACAGGACGATCGCCACATCGCGGCGCTGGATGGCAACGGCGTGGCCCTGGCGGCCATCCAGGGACTCCATCAGATGCTGGTCGAAAAGGTGACCGAAATCGCGACCCTCCAGGCCGACCGCAACGGGCAGGCGCGTCAACTGGGTGCCCAGCAGGAGCAGATTCGCGCCTTGCAGGAACAGAACGTGACGCTCGAAGCGCGCCTGGCGACGATCGAGCGGCTGGTAGCGGGGAGATGAAGTGCTGAGCGATGAGTGCTGAGTGGCGAGTGGTGAGTGTTGAGTGTTGAGTGTTGAGTGTTGAGTGATGAGTTGGGGTGCATCGGGCAGAACCTGCCGGATGCACCCTGCTCTGGTTTCTTGGACTCTTCCGTCTGGACGTATCTGCCTGTGCGCAGATTTCTTCATCCATCCCCACGGACGGCACTTGGCCTTCAGTCGAAGGCCTACCCAAACGTATTTGAGATTCTCTGTCCCAGAACTTACGTTGAGGCGCAGAGCGTGTTTTTTGATCTCACACGGAGGCACAGAGCGCGCAGAGAAGGATCTCCATGTTATTCGTTGCCGGAGGGTCTTTTCTCCGCGCGCTCTGTGACTCCGTGTGAGATTCATTCCTTTCACGAAGGGAACTCTCAGATCGACCGGGCAAGAGTCCAAAGTCAAATGTCCAGTGTTCTCTTTGGCTGCATCCGATGGGCTGCTTTTTTGTGTTGACAGTCGGAGCAGGCCGACGGAAAAATGACGCAAATCAGCGTGCGGGATGGGCTTGCGGACCGGACTCCGAAAGTCCCGTCGGGTCATAGATCGCTGAAAAACAGAAAATTAGGCATGCTCTTGCCGGCTTCGCAGGAGTTCGATCGCTGATGGTTTACAGTCCTGAAAATCCCATTGTGGTTCAGTCGGACCGCAGCGTTTTTCTGGAGACCGACCGGCCGAACTATGAATTGGCGCGCGACGCTTTGGCCCAGTTTGCCGAGCTGATCAAGAGTCCCGAGCACATTCACACCTATCGGATTACGCCGCTTTCGCTGTGGAACGCGGCTTCGGCGGGGCTAACCGCCGACGAGATTCTCCAGTCGCTCGAGACTTACACCAAGTACGACATCCCGCAGAACATCAACCAGGACGTCAAGGAGTACGTCGCGCGCTATGGCCGGATCAAACTGGTCGTCGAGGGCGAGTCGCTCGTGCTGGTGGCCAAAGACGCCGTGCTGGTCAAGGAACTGACGGCCAACCGGACGCTCGACCGCTATTTCGAGAAGGTCGTTGATCCGAATCGGATCGAGGTCAAACGCGGCATGCGCGGCCGCGTCAAGCAGGCGCTGATCAAGATCGGCTGGCCGGTCGAGGACCTGGCCGGCTACGTCGAGGGCGTGCCGATAGACATCGAGCTGCGCGACCAGACGTTGACGGGCCGCTCGTTTCGTTTGCGCCAGTATCAGCGCGACGCGGCGGACGTGTTCTGGGCGGGCGGGAGCGCGAAGGGCGGGTCGGGGGTGCTCGTGCTGCCGTGCGGGGCGGGCAAGACGATCATCGGCATCGGCGTGATGTCGCGGATTTCGCAACACACGCTCATTCTCAGCACGAATATCACGGCGCTGCGGCAGTGGCGCGATGAGCTGCTGGACAAGACCAGCCTGACGCTCGACGAGATCGGCGAGTATAGCGGCGAGGTCAAGGAGCGCGAGCGGCCCATTGTCTTGACGACCTATCAGTTTCTGACCTACCGCAAGAGTCGCAACGACCAATTCGAGCATCTCGATCTGTTCAATAATGGGCGGTGGGGACTGATTATCTACGACGAGGTGCATCTGCTGCCGGCGCCGGTCTTTCGGGCCGTGGCCGAGATTCAGGGGAAACGCCGGCTGGGGTTGACGGCGACGTTGGTGCGCGAGGACGGCAAGGAAGACGACGTGTTCAGCCTGATCGGTCCCAAGAAGTTCGACGTGCCCTGGAAGGTGCTCGAGCGACAGGGCTGGATCGCCAAGGCCGAATGCGTGGAGATTCGGATTCCGTTGCCCGAAGACAAGCGCCTGGAATATGCCGTGGCCGACACCAAGGCGAAGTTCCGGATTGCCTCGGAGAACCCGATGAAGATCGAGGTCATCAAGGAACTGATCGAGCATCACAGGAACGACAACATCCTGGTCATCGGGCAGTATCTCGATCAGTTGCACGTGATCGCGGAGATTCTCCAACACGAGCGCAAGAGCGACATCCCGATCATCACCGGCAAGACGCCCACCAAGGAGCGCGAGCGGATTTACGGCGATTTCAAGGAAGGACGGTTGAAGTGCATGATTGTCTCGAAAGTGGCCAATTTCGCCATTGATCTGCCCGACGCCAACGTGGCGATTCAGGTGTCGGGAACGTTTGGTTCGCGCCAGGAAGAAGCCCAGCGGCTGGGCCGCATTCTGCGCCCCAAGGCGGAGGGAAAGATGGCGCACTTCTACTCGCTGGTCTCCAAGGACACCAAGGACCAGGAGTTTGCCGCCAACCGCCAGTTGTTTCTCACCGAGCAGGGCTATCGCTACGTCATTGACGTGCGCGATGAGCAGGGTCGCAGCCAGGTCACAGCCGGCGCGAACGTGGCCGGCGCCGCCGCACGGTGGCACGGGGAGGTGGAGCGGTCATGAAACTTCGGAGCATTCTACGAACCCTCTCGCTCGACCATCTGGAGGCGGTTTTCGAGTTCTGGGGAATCAACAAGCCCGAACTCGATGCGATTCCGGCTGAGGCGGAGCGGCGGGAACGTCTGGTCGAATACCTCTATCCGCGTCTGCAAATGGCGCAGTACTTCCAGCCGGCCTTCGAGAAGTTGGCCGATGAAAACAAAGACTTGGTCTATTTCCTCACCATCCACGGCGGCGACGTGCCCTCTGGGGAGGTGCTCGAGCGGGCTTTCCAGGGCGAGGAGTCGCGCATGAAGGCGCTCGTCGAACGGCTGTCGCGCGTGGGCTTTGTGTTCGCCGACACGATGGCCGAGGAAGGGATCAGCGACACGCTGGTCGGCATCCCGGACCCTTATCTCCGATACATCCAGCTGCCGGCTCACTGGCAAGGCTACCTGGGCTACTTTCTCCAGGGTTTGGCGGTCAATCACCTGATGCAAATCGCTCGCGAGGGTCTGGGACTGAAGATTGAGACGGAACGGAAGAACTATCTGATCTACCGCATTCGCGCCGAGCTGCTCGATCCCACCAAGTTGCGGCAGCACGTGGGCCGGCTTTCGACCGCCGAGCGCGAGACCTTGCGCAACCTGCTCGACCGCCGGGGGGTCTGCGTCTATCGCGAGCTGCTCGATACCGGTTTTCAGAAGCGTTACGATCACGGCAAGGCCGAGTATGTCAACTCGCTGCTTTCGACAAGCGGCCTGCTGTTCACGGCGGCCATCGGCGACAACAAGTACAACAATCTCCTGATGGTGCCGCGCGACATCTACCATATTATGGATCACGCGTACGCGCCCGACCGACGGTCGTTGCGCGAACTCGACACGATCAGCTACATCGCTCGCTCGCAGCAGCCGACCCACATCCTCGACAACAGCAACAACCTGCTGCGCGACGTCGTGATCTTTGCCGCCTATATCAACCGCAACGCCGTTCGCAAGTTGAGCACCGGCGGCATCGGGAAGAACGATCTCAAGAAGATCGTGCCGCTGCTCAGCACCCACAAATCGCCCAAGTACGCCGCCTTCCTGGCCCTGTTCCTGATCACGCGCAAGTTTCTCGTGGCGGTCGGCAACGCTTGGCGTGTCAATCAGACGTTCCTGCGGTGGCTGGGCGATGCGCGCCAATGCTATCAGGACCTTTTCCAGTTCTGGCTGGAGACCAACCTGTGGAACGAGGAGTACCTGGAAGGAGACACCAAGCACACCGACGCGCCGCCGACGGGCCTGATCAATGCGCCGGAGTTGCGCAAGCTGGTTCTCGACAACTTGGCGAGCATCCCGATGACCGGGTGGATTCAGTTCGACGCCTTCGCGGAGAACATCAGCCCGCAGGTCGAGATGACCATCCCGAAGCGCGAAGGGTCGAGCGGCTATGAGCGCGCGAACCGGTCGAACCGGGCGATCCTCGAATCGGTTCTGGGCGAGACGCTCTACTGGATGGGGCTGGTGTCGCTGGGCCTGTACGACCTGAGGGACATTGCGGTCGTCGGCCACCAGCCGCCCATTGTCGGCGACGGGCGCTGGCGGCGGGGACGGCGGCAGCCGCGTCCCTGGCGTCCCTTCCTGTTCCAGCTGACGTCGCTGGGGCGGTTCATTCTGGACGGCGCCTATAGCGAGCCGGCGCGGCTGTTCCAGGGACGCGACGACACGATGTTGCCGCTGCTGTGTGAGGCCCGCCATTTCATCATTCAGCCGAATCTCGAGTTGATTACGCCGCCGGACCTCGACCTGAACACGTTCTATCGCCTCAACGAGTTCTGCGACATCAAGGCCGTTGACGTGATGTCCACGCTGGCCATCACGCGCGACTCGCTGCGCGAGGGCATGGACAGAGGACTGCGCGGCGAGGACGTTGTGCAGTTCCTCAGCGAACACTCGCAGCAGGCCATTCCCGAGACCGTTCGCCACCTCATCCAGGAGTGCAGCGACAAGCACGGTGAGTTGGACATGGGCTCCGTCAGCGGCTATATCCGCGTCAGCGACCGAATCCTGCTCGAGGAGCTGCGGTCGAACCGACGGATCCAGCCGGCGATCAAGGACGTGGTCGGCGACACGGTGATCCTGTTGCGCGACAATGTGGACGTGCGCAAGCTGGCGCGCGAGTTGCAGAAGATGGGGTTTATGCCGCGCCTGGAAACGGCGGGCAGCCGCGCGACCGACAAGGACGCCACCTTCCAGATCACCATCTCGCAGGAAGAGCTATACACGCTGCTAGCCATCCTCAACTACTGTCTGTCGGTAGAGGACGAGATCGGCGTGTCGCTGACGGGCGACAAGATTCCGGCGCTGGTGGAGCGATTGCGGCCCGAAGGGCTGGGCGCCTTCAATATCACGCAATTCGCCGAATCCATCGGTCGCGAGTACACGAAGAAATTTCAGGCGGCGTTTCGCAAGAAGATCGAGGAGATCCAGTCGAAATACAAGCGCCAGGTCTCGCGGCTGGTCTCGGCCTTGCCCAGTGAGCCGGCGCGCGGCGGCTTCCAGGGGCCCAACCCGTCGAGCAAACGCGACGACATGCTGGAGATGGCCGAGTTCGCCGCCGAACAAGACGCGCCGGTCGAGATCACCTACAAACGCTCGGATCGCGAGCCGTTGGTGGAAAAAGTCATCCCCAAGAAAGTGGTCGGCGATCGCATTTTTGCGTTCAGTGAAAAACGGCAGCGGCTTCGCTCCTACCGCCTCGAGAGAATCGAGCAAATCCGGCTTGTGGGCCAGGAGGCCTGAGAGCGGCCCCGCGGCGGCCGGAGAGACCGGGAGGCACACAAGGACTGTCAAGGGGTGAGTCATGTTCCGGAAATACCTGCGCAACTCCATCCGCTTCCGGGCGTTGTGTTGCCTGTTGGCCTCGGTTGCGGTGGGCGTGGTGATGGCGTGGTTCTCCGATCTTGTTCTCACGACGTTGAAGTTGCTGCCGTTTCAGCCCGATCCGCGGCTGGGGCTGATCCTGTTCCTGTCGCTGACGTACACGGTTCTGCTATTGATGCTGCAAGTGCCGGTCATGCTTCAGCCGATCGGGCGGCTTTCGCAGCGGTTGCGGCAGGTGAAATCGCGGTCGCAAATCCGCCAGCTCGACCGCGCCGAATTCGCCGAGCTCGCTCCCTTGCTCGACACCGTGATGGAGTTCATGGAGTGGGCGGAGAAACAACAACACGTCGCGTCGGCCATCCACCAGGCCTTTCACAAGAAGATCGAAATCATGGCCGAGTATGACGGATTGACCGGCCTGTACAACTACCACTACCTGACGACCGTTTTGCCCCATCAGATCGCCCTGGCGGCCAATGCCAATGAGCCGTTGTCGGTGATCATGCTCGACCTGGATCACTTCGACCACTACAACGAAAGAAACGATCGCGAGGAAGGCGACAAAGTCCTGACCCAGGTGGCGGAGATTCTCCGCCAGCAGATTCGAAAGAAAGACATCTGCGCCCGCTATGGGGGCGAAGAGTTCTTCCTGGCCTTGCCGAACGCCGATGTCGAGCGAGCGTATGCCATCGCGGAGCGGATTCGCAAGGCCATCGAGCAGACGGCGTTTCCCGGCGGCGAATTGCAGCCAACCGGCCAGCTGACGGCCAGTCTGGGCGTGGCCAGCTACCCGGCTGAGGCCAAGACGGCCGATGCGCTGATCAAGCGCGCCGAGCTGGCGCTGGATCAGGCCAAGCAGGCCGGTCGCAACCGCACATGCACCTATGACGATGACCTCGCGGGCGACGAATCCGACCTTGACCCCGCGTGATCCCCGCCCGCGAGGTTTCGGGATGGGTACTGCGTTGACGCCGCCGCGTTCACCTCGAAGAGGCCGTCCGGCTACAGCCGCCCCCGCGCCGCGCAAGCCCGCTCGACAGGTCGTCTTCGGTTCCAATAGTCCCTCAGAAACTCGATCCTTGGGTCGGCAGCTGGGTCGGCGGTTGTGCGGGGAGGAGACCATTGCTCTGTCGGGCCCTCTCGGCTCAGGCAAGACCTGCCTCGTGCAGGGCGTCGGACGCGGACTTAACGTCACCTTGCCGATCAACAGCCCGTCGTACGTTCTCATGAAACGCTACCGCGGCCGGGTGACGTTGACGCATTGGGATTGGTATCGGCTGGCCGACACGGCCGACCTGGAATCGTGCGGATTCGGCGATCCCCAAATGGAGCCGGGGGTGGTCGTCATCGAGTGGGCCGAGCGGTTTCTCGATCAGATCGAGCCGCCCTTTCTGCACATTGAGCTGGCCTTGACGGGATGGCGCTCGCGCCGATTGACGATGCGCGTGAGAGGGCGATCGGCGCGACTCGGCCGCCTGATTCGCGAATTGAAAAAATGGTGGATGACATCACGAGACGGACGGCCTGGAACTCGACATGATCCTGGGCATTGACACAGCGACCTTCTGCGGCGGCGTGGCGTTGCTGGCCGACGACCGGCTGATCGGTTCGCGAACACTGAACTCGTCGGCGACCCATTCCGCGCGTCTCCTTCAGGCCATCCAAAGTCTTTTGGCCGAAGCGCAGTTGAGGGTCGAAGACCTGACGGGGCTGGCGGTCTCGATTGGTCCCGGCTCGTTCACCGGGGTGCGCATCGGTCTCGCCGCCGCCAAGGGGCTGGCGGTCGCCCGAGGGATTCCGCTCGTTGGGATTTCGACGCTGGAGGCGCTGGCGGTTCGGGCGGGACGCGACCCTCGCTTGATCTGCCCGGTCGTTGACGCGCGGCGGAACGAGGTCTTTGCGGCGGCCTACCGCTGGCCGAGCGGGGCCGAACTGCCCCGACGGGTTCGTGAGGTCCGCGTGACGCCGATCGAGGGATTCCTGCGCGGCCTTCGCGGGCGATGCCTGTTTCTGGGCGACGGGGCGTTGCGCTATCGCGCGGAAATCGAATCGCATCTCGGTCCCCGCGCCTCGTTCGCTCCGCCTCATCGCATCCTTCCGTCGGCCGAAGAAATCGCCTGGCTGGGACAGCGCCGGTTGGCCCAAGGGGAATCCGACGACCTCGCCCAACTTGAGCCCGTCTATATTCGATCTTCGGATGCACGCCCGCCGACGCCGCGAAAGGCGTAAACGCGGTCGCCTATGAGGACGCGATGAAGGACATCCCGCCGGATTTGGCCAGCTCAAACCCGCGCGAGATTGCGCTGGCGGTGCTGGAGCACTTTCTCGATCGCGACACGGACGCCGGCCAGTTGCTGCACGATCTGCTTCGACGAGGCGAGGTGCATGGGGCCGACGCTCGCCTGGCCACCGAACTCACGCTCGGCGTTCTCCGCCAACGCTCGCACCTGGATGCCCTCCTGGAAACCATGACCCACCGGCCCTGGAAAAAGACGCCGCCGACCGTGCGCAACGTGCTGCGGCTGGGGGCCTATCAGCTGTTGTTCCTGGATCGAATTCCGGCCCATGCCGCTGTCAACGAATCGGTGGCCCTGGCGCGGCGTTGGACAAGCGCGGGCCATGCGGCTCTGGTCAACGCAATTCTCCGACGCCTCTCCAAGAGCAGAGGTGAGAGGCCGGAGACGGGAGGCGGGACAGAAGTCAGGGCCGAAACAGAGAGGGCACGAGAAGGGCGGGGAGGCGATGCGGGATCGCTTTTCTCTCACCCCTCGCCTTTGACCTCTGACCCCTCTTCGTGGCCGGTTTTCTATTCTCACCCGCCGTGGCTGGTACAGTACTGTCTCGCTCATTTTCCGGCCGAACGCGTCGCGGCGTTGCTCGAATGGAACAACCAAACGCCGACGCTGATGCTGCGAGCCAATCGCCTGCGAGTTACCGCCGAGCAGTTGGCCGAACGTCTCATCGCCCCAGGGTGCGAGGCCGTCTCGCCCCGCCATCCCGCACTCGGCGCTCTGCATTCTGCAATCGGCTGGCCGACGCCTGAGTCGCTCGCCCTCACGGGTGCAATCGGCGACGTGTCGTCAGCCAACTGGTTCGCCGAGGGTCTGGCCACGGTTCAGGACGGCGCGGCGCAACTGATTGCCCACTTCGTCGGCCCGCAGCCCGATGAGCGAATCGTGGACTGGTGCGCGGCGCCCGGCGGCAAGTCCACCCATCTGGCCGAACTGGGCGACGACCGCGCGCACATTCTTGCTCTCGACGTGGCGCAAGAACGATTGGCGCAGGTCGCCGTTCAGGCCGAGCGGCTCGGTCTCCAATCCATCAAGACCTACTTGCTTCGACCCGATTTAATGTCCTGGCTCGAAAGCCATCCGGCGGATGCCATTCTGGTGGACGCGCCCTGCACGGGTCTGGGAACGATCCAGCGCCATCCCGACATTCGTTGGCGCCGAAAGCCGAAAGACCTCGAGCGCTCGGCGCGGCTGCAACTGGAGATCCTCGATGCAGCGGCGCGCTGTGTGGCGCCGGGCGGGCGGTTGGTCTATAGCACCTGCACGCTCGGGCCGGTGGAGAACGAGCAGGCGATCGAGCGATTCCTGGCGCGTCATCCGCAGTTCGAGCGCGCCGATCCCACAGAGGCGACCGACCCGGTCGTGCGGCCTTTTCTCAACGAGCGCGGCGACTTGCACACGTGGCCGCCGCAGGATCGGCTCGATGGCTTCTACGCGGCCAGGCTCATGCGCAACGGCTGAATGCGTTCCCGGCGACCCTATTGGCTCAGGGGAACCAGCTGGTATCGGCGCAGCTCGCGCAACAGGGCGCGCGCCACGATCTCATGGGCCAGCGGGCTGGGATGGGCGTCGGTGGGAGTGACGAAGAGGTCGCGTTTGGAAGGGTAGGTCAGAATGTCGTCAAGCACATCCAGGACAACGATTCCGTTCTCGCGGCAGAATCGCTCGACGATCTGGCGGATTTCAAGATACTCGTAGTCTTCGCGCCGACGAACCGGCTTTTCCGTGGGTTCGGGATACAGAAACACAGCGAAACCTGCGCCGCGCCCGTCGAGCAGCGTTTTCATGCTCCGAAGAGAGTCCTTGCAGCGACGCCAGCCTTCCTCGTCCTCGCGATAGGTCTGGAAAATGGTTTGGATGAGATCCCGGGTGCGCGGGGCCAGAATCCGTCGCCGGATTCGCTCGGCGAAAAACCGATAGACGTAGGAGATGCGCCCGACACTGCGTTCCAGAGGTACTCGGACGCTGTAGCTCTCCTGGCGGATGGCGGTCGGCTCAAGGGCGCCGTTGGGAAGCAGCCGATAGGGCGTTTCGTAGTCGTTGGACAGGGTGAAATTGAGAACGACGAGGTCGGGCTTCACCGGCTCGATCAGTCGGGTGAGGAAATGGTATTCCTGACCGGTATCGTAAGCGGGAACCCCTGCATTATAGACGTGGAAGCGCCGCCGGGGACCCGGTTGCTCCGTCGCTCTCGCGCCTTCGTTCTTCTGGCTCTTGCCTTCGTTGAGGCACCGCTCGAGCACCTTGGCAAACGTCTGTTCGAGTCGCACGCCAACGCCATAGGTCATCGAGTCGCCCAGCGCCAGAATACGAAACTCGTCGGGCGCTTTGTCGGACGCGATGTCGTCGTCGCGCATGGCAAAGCGATTGAATCGGGCCGGTGCACCCCACATCGCGCCCTCGAATCCCGGCCGCAGCATGAACACAACTTCCGGATTGGGGTCGGCAGCAAGGCCTCTTGGGTCATAGGCCAACACCGGCGCCGACGGCCGGCCGATTCCCGCCAGCCGGAATCCGGCTTCCAAGATCAGGAACGTCAGAGTCAGACTGATCGCGGCAACCAGTAGATTGACGCCGAGGCGTTTCCAGGGCGATGGCGGCAGAGAGGCGGACTCGATGGAGATGCCGGCTGGGTCGGAACTTTCCACTCCCTGGCATTCCTTTACCGGTTCAGCTCGCGCATGCGGCGTTCGAACGCTTCGAGAGCGGCCAGTTTGGCGGAGGCTTCGGTTCGCTCCTGGGCGCCGAAGCTCTGGGCGACTTCGAGATAGTGGCTCCTGGCCTTGGCGGCCCAGCGCTCAAATTCGTCCCAGAGGAAGACAGCCCGTTCGGGCGGAAAGAGATTGGCGTACTCGGCGGCCAGCTCATAGGCCATGTCGCCCAGCCGAAGGGTGTGGCGGTAGAAGTTCTTGCTCTGGCGGTGGCGGGTGCGGATGGCCTCGATCAGATCGAGCGCGCGCTTGGGTCCGTCGCGAACGACCTGGCGATTGGCCCAAAGGAACTCGGCCAGGTCCGCCTCGGCTTGCTCCCACTCACATTGCGCAAGCGATTGCCAGGGCGGGCGGGAATAGCGGGCGACCAGTTGGCGGCAACGTTCGATCCGCTCGTCAAGAAGCCGCTGAAAGTCAGCGAGGCTTTCGGCCTGGCGCGCGAGAGTCGTGGCGTCGCAGAAGTCTTTGAGGACCTTTTCGTCGTCGGCGGCGCGCGCGGCGAGGTTGCCACGGAACGTCTGCGCCTTCTTGCAGAAGCGAATAGCCGTTTCATAATCGCCGAGTCGGGCGTAGGACTGCGCGCGCGTGAAAGCGATCAGCTCGCCGTACTTCTGCGGATAGAGCGTCTCGTAGTTGCTCATCCGCACGAGCGTGGACTTGAAGACGTTCTGTCCCGAAACATCGCGCGGGCAAGGAAAACGATAGAGGTCGGCATCGCGATAGCGCTGGAGCTCGGCTACAATGGTCAGAAGGCTTTCGGCCGGCTCGAACTGCGGCGGAGTGGGCGGCAACGCAGACCGGCAGGCAGTGAGAGCCACCGCCGCCGCCAATTCGAGTATGCGAAGGCGATAATGAGAGGCGTTCATCAACCGGACCGTTCTGCCGCAGAGGCCGTGGCGATCAAGGCTTCGTGGCGGTCCCGGTGGTGGCGGAGGCCGACCCCGTGGTGGACGGCAAGACGCCGGCCGACCGTTCGCACTCGCCGATCCACCGCGTCACGCGCTCCCGCTCTCCGCCGTGGAGGTCGAGATAATTTTTGTAGTACTTGATCGCCTCGTTGTACGATTTCAGATTGAGCTGACACAGCAGGCCGAGCAGCATGTAGGTGTCCGCGCTTTGGGGATCGAGTTCGATCGCCTTCAGATAGCTTTTTTTGGCGTCGTCAAAGACTTCGAGAGCGACCTGGATTTGTCCTTGCACCTTGTAAGCGCGCGGGAAATTGGGGTATTCGGCGAGGGCTTCCTTGACCTTGTTGGCCGCCTCGCGCGGGTTCTTCTTGTCATTCTCGATTTCGGCCAGCCAGAGGATCGCCTCTGCTTTGGCCCTGCGGTCGTCGTCGGTGGCCGCCGCCGTCTTCTCGGCCGAGCTCAGACCGGCCAGGGCCTGGAGGAGCAGATCAATAGCGGCCTGATAGTTGGGCGCGTCAGTTTTACGCTGCTGAAGGATTTCGATTTCGGCGAGTTTGATGCGCGCCGGCTGGAAATCCGACTTTACATTGAGGGCCATGGTGAGGTAGCGGCGGGCGTTCGTCATGTCGTCGGGCAGGCTGCGTCGCATGTAGGCGCCGCCGGCCACCAAATAGGCTTCGGGCCTCTCCTTGCGCAGGGTGACGGCCTGGTCGCAGTAGGACAGCGCATCATCATAGGTACCGTTGGCCGTGTGCAGCTCGGCGGCCTTGATGAGGGCCATATAGTTCAGCTTGTTCTGGCGGATTTCGTTTTCGAAGGCCGCGAGGGCTTTTTCGCGGTCGGGCGTCCCGAGGGCCAGATAGGCTAATCCGAGCCGATAGGAGAGCTCTTCGGGCAGGGGCTGGCCGGTCGCCTTGGCGTCCGACTCGATTCGGAGAAGTTCCTCGATGACCTTGTCATGCTGGCGTTGTCGGGAATAGACCTCGGCCAGGATCCAGCGCGCTCTTGTGGCCGCCGGATTGATCTGGAGCGTGGACTGGAGCATCTTGACCATGGCATCGGTGTCATAGGCGGTCTTGCCCAATTGAACGAAACCGTTTTCGAGTTGGTTGGCGGCGAACGGGTAGCTGGTGGCGCCGTCGCGGGAGACCACCAGCAGATACTTGATCCCTTCCATGAGGTACTTGTTCGGCTCCTTGGTGGCGGCGGCGGCGCGAAGGTAACACTTGCCCAGTTCGTAGTAGTCGTCGAGCAAGCTGATCTCGCTGCGGGTCTTGAGGGCGCGCTCGATGCCCTTGACGTAGTAGTCAATGGCTTCGGTGTCCTTGCCGCCGCGGCGTTGCACCAACCGGGCCATCTTCAGATAAGGTTCGGGATTGTCGGGCATCAGTTCGATCGCCTTGAGATAGGCGTCGGCGGCCTCGGCGTAGTTGATCTGATCCACGTAGTAGGAGGCTTCGGCCATGCGCAGCCGGCCCTTGCGGTTGTCGATCATCCTCATCGCGGGCGTGGGCGCGGAGGTCGGGCTGAGCTCGGGATGCAGCTTCCTGGCGTTGTCCATTTCGCGTTTCAGGAGGCCGTTGAGTTCGCCCATCGCATCGGCGAATCGTTTCTCCTGAATCAGTTTGTCGGCGGTCGCCAACTGGGCGGCGAATCGTTTCTCTTCGCGCTCCTGGATGCGCTGGTTCACGTCCGCGATCAGACCATCAATATCTTTGCGTTCGTCGGGTTTGACGGCATCCTTAAGAGCTTCGCGGAATTTGGCCAACGCCCGATCGAGATCGCTGGCCTCCAGGGCCTCGCGCCCTTCGCGTTCGTTCTGCGAAATGGCCCGTCGTCCGCTGATCGAGACAATCTGGTCGCGGGCGATCCGGAATGTCCCGAAGGCGGTTTGGACGGTCACGTAGTCTTTGTCTTCACGGACGATCTGTCCCTCAATCTTGCGGCCATCCTTGCGGGTGATGATTTCGGCGCCGACCGGGTGGATCGCCCCGGCCACCAGAAGCGCTACGGTCGCCCATACGACCATCCGCCGTTGCGCGGCTGTCGCCTCCCGCGTCGTTGTCTGTCCGATTCGTCTCATGGCTGCGTTCCTCGCGATGTCGTTTCAGGTCGTCGTCGAATGCGAAGTATCGGAGACGTGCTATCGCAATGCAGATAAAGGCCGCGCGCAGAGCGTGTCAACACAATTCGCCCCCTCCGACAGCACCGGAGGGCGCATCTTGAGATTCCTGCCCGTCTCTCTCCCTCCCCGCGCCGGGGAGTATGTGTTTAGCGCACTATACCCGGTTTCCCTGTAGCTCAGGGCCTTGTGCCCGTTCTTGCACTTTCGGCCAAAGCACAAAACGGCCACAAGGGCCTGAGCTACAGAGAAGGGCTAAACACATACTGAGGTGCTCGTCCGAATATCAGACTGCGGAAGCGAAAACGTCCGCCCCCGAACCGTTTTGCGCCCGTTCCCGCATCGTTCGGGAACTGCCGCCATTCAGGCCGCCTGGAACCGGCATGGATCTGTTGGGTCTTCTTCTTGCTCCCTTTCCAGAGTGGGTGATGTGGAGTGGCCCAATATCAAATGGAGGTGAGGGAGAATGATAGCCCGAACAGCAGTGAAACTGGCAATGGCGGCGGCGATCCTGCTTGTGCCGTTTGCGGCGTCGGCCCAACCGCCCTGGGCAGGCGGGCCGGGAAGAGGCTTTGGCGGCCCTCCGGTCGGTAGAGGTCCAAGATGGGCCGAGCGCGAGCCGGCGGCCAAGGAGGCGGCGCCTATGGTTCGCGAGAAGGCGCGCGAGGCGATTCGCGAGGCCGTGCCCGAAGTCCGCAAGGAAGCAGCCGAAATCGAAACCAACCTGGACCGCGCGCATGCGGAACTCCGGGAAGCGTTGGCGGCCCGGGATGAGGAGCGGGTCATGCGGCTCGCCGACCGTGTTGGAGAATTGGAGACCGCGCTTCGAAAGCTGCGTCTTCGCGCGGAATTGAAGATCGCCAAAGAGGCAGGCCCGGAAGCGAAGCGGCCTTTGGGAGAGGCTGTCCGCGAACGGCTGCGTATGCGAGGCGGTCTTGGTCCCGGTCTGCAAGGCGAGCGACCGGGGATGGGTCGCCGACCGATGCTCGACCGCCCGATGGGCGGACCGGGCGGCGGTCGGATGTGGGGTCGCGGACAAGGGATGGTTTGCCCATGGTGCGGCAGGCCGAACCTGGGTCCCGGCCCGCGTGGATTTGGCCGCGGTCCCGGTGCTGCGGGAATGGGCGCGCCGGGTTCCGAAAGACGCCGCGAGGCGGTTCTGGACCGAGGATTCCAGCCAGGGATGGGTCGTGGTCGCGGCATGGGCCCTGGAATGGGACGGCCCGGAATGGGTCCCGGCGGACCTGGCCCGGCGATGCGCGGTCGGGGAAGGGGACCCGGCGGACCCGGTCCGGCGATGGGCGGGCGTGGAATGGGACCCGGGGTCGGCGGCCCTGGAATGACTCCCGGCATGGGCGGCATGGTGACACGCCGAGGTCCTGAGAAAGTCGGACCGCCGGACGTGCCCAAGCCGCCGCGACCCGAAGGACAAGAAGGCGGGCCACGGCCGGAGAAGATGGCGCCGCGGGGCGAGGGACGGCCCGATCAGAAAACGGATAGACCTCAGGGCGACCGCCGGCCCGACGCGGGGGAACGTCGCGAGATGTGAGGCGGCGCGGGGGATCGAGACGGCCCGGCCAGACTTGCCGAGCCGTCCGACATAACCGTCGAAACAGAAGCAG
>Ga0315274_10007844_pt1 | contig 15421 bp, 14 predicted proteins | sample YL17G02_20_MG_FD_203700 | JGI IMG/M metagenome (GOLD analysis project Ga0315274, IMG submission 203700) | Sediment microbial communities from Yellowstone Lake, YNP, Wyoming, USA - YL17G02_20 | ecosystem: Environmental > Aquatic > Freshwater > Lake > Sediment | place: USA: Wyoming | collected... | reverse complement strand
TGTTGTTCTGTATGCATGCGCACAGTATAGCATAAGCTGAGCTAATTTGTACATGTTATTATTTTACAAATCCTTAGCAGTTTCTCCCGGCATTTTATAATACCCTTTCATCACGCTAAATCCACGGACGCATATCTCTCCTTCCTTTCCCGCAGGCAACGTATCTCCCGTCTCAATATCAATAATCTTCACTTCGTTACCCTCATGGGGCTTGGCATTCCACTGCATTTTAAACTCTAATGGATCATCCGCGCAAGTAGTTCCCGTATTCCCAGATCCCTCGGATAGTCCATAAGAGGAGACAATCTTTTTGAATCCGATTTTCCCATAGACTTTCCGCAAAATCTCCGGAGGAACTCCCGCCACTCCTTTCTGGAGAGATCGAATTTTGAATTCTCCAAAACGAGGATGTTGCCACATGCCTAGAAAATGGGTTTCAAATCCATGCATTACCGTACATTGCTCTCTTTCAATTGTCCTCAGGGCGGTCTCCGGGTCGAAGTATTCATTGGTCACTAATGTAGCGCCCTTCGTGAAGGCAAGGATTATACTCATTAGGGAACCAACTACATGGAAAAAAGGGACAGCACAGTAAAGCTTGTCATCATATCCAATTCCCAGATTGCTTGCTAGGGGATGGCAGGTTTTGATCACCTGACTGTGGGAGAGCATCGCCCCTTTGGGGAAGGACGTGGTTCCAGAAGTATATTGAATCATAAGGATATCATCGGGGGAAATGGAGTCCTGTCTGACTTTGCGTGCCTCCTCCGAGGCGATCGTATCTCCGAGTTCCATCACCTCCTGAAAGGAAAACATACCATCATATTGCGTGGGACTAAAGCAGATCAACCTTTTCAACAAGGGAAACTTGGAAGCTACTAGTTCCCCTTTTAGGCCGGAACCCACCTCAGGGCAAAGACCTCGAACCACTTCAAGAAAGTCCGTCGTCTGAGTTCGGTCTTTAAAAATCAAGGTGGTGGTATCAGACTGAGTCAAAAGGTATTCAAGTTCATACATCTTAAATCTTGCATTCACCGGGGTTAAAATTGCTCCGATCTTAGCCAGCGCCAACTGGCTATAAATCCATTCCGGATGATTGGTCATCCAAATGGAAACTTTCTCGCCCGGCTTTACCCCGAGAACGAGAAATCCTCTGGCCAAACAATTGACTCTATGCTGTAATTCTTTATATGTGATTCTCTGATTTTCAAAAATCACCGCTTCCTTATCGGAGAATTTCTCTACAGTTTCGTCGAGAACTTTTCCAACCGTTCTCTTCATAATCCGGTCCTTCCTTGTCCTTTCCCCCCAGACCTTAAATTTCTACCTTTGCTCAACCATAACACGTCCTTTCAAGCACCTACAGTATGACTTCATTTTAACATTTTCCTAGATGACGGGTATTTGTTCACTGGCAATTTGCCCAGTCAAGATCTCAGGGTCTCCCTTTGTGATACGGACAAGGTCCTCAATATGATAAGTTGCTTTATTAGGCTCAACGCAAACGGGCTCTACGTTTATTACCATATTTTCCTCTAATATGGATTCATTCACAGGACTTAAAACTGGTTCATCATGAAGGTCTACACCGAGTCCATGTCCAATGTGAGGCAAATTAAAAGTTACGTCATTTTGATGTAATATTGATTTGCACATCTCATAAAGATCACAGCATCTCACGCCGGGCCTCATATGTTTTATAACCTCCCGCTCGGCTATAGACATAAATCTATATATTCTTTCTTGCTCCTTACTGGGTTTCCCCACTGCATAAGTTCGAGCTACATCGGAATAATAACCTCGGAAAAGAGCACCACAATCAACTCTAACAATGTCTCCAATATTCAGTGGAACATCGCTGGTCAATGCATGGAGACACATGCTTCTTGCTCCTGTCTCGATTGAGGTCCAATTTATTTCATCCGCGCCTTGATCGCTCAAGTTTTTTATTATTTCTTTTGAAATTTCTTTCTCCGTCGTTCCTGCGTGTGAAATGGCAAAGGCATCTTCAATAGCCTTTCGGGTTGCATAAGCGGCCAAGCGAAGGGTCTCTATCTCTTTTTCATCCTTTACCATTCTTAGCCGATAGAAAATCTCAGCAACATCCACAAATTCTGCTCCAGAAAAAAAACTATTTAACTCTTCAAAGAGCAGCGCCGGCAAAAACCTAAGCTCTATCCCAATTCGCTTGCCGCGAATGGTGTTTTTAGCCAATATCTTCGATAGAACTTGAATTGGTCGTTCCTTGAACTCCACATATGTTTGAACATCCCTTATCCATGACTCCCTTCTAGCTAGCCCTTCTTCTATTCCGCAAACAAGAAAAGTTGGCTCGTCTGATTTTGGGACAATGACAAACCCCAGTCTTTCCCTCACCACTTTTGAAACCCAGTTATAGACACCCGATAAATAAAATACATTTTCTGGCGAAACTGCTACTACACAATCAATATGTCGCTCTTCCATCAGTTTTCTTATCCTTCCCAATCGATGTTCAGACATTTTTTAACCTCCTCTGTTAATTTACTATAATTTTATCATTTTTATATTCTATTGAAAATTTAAATATAGCATTTCCTTCTCCCGATCATCAATATAGCCATCCCGTAAAAACATCTTTACAAGGTATTTTCATTCCGATTCCCAGCTCGACTAAACGCCGGTAAAATTTTTTGATTAATTTAGCGCTTAGCGAACTCCTCATTAATAAAATTGAAAACTTTGAGAGTGTCGCCATAAAAAGTGATGCTACAATTTTAATTTTGGCACCACTCATAAATTTATAGTGAATATTGTTGTGCCCGCCCTTGAGGTCAAATCCTTTGACAAGGCAAAATATTAGGATACTTCTGGTACCCTTATCGCCCTTAATATCCATTTAACTAGCCATAAAATAAGAATAATTCTTTCTATTAGAGTAAAACTGCTTTTTTAAAATGGGTGTGGGGCGGAGTTTTATAATCGAGAGATTGATAAAGCCTCTTCGGCTTCTAATGGCTAATAAAGCTATTTACTAGAAACAACCGCATACAAAATATTGTCGTCTGGTCAACAATGCAAAGGTACCCGCCTCCAAGTGCAGCCTGGTGGATTAAAGTGCAAAAGACTTTTCCGGAGGAGGCTGATTTGCCGCGGTTGATCTTGAAGTCCCTCCGGAGGTCAATAGTACCGTCTGCCAAGCGCGAGGCAAGCACTTCCGACAAGGGGTTTCGCTGACCAGCCGCCGATCTATTTCCATAAGAAGGCAAAAAATATATTTGAGTAATAGCCCGGCTTGATACTAGATGTCGGGGTAGGTTGAGTCAAGTGAATAGCACTAAGGAATAAAGTATAGGCTAATTTCATCTTTGGCTTCCGGAACCGTCCGGTAGTTTTTCGAATACACCTCCTCATGTACCTACATTCGCTTAATACCTAACCCTCACTTTACCCCTGAGAAAGTGACGACTTTTTGCCAAGATCGAATAGCCTATTTCATCATGTCTCGATTTGTCCAATTCATAAAAGATATCCCGGGGACGCCTTATGGCAGGCTGGTGAAATATAAGTTGAAACAAGAGGTGACTTGGCCCTTATAATGGCACCTGGAGAAAAGCTGCAAAAAAATCGATATTTAAGTCGATGGATCTTCTTTCTAGTACTTGCAGTTATCTATTTCCCGGTCCAATTTGATCGGATCTCGTTAGCTGCATTTTATTTTAATCTGAATTACATGCTATTCCTGTTTCATTTAAATTCGGATTCGCTGCCAGAAAATATTACAACCCCAAATATGCCTTTTTGATCATTTCAGTTTGCAGAAGATCGTTGGGTTTTCCTTCCATGAAAATACGCCCCGTTTGCAGTATATAAGCGTAATTGGCAGCCTCTAAAGCTTCCTGGACATTTTGCTCAACCAACAGGATGGTGAGCCCTTCCTCTTGCCTTATCTTTTGGATCATTTCAAAGATTTCCGTGACCAATTTAGGCATGATCCCTAAAGAGGGTTCGTCGAGCATGAGGAGTTTGGGCTTCGACATTAATCCGCGAGCAATGGCCACCATCTGTTGCTCTCCTCCGCTCAAAGTCCCAGCTTGTTGATTCTGCCTTTGCTGCAAAACCGGAAAGATTTGAAAGATCTTCTTCAGGGTGGATTCACGATGTTCCGAAGATTTCTGGGTATAAGCACCCAGGATGAGGTTTTGCTTCACCGTCAAGCGGGCGAATAGATGCCGTCCCTCCGGTACGTGCGCCACGCCCATTTCCACCAGGCGGTGGGCGGCGATCAAATCCGTGCGCTGGTTTTCAAAGAATATCGAACCCCCATCCAGACGAAGAAGGCCGGAAATGGCTTTCAGAATGGTACTCTTTCCGGCCCCATTGGCTCCAATGATAGAAACGATCTGCTTGGGTGCCACTTGGAAAGAAATCTCGTGCAGGGCAGGGACTTCGCCGTAGGATACTTTAATGCGCTCGATGCGAAGCATGGTATTTATCTCCAAGATAGGCCTTAATCACCTCTTCGTTATTAATAACTTTCTCTGGAACATCCTCGGCAATCTTCTTTCCGTAATTTAAAACCACCACCCGGTTGGAGATGGGCATCACCACCTCCATGACGTGTTCCACCAGAAGGATAGTAATTCCAGCTTGCTGGACTCTTTTCACCAAGTCAATCGCTTCGGCCACCTCTGTCTGGTTCAATCCGGCCATAGCCTCATCAAGCAATAGGAAAGAAGGTTCCGTGGCCAGAGCATTGGCGAACTGCAGCCGTTTCTTATCGGCGATCGTTAATCCTCCAGCAAGCATATTCTTCTTCGAAGACAGACCGCAGAAATCCAGGACTCCCAGGGCTTTATTTTTCGCCTGAATCCCTCGGTTAGAGCGGAAAAAAGCTCCGGCCCTCACATTGTCCAGCACGGTCATATCCTTGAAAACCCGCACCAATTGGAAGGTTCGTGCAATGCCGAACCGGCAAATCTTATTGGGCGGCAAACCCGTGATATCTTTTCCTTTGAACCGGACGATCCCTTGGCTGGGCGGGTAAAACCCGGCGATGCAATTGAAAAGAGTGGTTTTCCCCGCACCGTTGGGGCCAATCAGGCCAACTATTTCCCCCTCATACACCTGAAGATTGATCTGGTAGTTGGCCGCGAGACCACCAAAATTTTTGCTAAGCTCTTGCACTTCGAGAAGGGCCATCACGCAGTCTCCCTTTTCTTGAAAAGCTTGCTGAGGCCGATGACTCCGAAAGGTTGATAGATAGAGATCAACACAATCAAGAAACCGTAGATAATCAGGTCTGTCCCTTTACCCCCTCCACCGAAATAGATGCGGGTAAACTCGGAGACGGGGATAAGGAAGAAAGCGCCAATGACCGGGCCCCAGACCGTACCCACCCCCCCCAGAGTGGCGATCAGGCAGACAATAATAGAAAGCATCAGGGGGAAGACGCTATCGGGGTCGATGAAGAGGACGTACTGTGCGTAAAAGGAACCGCAGATAGAAGTAAAGAAAGCGGACATAGCCAGAGCATAGAATTTATATCGGGCCACATCAATTCCCAAGCTCCGGGCCGCCTCCTGATCCCCCTTGATGGCTCTAAAATAACATCCGAGTTTTGAACGATCCATCCAGTAGGTGCATGAGATTGTCAAAAGAAATATTCCAAACGCTATGTAATAATAAGGAAGCTTGCTTTTATGAAATTCAAAATAGATGAAGGATTCGGGTAGAATAGGTAATTTTAGCCCTACAGCTGACCCGGCCCAGTCCCAGTTGAGGAACCAATGCTGGGCGATCTCTCCAATGGCAATAGTGGCGATGGCGAAATAATGCCCCGCTAGCTTGAAGCAAGGATAACCAATGCCGAAAGAAATGATGACGGATATAATTCCTCCAACCAACATGCCCACCCAGGGACTGACTCCCAGCTTCATCAGCATCAGGGAGGAGGTGTAAGCCCCGATTCCGAAAAATACCGCATTGCCCAAAGCAATCTGTCCAGCATACCCGCCAATCATGTTCCAAGCTAACCCCATGCTGGCGTAAAGAAAAATCATGATCATTATATGCTGGGGAAAAGGGAGAGTGAAGATGAAAGGATAGATCAGAAGGAAGATGCCCCCAATGGCCAGCCAAATCTCTCTTTCCTTGTTTCTGCCCATGGATTGTCTCTCCGCAAAAGAAATTAATATCTTCCCCATAAACCCTGGGGTCGGATGAAAACCACCAGAAGATAGATGATGAAGACGAATGTGTATTTAAAGGCCGGTGCTATGAGGCCACCTACCCCCTCCACAAGGCCGATGATGATTGCGGCGATAAAAGAACCCGGAATGGAGCCAAATCCACCCAGAGCTACTGCCACATAAGCAACCAAAGCAAAGGGGAAGCCCACTTCCGGAAAGACGTAGTAGAAATTGGAAATTAGAGCGCCAGCTATTCCCAGGCAGGCAGCACCGATTCCCCATCCGAGAGCATACATCTTGTCGCTGTTGATGCCCATCAGGCAGGCGGCGTCGCGATCTTCGCTGGTGGCTAACAGGGCATAACCGGTCTCCGTTTTTGTTATGAACAAGTAAAGGAGTACGAAAGATATAACGCTAATGACGCTGGCAGTAAGCTCCGGAATGCCGATGAAGATTTCTCCGAAGCGAAGACGCCCCGCCAGAGCGGGGTTCTGGATCATCCGGAAATCAGGTGACCACATAAATTGGGCTAGGTAGCGCAAAAAAATCCCCAGCCCGAACGTGGCCAGAATCTGGGCTAGGAATGGGGCTTGGAGGATCTTTTTGATCACGATGAAATAGGTGGCCACTCCGATCAAAAAAAGGATGGCCATACAGAGGGGCAAAGAAATTATTGGGTCAATGTGGTAAAGGGTGTACATCCAGAAAGCGCTAAACATCCCGAGCATAAGCATTTCTCCGTGGGCGAAGTTAACAATTTCCATCAGACCCCAAATCAGACAAAGGCCAACAGCGACCAGCGCATAGATGGATCCCATAAGCAGTGCGGAAATAACGGTTTGCAGAATGAATTCTGCATTAAACATAAAGAAGACTCCTTTCTCGAGTTACGATCACCTCCGCTTTTATCCACCTCTCAAGGGGGAAGGGGATTCTCGGTTAAGGCTATTCCCCCCCTCCCCCCCACAGGAAAGGATAAGGAGATGAGGCAAGAGGTAAACCTCGCCCTGACAAAAGTAAAAATCAACCTCTATTTTCTTTCAGACCACTTTGGAATGGGGTAGATCATCTCTCTGGTGGCTAAATGAGAAGGCCACACCGTGTAATATTGCCCGCCTTGAAACTGCACGACGATGGCATCCACCAAGCTATTTTGTCCTTTTTCGTCAAATTTCACACCTCGCCATGGGACAATCAGTTGCTCGGCAGAGAAAAAAGTCTTTTTAAGGGCCTCCCGGACGGCCTCGGGCTTCGTGGAGCCAGCCCGGTTAATGGCGTCACACAGGACAAAGACGCCCACAAAGCATCGAGCAGAAGTTCCGCTTAAATTCCTTCCTGAGCGCTTCTTGAAAAGATCGTTGATCTCTTTTATCATCGGTTTTTTTTCCGCTAGGTCCATGGAGAACTCATTGCGTGTGCAGACCCCATCGGAATCTTTTCCTAAGGTTTCTGGGTAGGCGGGGTCAATCATACCGGCGTCATTAGCCATGATAATCGGGGGGTTGAAATCTAACTGTTTAGAGGTCCTGGCAAGCAGAATCGCATCCGACGTATAGGCAAGGGGGAGGAAAATGTCCGGCTTCCCCAATTTCAACTTCTGGACTTCCGAATTAAGAGAGATTGCCTGCCTCCGAAAAGGAATGTCGACAACGACCTTGTATCCAGCTTTCTCGGCCAAATTTCTCTCAATGACGCTGACTTCCTTCCCCCAAAGGCTATCATCATACATTAGTGCGCAAGTCTTAAGCTTCACGTTCCGTTTCTTCTCCAACTCCTTCAGGCACTCGAACATCGCCTCGGAAAAAGTCACATCGTGCGGGGATACACGGAAGAACCACTTGAACCCTCGTTCAGTAAGGCTGGGAGTACTGGATTCCGGGTTGAGGAAGGGCATCTGCATTCGCTCAGCCACCCTGCTGGCGGTCTCGGTCACGGAACTTTGCCAAGAACCGACAAGGGCAACAACCTTCTCTTGAGTGATCAGACGTTCAGCCTCGCTCATGCCCAGGTCGGGTTTTCCTTGGTGATCCGTAATGACCGCGGTAACTTTGGCCCCGCCCAGATTGGGAAGGCCTTCAGATTTCGCCAAGGGTAGATTAAGATGTTTATATTTAGTTGTGTTAATGATGTCTAGTGCCAGCTCGATGACATGCTTGTTGTCTAATCCAGGCTGAGCTACGGGCCCGGACATAGGGTAGATAAAGCCGAGCTTTACCTCTTCCGCCAGCAAGGTTCCGGAAAGAGTGAAAAACAAGAGACCTGTGATGATGAAATAAAAAAACAAAATTCTCCTCATGTCCATACCCTCCTTTCGTTTTTTATTACGACTAAACTTCCCGAGTGAAATTCCCATCTCATTTTGATTTCAAATAGGTACGTTCAAAAAGGCTCATTTTACCTGCCTCATTGACTTTCGTGGGCAATGTCCCTTGCTGGACCAACTGTACCTCTGCCCTGACTACCAATAAGGCCCTAATGGTTTTTTCGATTTCTTGTTTGAGAAAATCATGTTTTTCAGGACTTAGATTCTCTCCAATCTCAACCTTAACCTTGACGGGGTGGGCAAAAGAATACTCCGGTCGATCCAACACAATACGAATTTCGCCTGATACTTGAGGACAAAAGCCCATCACGACTGCTTTGACGTCATTCGGCCAAATTTTTTGTCCCTTCACTATCAACATGTCATCGACCCGGCCTGAAATGATCATTTTGGGACTCTTCCGGCCACATGAACAGGATGTACTTACGATACGGACAATATCTTTTGTCCTGTAACGGATTACAGGGTTGCTCTCCTTAGCCAGTGATGTAACAACCAGTTCTCCTTCCACGCCTTTTTTGAGTGGAATAATTTCGTCAGTCTCAGGGTTAATAATTTCAGGCAAAACAAATTCGTGAGCTATCCAGTGCATTCCGTTTTGTTCCTGGCACTCCGCAAACATCATAGATACCTCGGAAATTCCCATGCATTCGCAAGCCTTAGCTCCCCATAAAGATTCAAGGGAATCCCTCATTGCGCGGGTGCCTGGTTCTCCTCCCAGGCACAATTTTCGAATCTTCAGCTCCTTTGCTGGTATTCCAAGAACTTTTTCGGCCTGAGTCCCAAGGTAATGAATATAGTTGGGAAATCCAAAAATGGCTGTGATGATTTCTCGATCTTTTATCATCCGCAAAGTTTTTTCACTCCCCGCCTCAACGCCAGGCATAAAGGCGGGGATCCCCATATAGTCTAGGGTACCTGGCATATAAACCCCAACAGCGAACATATTAGCCATCGCTCCGGCCCAAAGTGCCACATCCTCTCCAGGGGTAAATCCAGCGGCGTACAAACACCTGGCTGTTGTCTCATGCCACATGTATTGATCTTTTTGAGTCAGTCCGTGGTAATAGGGTCTACCCGTAGTTCCCGATGTTGAAGCAAAACGTCTAATTTGGTTTAGAGGGGCGATTTGGTTTGAGCCGATGGGTGGGTGCTCCAGCAGGTCTTCTTTCAAATCATTTTTGGTTGTGAAGGGAAGTTTTGCGAGCTCTTTTCGCGAGCTGATCGAAAACCTGGAAATGGAAAACTTCTCGAAATGTTTCCTGTAAAAATCACTACCCTCCTGGACATAGGCGATCTGTTTTCCCAAGAGTTCCTCTTGGATTCTTTCTACCTCTTCCCATGGACGCCCTTCAATCTCATTAAAGAAAGGAAGTCTTCCTCCCCTAATCCTTTTCTCTCTAAAATTCTGCATTTTCAGCTCCTCAGATTCCAACGGCGCTCAGAAATAAATCCTATCTATCAGCCTTTTTAACTTTAGCCTTAATATAATCAATGATCTCTCCCTTTGGGGTGCCGGGAAAGAAAATCTCGCCAACCCCTCTCCTCTTGAGTTCTTCTGCATCCGGGGGGGGTATGACCCCACCTCCGATCAAAAGAATATCCTTGGCTCCTTTCTCATCCATAAGTTTCCTCACTTTACTGAACACACCCATATGATTGCCATCAAGCTGGCTTATACCAATGACGTCTACATCTTCTTCTACAGCTGCTGATACAATTCCCTCAGGGTCAAGATAAAGACCTCCAAAAATAACTTCCATCCCGGCATCCCTAAACGACTTTGCAAGGTTAATTATTCCTACGGTATGTGCATCGGTACCGCCTTTCGCTAAAAAAACCCTTATCTTTTTTTGGCTTCCTCTAATATTGTCCATTTTACCTCCTACAATGGCTTACTATCATATTAGCGCTGAGCTTAAATGAGATATGGCGTTATGATCGTACCTCCCCCACACTTCCTTTAAGGATCGATTTATCTCAGCAGAAGTACAATATGCTTCGACTGCGTCGATTATTAGGGGTATGAGGTTTTCTCTCCCCAGTGCTGCCTTCTTGAGCTTGTCTAGTGACTTCTTTACTCTATCAACATCCCTTGATTCTTTTACCTCCTTAAGTCTCATCAATAACCTATCCCATCCTCCAGGATCAGGTAAATACCACTCATATGGAAGCCTTGTTTTTTCACCACTCTGGAAAGCATCTTCTTCCACCACTACTCGCTGACCGCTTTCCCTTTCAGATTTTTCCCTCAGAATGTTTTCTTCAATTTGCCGGACATAAAATCCATTCTTAATTGCTGCCAACGCTCCTCCCATACTTTCAATTTTCTTAAGTAATTTAAAAACTTCTTCCTCAATCTGATTTGTGAGCCATTCAACATAATATGACCCACCTAAAGGATCAATGGTATTCACTACCCCACTTTCAGAGGCAATTATCTGATGAGTTCTAACAGAGAGGTATTGCGCATAATCTGTAGGTGTGCCCAATGGCTCGTCGAAGGTAGTTATATGGAGAGACTGCACACCGCCCAAAACAGCAGAGAGGCCTTGGATGGCGGCCCTTATTATGTTGAGCTCAGGCATTTGGGCGCTTGTTGTTCTACCTTCGGTTTGTACGTGAATTTTCATTCTACAAGACTCGGGTCTTTTTGCTCCAAACCTTTCCCTCATCAGCCTTGCCCATATCCTTCGAGCGGCCCTGAGTTTCGCGACATTTTCGAAAAAATCATTGTGGACGCCAAAATAGAACGGAAACCTTGGAGCTAAATCATCAATATTAATCCCTCTTTCCAAACATGCCTCGATGTAGGCAATCGCATCAGCAAACCCAAATGCCAACTCTTGGACCTGTGTAACACCAGCTTCAGCCCGATTGTAGGCTGATAGGCTGGTTAAATTCCATCGAGGCATATATTTTAAGCAGAACTCAGCCGTGTCCACGAAGAGCCTTAGATTATGCTCAGGCGGATAAGTATCAGCCATGATAGCATAGTAAAGCTCAAACGGATCGGCTTCACAATTTCCAGTGAGCTTTTCCAAAGCCACCCCTTGCGACTTTGCTACAGCGATATAGAATGCCAGTTCACGCTGAGGCATGTGACAATCATTGAGGCTAGTGCTAACCTTATCGAGGGGTATTCCGTCAAACATAATCTGCCAGTCTCTTAGCGTGCATGCACAATACCCGGACCGACCCAGTTGTCCCCCGTAGAGATCTGCAAAAGAAGGTTCGTCTGGGTCAACATCGCTCTGAACCCACGTCCAGTTGACACCAACAGACAATCCGGTAGCACCTTTTTCAAGAATTTTCTTAAACTGCATATTTGTCTCTTCAGGTGTTGCCCTTCCAGTTTCCGGCCGAAAGGTCCATAGCCTTGCTCGATACATGGTCGGGTAAGCTCCACGCGTGAAAGGGTATTGGCCGGGGAAATTTAAGTCTTTCAGATAATTTGAACTCGAAATGTCAGCAGGTGTATATAATCTTTTGACGCGGATACCTGAGTGAGAAAGAAACTCTTTACGCCGCTCTGGCTGCCTAGACAGAAAATCTTTGACTGGGCCACGATTCCATTCATCCCCAGAGCTTTTAATCGCTTCCAGCTTGACATTATCTTTCATTGATAACCCCCCGGTAATATTCCTAAAATCCATACGAAACTGAAAATCTAAGTAGGAGTAGATCCATATTTATTTTTTCGTTGTTCCCTTTTTCATTCCGCTCATCCTTTCTCCTGATCCAAAGGATACACAGGCTGCATGAGCTTCTTCCTTCAGTACCTCTTCAAAACTGGCACCAAGACCGTTATACACTGAAGCTCGGTTTAGAGCTAATGCAAGGGGGAAATTATTCGCTATCTTCTCTGCCATCTCCATAGCGGTTTTGTCTAAATCTTCTAAGGCGACAACTTTGTTCACAAACCCCCATTCAGCAGCTTTGGTGGCATCTAACCTATTACCTGTAAAGAAAAGCTCCAAAGCTCTGCCAACCCCAATAAGTGCAGGGAGCATTTTGGTACCAGCCGTCGTAACAGATGCACCAACACTTGTCTCTGGAAAGCCAAATTGACTTCCTTCCGCCGCTATTCTGATGTCGCAATTCACAGCAAACTCACAACCAGCACCCAGCGCATAGCCATGAATAGCTCCGATTATGGGTTTGTCAAATGCTACCATAATCTGCCCAATTTCTTGAAGGCGGATCACATGGTTCCTGTATTGTTCCATTGTCCTCTCTGTGACTGCTTCTTTTAAATCTGCCCCAGCACAAAAAGCTCTGCCTTCACCTTTGAGGATAATTACTCTGCTTTCTGGATCATTCTTAGCTTTGTTCAGAGCTTCTATGAAGTCCTCAACTAATTCGTCATTAACTGCATTGAGAACGTTGGGTCTATTGAATTTGATCATTCCAATCTTTCTTATTCGTTCATAAGTTACTTTTCCCGCCATTTTTCTTTCCTCCAATCTTTTTTTATTAAATCCCCATGTTGAAATACAACACAGTCTTAGGCCATTCTATCTTTCATAAAATTAAGCTAAATTCAGAATACTTGCAGCGTTTTCTCCCAAAATCCTCTTAATTTCATCATCCTTAAACTCAATTCCAGCTTCCTTTAGCTCAACTGGGATCTCAGTAAAAGCTTTTACCCAAGCCGAGTGTGGAAGCCGTCGAACTTGCCTTAAGGCGGGCCAGTCACTGCCAAATAAAACCTTGTTAGAGCCTACATTATCAATAAGTCTCCTTAAAGGTTTGTAAAATTCCTCAATAGGATTTTTAAAAAGACGAGGCTGCCACCAAGAAACATCCAGATATATGTTTAACTTATTATTTGCAATGGAGATAGCTTCCTCAAACCAGCATGAGCCAGCATGTGCAATAATAATCTTCAGATCGGGGAAATCATTGGCAACATCATCCAAATAGACAGGGCGTGCATATTTGCTGTAAAGAGGAAATATCTCTGGTCCTGTATGGCACAAAACCGGTATTTTAAGCTCCTCTGCCTTCTCATAAAGAAGATAGCAATATTTGTCGTTTGGATAAAAGCCGAAACACGGATGAATCTTCAGCCCTTTTACCCCATATTCATTCACGGCTTTTACTAAAAACTTAGCAGCATTTTGCCTTCGAGGATCAATCCCGACAAAAGCAATGATTCGTTTTGGGTGTCTGCGCGCCGCTTCAACGAAGATCTTCGTAAGTTGATCTAGCGAAATAGCTTCATCGAAATTGGTAATAGTTAACGGATCTAATGGCAAGACTACCGATTTATCAATACCAGCTTCATCCATATCCTTCACAAGCATATCCCCTGAAAGATCCCACCATCCGGGAGTCCTCTCCCATATCTTCTTCTCCGGCTTTCCAGATAGAAAAGCACTTACCTTAATATAAGCTTCCCACCATGCCTTCGATGGAACTGAATCCCCCCATAGATGGCAATGAATATCAATGATCATTTTTTAAGCCTCCTATATTTTTTAATTTTAAAAACTCGGCGGAGTAATCGCGAAAATAGCATGAGCAGTGTTTTCTCCAATATTTCTTAACCCATGCGGGGTAGTGGACAAATAGTACACACTATCCCCCACATTCAGATCGTATATTTTATCTTCCAGCAAAAGTTGAACATGTCCTTGAAGGATTAGACCACATTCTTCCCCCTCGTGGGTAAATAATTCATCTATCGAATAGCCCGGTTGCATTTTTAAATATACAAATTCCATTTTTTTCCCATAGAGAGATGGATTTAAAAGTTCATATATCATTCCTTCTTTATTCCTCTTCCATATTTTCCTATCCCCTTTTCTTAAATAAACTTTATTTGTTAGTAATTGGTGACTATTTTTTCCACTTTCTTCATCCTCTAGAAAAAAACTAGCCTTTTCTCCAAGATTTTCTGAAATCTTTTTTAGTGTTTTAATAGACGGCGTTACGCGATTATTTTCAATTTGGGAAATCAGGCTTGCAGATATTCCACATAATTTGGATAATTCTCTTAGATTAATGTTCCGTGATAACCGCAATTCTCTTATTTTTTTCCCTATATTCAAACTAGAAGTCATGTTTTTTCCTTCTTTAATTATTAATTTGTAAATTTTATTTTTAGGGCTAAAAATTCAATTCGAATCCGACTTTCCATCAAATCTGAAAACTTATCTAAAGAGGCTTCCAGCTAATTATTTTTTCTCGTAGTATATTTTTATTTAAAAAAGTTGTCAAGTATTTTTTTAATTTTGTAAGTATTTGTAAATAATTAAGTATTTTCAAAGAGTTGTTTCCGTGCACAAGAAAGCAATTTTCCCTTCTGTCTCGAATCATTGTTCTCAAAGTAAACTCGCGGCGACGTGATTTTCGGCCACATCGCACCCTTGAATTCTCCTGCGAGGCATTTATCCCGCAGGAGACCAAGGGGCGCTACACGCCCCCTTGGAATCCCAGTACAAGGTTCCCCCCCCAGCTTGCTGGGGGGTATATTTGGCCAAAAGTCAGGTAATTTTTTAAATGAAAGGAATTGTTTTTGAAAATCGTCGTATTGCATTCCATTGAAGAGACCATTCCTCTGGTCCTCTCCCAGAAGAGGGGCCAGATCTTTTTGACATGGATGAACATCCTTGGGAACCCTCCCTTAAGAATTTGCCGGCTTCATCGCCAGACTTCAAAAGGCATGGATTGATCACTGCAGAGAGCTATTCTGGCAACTACGGTGGCGCAGCCGCCATTCTTGTTACCACCGATTTAATTCTCCCCCTTTATCACCGATCTAAGGTGCCCCCCTCTAATTCCTTTTATTCCAGGGGGAGAATATAATCCTTTTCTATTTTTCATCTTAGTCCTCTAATTCCTGTGATTGCTTAGATTCCTTTAATTCCAATCCGGAAAGAGGACCGGGATGAAACGGCTAAAGTGCCCCTACTGTAATAAA
>Ga0315274_10007843_pt1 | contig 15421 bp, 16 predicted proteins | sample YL17G02_20_MG_FD_203700 | JGI IMG/M metagenome (GOLD analysis project Ga0315274, IMG submission 203700) | Sediment microbial communities from Yellowstone Lake, YNP, Wyoming, USA - YL17G02_20 | ecosystem: Environmental > Aquatic > Freshwater > Lake > Sediment | place: USA: Wyoming | collected... | reverse complement strand
GCCACCCAAGTCGGCAATCCGCGCCGCGCGAAAGTCACCTTCAGGGAAACCGGCGCGTGATGATCACGGATTCCCAGGAACTGCAAGTCGAGGTCCGGCAGCGGGTCGTTGATAGCCAGCTGCTCCAGGCCTCGGTCTATGCTCACCGGATCGCGGACTCCCAGGAGCTACAGGCGACGGTCGCGCCGCTCATGCGCGACTCGGTGCAACTGCGCGCGACCATCATCAACCAGGACTTCGAGGCGGCCGCGGCCGGGCGCGTGCTCGCGCCGCAGGCCGAGATCACATTCCTCTAGGAGACAACACGCATGACAGCAACGCTTGAGCAAGCCAAGTGGAAGTGCCGCACCACAGTGCGGAAGTTCGACGGCGACGTGGACGAGTACATCGCCCGCTACGGTGAGGAGGAGGGTCTGCGGCGCTTCTACGCCGAGCACGCCCCGGTCGAGGAGATCGTGCGGGAGGGCAACATCCTCACCCAGACCGGAATCGAGGCCATCTGGAAGCTGGTGGCCGGCCTGACTGCCACCGCCTACTCTAACGCGAACGCGCGGCTGGGGGTGGGCAACGACAGTACTGCCGCCCAGGCCACCGATACCGATCTGCTCGGCTCCAGCAAGGCCTGGAAAGCGATGGAGGTGGGCTACCCGGTGGTGAGCGCGCTGGCGGACAAGAAGATCACCTTCCGCTCCATCTTCGGCTCCAGCGAGGGCAACTTCGCCTGGCTGGAATGGGGCGTGGACAACGGCGCTTCGGCCCACAAGCTGCTCAACCGCAAGGTCGAGAACCTGGGCACCAAGTCCTCGGGGTCGTGGCAGCTCACCATCGAGATTAGCTTGAGCTAACGGAGGCCATTGCATGGCTTCCGAGTCCCTGCTACAACCCGCCGCGGCGGGCAAAGACGCGGAGTTGCGGGAGGCGTCGCCCGGCTCGAACTACGGCGGATACGCCTCGATGTACATCAACCGGGCGACCACGGCCGCGCGCTATCGCGCGCTGATCCAGTGGGACCTGTCCAGCCTCGGCGTCACCCAGGGCAGCCAGATTGCCTTCGCCAGGATGCTCCTGCATCCGGCGCAGGGGCCGACTGGCACCTTCCCCGCCACCGCGCAGGCGAAGCGGCTCACGGCCTCGTGGGTCGAGTCCGAAGTCACCTGGAACAGCCGGCAGAGCGGCGTCGGTTGGGGTGCGCCCGGAGGCGACTTCGACAGCGCCACCGTTGACTCCCAGGACATCAACACGGGAGTCAGAGACAGCGCCAACTGCTGGTTCTCGTTCCTCCTCGCGCAGCTCATCCGCGACTGGCTTGATGGCGTCTACAGCAACTACGGCCTGCTGCTGAAGCTGGACCAGGATCAGGCCGCCTCGACCACCGCTGGCTTTCGCACCTCCGACCATGCCACCGCCAGCGAGCGCCCCATTCTCTGGGTCGAGAACAAGAACAGCCCGATGAACCTGGTCCCCACAGGGCCGGGCTACTACCAGCAGTGGCAGAATCCCGGCTACGGCATGCCGCACTACGAGGCGGTGTGTCTTCCCCCGAACCTCGGCGCGGGGGTCGAGCCGCTCGACGATTACAGCCGCAGCATCAACTCAGGCGTCTCCGATCTGATCGAGAGCTTTGCGACTAGCGGCGGCGTACCTGACTCGGCCAGCATCAGCTCGGTCAAGGTAGTCGCCAGGGTGCGCCGGTATGCCAGCAGCGGCAACACTGTCGGCCAGCTTGGCGTTCGCGTGGGCGGAGCCGATTGCTGGCATGCTACCGGCTTCGAGGAGAATGCGGGAGTCTGGACGGAGGTGGAGCGAGAGTGGACCACCAACCCGGCCACCGGACAGCCCTGGACCGCGGCCGAAGTCAACGCGCTGGAGCCGCTGATCAAGCGCACCGGCGGCAACGTCTCCTGCCGCATGTGCCGCATGTACGTCAGGGCGACGTTCAGCGAAGTGACTGCGAAGTCGAGCGGGGATAGCGGCCAGGGCGCAGAGGCCGGTGCCTCGGTGCTGGAGCTGACTGCCAAGAGCGGCTCCGATTCCGCAGCCACCGATAAGGAACGCGCCGGCTACTACACGCTGGAGCGAATGTTCTACATCCCCGAGGGGCCGGGCGGGCCGCCCTGGATGTGGGTCTTTCACCCTGGCGTGGAGGCCTTCTACGAGCGGCAGCAGGACGGGGCGGCGACTGAAGGCGCGGGACAGGTCGTCCACAACCAGCTCGCGGCCTCCGACTCAGGGGCGCTGACGGATCAGAAGGTAGAGCCACCAGTCGTTGAGCACGTGCGCCAGGAGCCCGGGTCTGGGGTTGACCTGGCAGCCCTCTGGTACGAGATCGCGCTCAGCGACTCCAACGCCTCCGCCGACGATCAGGCGGTGCTGGAGATCAACCCGGTCGCAGGGAGCGACTCGGGCGCGGGCGCGGACACGGCCGGGATACCAGTCGGCTACTACGAGGGTGCCGACGCGGGGCTCGCGGCTGACGCTCAGGCCGGACTCGCCGCCGCGCTGAGCGAGATCACCGACTCGGCCGCCGCGGTCGAGTCCGCACAGCGGATCGCCATTCTCTCCCGCCACATCATGGAGTGCAGCGTCGAGTCATCCCTGGATGCATTGGCCGACGCGTTTGATCTCACGCTGGTGGAGTCCGATCCGTCCAATCCGCTCACCCCAAAGGCGCAGGCCTGGCGCTCCCTGGACGAGGGAGATCTGGTGCAGGTGCGGCTCGGGCTTGCCGGCGTGGGCTTCGATGACTACGGCGTGTTCCGCATTGACGGTGCGGCGGTGCGTGTCTCCGAGCGGCAGATCGTCACTGAACTCCACGGCCGCGACAAGGCGGCGCTGCTGATCGAGGAGCGGGGGCGCGATCCCGGGGGCGCCTACTTCGCGTTCGGGGCGTACCCCGAGCAGGACGCGACTGAGGCGGCCCGCCCTTACTGCTCAAGCATTGCGCGTCTCCTCGCCGCCCGCGTCGGACTGGGCCTGGTGTGGGACGCGCCCTCCTACTCGCTTAAGGAGTTCACGGTCAAGCCGGACGAGTCGGTCAGCAGCGCGCTGAGCCGACTGCTGGGGCCGCTCCAGGTCAGCCGGCGCTATCGCGCAGACGCTTGGGTGGACGGCGATAACCTGGTGGTGCGCCGCCGCGGCAATGGCCCCATCGTCGGGACCCTCGACTGTCGCCAGGGGATGATTCGCAGCATCTCGCGCGAGCGACAGCCCACCGTCGGCGAGGTCACCGTCCTCGGAGGCACAGAGGTAGTCCGCACCACCTACGTGCCGGAGGATCACCGTGAGGAGAAGGGGTCGGACAAGCGCGAGAGCCAGGTGGAGATCGAGGACGACGGCTCCGGCCACCGCGTCGTGCGCACCTACCTGCAGCAGCCCAACGGGACCTGGGTGCAGACCCAAGAGGAAGTCGAGGACCAGGACTTCGAGGAGGTGTGGGACGGCGACCGCTGGATCGGGCGCGTGCTGCTGGAATCAGAGACCACCATCACCACGAACATGCACCTCTCGACCAAGAAGACCGAGCGGCGGATCACCCGCCTCAGCTACGACGGCGAGTGGCGCCTCATCCGGCGAGAGGAATCGAAGCGCGTCTACAACTCGGACTCTCACGAGTTCGAGCTGAAGGAGAAGAGCCTGGTTCGCTTCGAGCAGATCACACCGACCGATGTGCGCGCCACCACCACCGAGTGGAAGGTGGTGGGCGGTGAACTGAAGGTGAAGTCAGGCTACCCCCAGCGGGTCGAGCAGCCGGGGACACTACAGTCCGCGCTACATACCACTTCCTCCCCCGACAACGCCTGGGATCAGAAAGAGGACGGCACGCAGCCCGAACGCTGGCGCAAGGTGGAGGAGACCAGGCAGTACCGAGGCAGCGCCCTCGGTGCCATCGGCGGCATTCCTCGCGAGCACTCCGATGCGAACCTGATGAGCGACGGCGCCTGCCAGCAGATCGCCGGGGACATGGCCTCCGAGAGCGGCCAGTGGCTCTACCAGTTCGAACTCTTCTGGCCCCGGCCTCTCCCCTACCGCAAGGGCGACCGCGTCACCCTCACCCACCTGCCGGCCGAGATGCCGGACATGGTCGCGATCATCACGCGCGTGCGCACGCAATTCAGCGTGCCACTGGCGGCCTGGACGCACGATATCTCCCTGGAAACGTGGGCGGACTCATGAGCGCGCGCCTGGCGAGAGTGATACGGCGCATCCTGCGCGGCGGCGATAAGGCCGGCCTCGCCCGCGTTACCGTCATCACGCGCCCGGGCCAAGTGCAGCTTGACGCCAGGCGCGAGCGCGTGCTGGTGGCGGGCAACCACATGCCCGCAATGGGCGAGTTGGCTCCCTGGGTGCGTGTCGACCAGGGGACGCTGGTGATATGCCGCAACGTTCGCGCCTTGCTCCCCGCCCTGTTCGCGCCGGCAGTCGGCAAGCAGTGGGAGCAAGTCCTTGTCGCCGCAGACACGCCGAGCACAAAGCTTGGCCTGGCGCACCGCGACAGCAGCGGCCGCTACTGGGTCAAGGTCGGCGTGCAGTACTTCAGCCAGGAACCCGACGACTTCCTGACCCCCAACTGGACCTACCGGGGTCAGGGGATGCACTGCGATGTGCAGTGCGGCGCGATGCTGGCGGTCGGCGACTCGATTATCGAGCTGGGCCGGGAGCCGTTTGGCATCTACGCGCGCCGCGTCATCATTGACCCTGACACTCGTGGCCTAACATTCGGCTCACTCGAAGGCCCGCTGCCCTGCAGCTTCGAAGGGCAACCTCTAGACGCGTCGATGTGCCGCGATGGCGACGGCTACTTCCACATCGCGAGTTGGTCGAGCTACCCCTACATCACCGATCCGCCCGAATGGCAGGAACACATGTGGCGCAGCAACGCGCCCGACAGCCTCTCCTCGTGGAGCGAAACCTTCTACGCGCTCCACTCCAACCCACCGGAGAACTGGCGCCGGCCCTGGCTGTGCGTGGTGAGTGGAGCGCCGGTGCTGTTTCGCATGAGCAGCCTGCAGATCGACGAGGAGATGTACGACGACGTCATCTACCGGGTCTGGAGTGGCGGTGCCTGGGGATCGGCAGCAGACCCTGGCTTCGACGCCTACGGATTCCAGTTCGGCTGCATGGGTCTGCCGGACGGCCGCCTCCACGTCGCCTACCAGGATCAGAGCGCCGGGCTGGTCTGGCGTCAGGGCCGGCTGAACGGAGGCGCCATCGCCTGGGAGGCGGAGTCCGTGCTGCTCGACTTCTGGTACGGGGCGACCGCCGCCTTCCACCGCAACTTCGAGGACGACTCGGCTACCGAAGTAGCGTGGGCGACAAGCCGCTACCCGGACATGAGCGCGGGCCGGCTCTTCCGTTACGGGCTTCCGCCAGGGAATGAAGATGAAGATGTCGAGTGTCCCTCGGACCCGATCTTGCCTGTCGCCGACACTACCCGCGGGATCGTGGCCGGTGGCGGCATGGAGACGCCCACTCCGCGCGACGGCTTCTGCGCCTTCCGCCAGGGCGATGACATCTACGCCGCGCGCATCGTGGAGGCGGAGTGATGAGCGCCGGCCGGCTTTGTCGCGCTATCTGCAGACTTGCCGGAAAGAACAACCCGGCTGCTATCGGAGTCGTCACTGGCATGGCCGGGCCCGGGCGCTACCGTGTGCGGATCGGGACGACCGAGTACCAGGTGCCGGCCGTCGGCGGCGCATCCGCGCGGACAGGCCAGTCGGCTGCCGTGCTGATCAACACCGAGACCGGACAGCCGATCGGGATGCTGGGGGCAGTGGAACCATGACTGGAGGCGGAGCATGAGTTGGCATGAGAAGCTTGTCGTTTCTGACCTGAGCACATCGCTGGTGGAGGTGATCCCGCCGCGTGATCTGGAGACTCGGCCGCACCGGGTGATCACCTTCGAGGTGGCGGCCGGTGCGGAGCAGCGCGGGCTGGCCGACGCGAAGATCCAGACCGGGCCGACCGCGGCCGGGCCGTGGGAGGACGAAGACCTGTCCGGTACCGGAATCCCCACGCTCGCGGCCGGCGGCCACAAGCCCTATCGGTTCAGTCGCTATGACCGCTGGGTGCGCGTGCTCGCGCAGTCGGCGACCGACGCCGACAAGCACTGCGATCTGACCGTCTACCTTGATGCTGTGGGGTAGCGCAACCCGTGCTGAGTGGAGTCGAGCCATGGCTGAGTACCTGAAGTACGGCGCCACCGGCCTGGTGGCCCTGATCATCCTGGCAGTGCTCGTGCCGGTCATCCGCGCCTTCGTGGATGAACTCAAGGCGAGCCGCCAGGAGCGCCGGGAGATGCGCGCAGAGCACAACGAGTTCGTGATCAACCACGCACGGCATACCACGGATGCATTGCTCCAGGTGAAGGATAGCCTGGAGCAAGTGTGCCGGCGGCTGAACGGCTCGCCCTGAGCGAGCGAAGCGAGTCGAAGGAAGCGAGTCGAAGGGAGACAGCAAGCAATGACACCGTGGCAGCCTGCCAAGGCCGCGCACCTGCTGGTGCTCGCTCTCAAGGAAGTGGGCAAGCCCTACGTGCTGGGAAGCGAAGGCGACCCCGAGCAGTCGCTCAAGACCTGGGACTGCTCGGAGCTGGTGCAGCATCTGCTGGCGCAGGTCGGCGTCGAGCAGGTGACTGACTCCAACGGTCGAGTGACCCCAATCACCGCCTTCGACGGCGCTGGCTTCCAGTGGGAGCGCTCGCGCTCGATCCCGTTCGAGGAGGGCGTGAAGCTGCCCGGCGCGCTGCTGTTTGTCCAGTCACCACACGCCTACCTGACGAAGCCGCACCACATCGGCCATGTAGCGATCTCCCTGGGCAACGGCTACATTCTCGAAGCGCGCGGGCGCGCCTACGGGGTGACCATCGGCCTGGTGCGACCGTCGTTCAACCTTGCCGCGAAGATCTCAGAGTTGTACACCCCGGCGTTGCTGGGGTAGATCATCGCCCTCGAGGCGGAAAGGAAGTGCCGTATGTGGTCGACCTTGAAATACCTGTACCTGGCCATCCGGCTGGGCACCCTCTGGGAGAACCTGCGTGGTGTCACTGCGCGCGACGCGGCCACGACCAGTGAGTCGTATCAGCCGGCCGCGGCCGTGATCCTCGAGGACCCCGGGGTCCAGAAGTGGATGGCACGGCTGTCGCCTGACGAGCAGCGGAAGTTCGTCGATGGGCTCCCGGTCTTCGTGTGGGGACTGGACGCGATGACCGAGTAGCCAGCGCGGCAGCATGTGGGGGACAAGGCCCCGCTCAGCCGCGGCGGGGTCCTTCTTTCTGCCCTACCTCCCCAAGAAACCACTCACATTCTTCTTGACCTTTCGGTGCTTTGGAGGCATGAATGTGAGTGGCGATGCAAACGGATGTGTGATACCAAGGAGAGGACGAGGATGGGCCAGACGCAGACGACGAGCAGCAAAGCGGAGAGTTACACCTGGGGAGTCGAGATCGAGTGCTTCCTGCCCCAGAGCAAGGTGCAGGAACTGGGCATCAGCATCGGCTCCTACCACTATGGACATCCCCTGCCCACTCCCTTCCCGCAGGGCTGGACGGCGGAACGCGACGGCAGCCTGCGCACTGACCGCCGCGGCTACGTCGCGGTCGAGATCGTCAGCCCCATCCTGAAGGGTCGCGCGGGCATCGAGCAGCTCAAGCAGGTGGCGGGAATCCTGCGGAGCCTGGAAGCCACCGTCAACCAGACCACGGGGATGCACGTCCACGTAGGCGCGCGCAGCGTCGCCGGAGAGAGCCACGCCGAGGTGGCGGAGTGGGTGGGCAAACTGCTCTACCAAACGGCGATGCACGAGACGGCGCTCTACGCCTCCACCGGAACCCATCGTCGGGAGAACGGAAGCTACTCCCGCAGCGTGAAGCGCCAGAAGGAGGCCGCGGACAAGGTGCGCAAGGCCAGCGACCACCGCAAGCGCGAAGCACTCCGAGATGTCGTCTACGGACTGGACCGCTACCACACACTCAACCTCACCAACCTCTTCACCTCAAAGGCGACGGTCGAGTTTCGCTTCCCGGCAGGGACCACTGAGGCCACCAAGATGATCGGCCACATCTGCACCTGCCTCGCCCTCGCCGAGCGGGCAACAGAAACCACCAGAATGGACTGGGAGAGCATCGCCTCCGAGAAGACCTACCACACGAACGGGCGGGGCCTGCGCGAGCTCAACCGCCTGATGTACCTGACGGGATGGACGCTAGGCCGGCGAGACGTGGGCAAGTCGGAGGTGCACCTCGCGGGATGGATAGCGCCGATCGAGGACGTGAAGCCGGTCAAGCGCGAGCTGAAGCGTCTCGCCCGCAAGTACGACCAGGGGGCGGCGTAGCATGTGCGGGGTCTTCGGATTCATCGGGAAGCTTACCCGCCGGGATTGGACGGCCGCTCACCAGTTGATGGTGGAGCTCGCCGTCGCATCCGAGGTCCGCGGCGTAGACGCCGCCGGATTCGCCGCCCTCACCTCGTCAGGCGATCTGCTCTGGCGGCGGCAGCCCGGGCCGGCGCGTGAGCTCTTTGGCAGCTCGGACTTCACCGCTCTGCGCCGCCGGAACGTGGTGATGGCGATCGGCCATACTCGACTCGCTACCACCGGCGCACCGGCCGTCAACGGTAACAACCATCCTCACCTCGCCGGCGACTGGGCGCTGGTGCACAACGGATTCCTGCCGGCTCACGAGGAGAAGGCAGCCAAGCTCCGGCTTCCGCTGCACTCGCAATGTGACTCGGAACTCCTGGTGCAGGCGCTCTGCCATTACGGAGAACGCGCCGGCCCGGACGTATGCCTGTCCCTCGGCGGGAAGCAGTCGGTGCTCGCCATCAACACCCGCACGCGGGGGATGCTGGCCTGGACCAACGGGGAGATGCCCCTGGTGGCGTTCCGTGTGGAGGGCGTGGGTGGCCTCTGGTGGGCCTCGACAGAGGAGATTGCACAGGATGCGCTGGCGGCAGTCGGCCTGCACGCGCGCTTCGCGGCCGCGCGGCCGGGCATCGTCTACCGGATGGAGGTCAGCGACGGGCAAGTGGTGATCCAGAAAGAGCGGACGAAGGGGACGAGGTCCTGGAGGCGAGCATGAGCATCAGAATCACCAGTAAGCACGCCGGCCTCAGCGGCGGCGTCTGGTACGTCGGACGCGTGGATGATCGCCACTTTGAGGCGCTGGTGTTCGCGGAGCCCAGCCACTACGGGATTGACGGCGGCCAGGTCAGCAAGCTGTACCTGTGGACGGGGCCGAAGAAGAAGGGCGGTGAGGAAATCGCGGTCTACGAGCGCGGTTGGGAACTGGAGCCGAGTGACGAGGTGCGTCCGGTAGTCGCGGTCCTGGCGTGCGAGCTAGGCCGCCTGGAGCAAGAAGCCATACCGGACAAGGGGACGGTTGACCTGTGAGCGACCAACGCACCGGCCGCCATGAGCAGATATGGCAGCGCCTGCGCCGAGTCATCCTTGACGTTGTTCACAGCGTCCTCGGGCCGCCCCCGCCTGACGTGGTGCAGAAGATTGATGACGTACTTCGTGAAGCGAAACAAGACTGGGAAAAGGAGAGAAACAGATGCCGAGACGAACCCGACGAGACGCAGTAGCAGAACGCACCGAGCAGAGGCTGGTCGAGCAGGCCGAGCGCCGGCGGGAGGCCGCCCAACGAGGTGCCCAAACGCGGCGACAACGCCGCGAACAGCAGCAAGCCGAGGCCCAACCCCAACCGGCGACCGAAAGCCCGACACAGGCGCACACGGCGCGCCGTTTACGGCCGCGTGTGCATGACGACATGCTCACGGTGGCGATCCGAGGGCCGCTCGCCACTCGGATGCGCGAACTCGCCGAGAGTACCGGCCTGAGCTTGGCGAAGCTCCTCCAGGATGCGATTCTCGTGTATGAGGGCGACATCGCCGCCGGGTATGAACCAGGTGCGTCACTGACAAGCTGGACTACCGAGCACGGAGGACGGGCGGCCGATACCTGATTCGGCCCTCGCATGGGGAACGTTCAGGTGGATAACTCGTAGACGGGGCCGTCCCACAGCGCGGAGCGATCCATCTCGGCATTGCGCCTCACGGCAACTCCCCCGCGCTCGTCACCACCCCGTAATCCACTCCAAGCGCCCTCCCGAAATGCCTCTCCCCGCATTCGATCTTCCGGCGCTCGTCGGGTCTGAGTTTGCCGCGGTCGGTCGTGTCTTTCGTTTCGCGGACCAGGTACAGGAGAGGCCGGCCCCGCGCTTCACCGTGCTCGTCTCGATCCTCCATCACGATCGCCCAGTCGGGGTTATACTCGCCTGCCGGCGTCGGCACCGTGAACCATGAGGGAAGCTTCAGATAGAGCCGCACGTCATCCCGCCGCTCCAGCCCCTGCACGAACTCATGCTCAGTGTCGGATTCGAAGATCACGTGATCATACACAGAGCGTTTGGCCGGCACCAGGTACTGTTCCCAGCTCTCGATCTCTCCTTCGAACTGGCACATCTCGTACCACTCGTCGATCTTGTCGTACTGGATTCCGGCAACGAGCTGATCGGCCAGCTTCTCCTTGACGATGCGCACCGCCTCAGTGGCAAAGCCGTGGGGGTTGTCGAGCGCGGCCTGCTTCTGCGCACTGCGACGGAAGATCTCCAGCAGCGTCCGCCGAGTCAGCCGAACAGGAGGCGTGGTGTGAAGCAGAAGATGCTCCATCAGCCCGACCAGATTAGGTGAGACGTACCTCCCGCGCAGCTCGATAACCGTCCTAGTCGCGGTTGCCTGGCGGGCCACGAACTCGTCTGCGCCTTCGACTTCCACCTGCGCCTTGGTGATGGTGACCCGGGGTGGCGCAATGGTGATCCTGTCCAACTCCGCCAAGACCTCGGCGATCAGTCGCTCAGAGTCGATCCTGACGGCATAGCGCGTCTTCTGCTTGATCTTGTCCCATAGCTCCCGGAACTCCGGTCGCAGCGTGTATTGTTTGCGTAGTCGAGCGGTTCGGCGCTTCCGCGCGTTGGCCGGCTTCGGCGGCAGACCTTCCATGCCGTACTCCGCCTCGATCTCGGATTGCAGACGCTCGACATAGCGCTCGTAGCTCTCGTTCGCGACCACGGTCAGGACGTTGATCTGCTCATCGTGTACTCTGTCGCCGTTCTGGTTGACGGCAAGGCGCACGCCCCTGCCCACCTCCTGCCGCTTCTTCATCTCGGAGACAGTCTGGTTGAGCGTGCAGATCTGGAAGACGTTTGGGTTGTCCCACCCCTCGCGGAGCGCCGAGTGGGAGAAGATGAACGCGGTTGGCTCATCAAAGGAGAGCAGTCGCTCTTTTTCCTGCATGATGAGCTCGTATGCTTCTCGGTCCCGTTCGGCTTCGCCGGTCCTGCTGTCCTCGTAGACGACCTGACCGGCGCGCGTGCGGCGCTGAGCGAAGTAGGCTGCTTGGACAGCGGCCGCGTCGACCTCCCGAAAGCCTGAATGTTGGACCTTCAGGTCAGTGAACGCCTCGTTGAAGAGCCGACGGATGATACCGTCCTCGCGAACGTAGTTGTCGACCCGGTCGATGAAGAACAGAGAGAGCACTTTGATGCCGGCGCCGCGCAGACGCGCCTGCTTGCGCATATGCGCTTCCACGGTGTACCGGATCTGAGCCGCGAAGATAGCATCCTTGTCGGCGCCTTTGGTCTCGCCGAGGCGGAGTTCGTCGCCATTCGCGAAGGTCACCACGCCCGCGGCCGCGTCGATCTCGTCCACCACAAACGGGGCGTACTCCGGTCGCCCGGCCTTCTCCTCAAGGCGGTCGCCAGGGCGGGCCGTGACCACCTGCTCCTTGACCGTACCGTTTTTCATCAGCTTGTGAAGAGCGATTCGCGCGGTGAGCGTGCGTTTCTCGGCGCGAATCTGGTCGAGGCGGAGGAAGGGCAGGTTCTCGTCGTCAGACTGCACGACGGAGCCGACCTCAATGCGCTTGACCAGGCCCTGCCGGTAGGCCTCGAATGGGGAGAGGCGATAGACGACGTTGTAGGGGTTGCGATGCGTGGCGCTGTAGCGAAGCGCGAACAACGGGTCGAGTGCGGCCAGCGCGCGCACCCGCAGCTCGCTCTCCATGTTCTGGGGTTCGTCCAGGATCAGCACCGGCCGGGCCGCTTGCACCAGATGGATGGGCGTCTCGCCTTGGAGCCGGTCGGTGCTCTGGCGGATGACGTTGGACGCCTTGTTGAAGGAGTCAATCGTCATCACCATGATCTCGACGCCGTCGGAAAGCGCGAACTGCCGCACCTGGGACAGGTTGGCCGAGTCGTACACGTAGTAGCGGTAGGGCGTGTTCCCGTAGAGCTCGCGCAGATGCTTCTCCGTCACTTTGAGCGCCTTGAGCACGCCCTCGCGCACCGCCACGGACGGTACCACTGCGATGAACTTTCTCAGCCCATATCGCCGGTAGAGTTCGAGCGCCGTGCGCAGGTAGACGTAGGTTTTTCCGGTTCCGGTCTCCATCTCCACGGAGAAGTTCCCGAAGCGCACCTGCTTGCCGCCCTCGACCGTCTCGATGCTCTCCTCGATGAGCTGCAACGCGTCGTCGGCCGGCAGCCCGTTCTCGCGCTGGACGGCCTGGAGGTTGGCAAGCAATGCCGGCTCGTCCAGGTCAAGGCGGTTGGGGACGGCGGCGAAGCCGCCGAGCGAGAAGGACAGGTCGGCCTCGTTGCGGGGCTGACCCTCAAGCAGCCCTGCCACCGACTCGATGGCTCGGACCTGGTATTCCTGGTTGGCGTCAAACTTGAATTGCATTCAGGTGCCTCAGATTGCCTTCAGCCGACACTGCAGCGCCAGATTCGCTGCCAGGCTGTCGTCGAGGGCGATGTCCCGGCAGATGAAGAGGTCATCTCTCCCGAGGTCGAGGCTGCGGATCGCCCCGGGGTCAAGCGTAGCGTCCAGGCAGATGCGGAAGCTCTGCTCCTTGTCGGGGTCGGTCACTCGCCAGACCGTATTCACGGTGGTGCCCTCGAGCCGCTCGACCCGGCAGTTCAGACCGAAGCCCTCTTTGAGCGCGACCTCCCAGATCACGCGCTCGGGCTTCCAGCCGTCCACCAAGGGGTCGGCGAACACGCCCATTTGCGAGGTGAATGCCTCGGGCGCGTCGCCGGGTGGCGGCGTCCACTGACGAAAGCTCGATTCGGTCAGCTTGTAGACGCGGAAGCCCAAGTCTTCAGGACTCCCGCGCTGGTCAAGGCTTTCCTGGCCGCCGTCAGCGGTCTCCAGCTTCTGGATCACGCGCCGGATGCGTTCCTTGCCCATGTCGGCGATGGTGGCGAGACCCAACTCACGTGCCGGAGAACCCTCTGGCGTGGGCTCTGGCAACTGCACCAGAATGTAGCGCCGGTTCCCGCCATCCTGTCGATTCTGCTCCAGTAACGCATGTGCGGTCGTGGCCGAACCAGCAAAGAAGTCAAGCACAATGTCGCGGGCATCGTCGTTGGTTCCTTGCTCGATCGGGATCCTCATATACTCAACAGGCTTGGGGAAGTCCATCACCTCTTTCCCGCCAAACAGGTCCTTCAACTCCCGCGTGCCTTGGGTGTTATAGACAGTGTTCAGAACAGTGGAGAGACCTGTGAACTCGTCCGCCAGTTCATTCTGGTAGCGCTTGAGTCGTGGGCGTCCCGTGGACTCCGGCGGCCAGATAATACGTCCGTCACCAATGAGCCGGGCCATGGTGCTCTTGCCGTATCGCCACCCGCTCTCAGGGCAGGGATATGCCTGTCCGGTCTCGGGGTTGACGAGGTCATAATGCAGGTTGGGGCGCTGCTCCCTAGTTGCCAGACCAGCCAGGTTGTCACTGGCCCACGGTCCCCTGGGGTCGTTGTCTGGGTTGCTGTACCTGGACGGGTCCTTGTCGCGCCCGCGTAATCGCGCCTCTCCGCGTCGGTACACGACCATGTACTCGTGGTCCACTGATACACCCGTCTTCGCACGGCTGTCCACCTGCTGCCTTCGCTTCCAGATGAACGCACAGACGGAGTTCTCCTCTCCAAACACCTCGTTCATCAGCATGCGAAGATTGTGGACTTCGTTGTCGTCAATCGAGACGAAGATGAGGCCGTCTTCTCGGAGCAGTTGCCGCGCCACGAATAGCCGCGGGTACATCATGGACAGCCAGGCCGAATGGTAGCGGCCGCTGGTCTGAGGATTGCTGGTCAGCAGGTTCCCCTCAGCATCCTTCTGGCCGGTGAGCTGGAGGTAGGTGTCGAGAGAGTCAGCGTAGTTGTCGGGGTACACGAAATCGTTGCCGGTGTTGTACGGCGGGTCAATGTAGATCATCTTCACCCGCCCGAAGTAAGCCTTGTAGAGGAGCTTGAGCACCTCCAGGTTCTCCCCCTCGATGAACGCGTGCTGCGTGCTCTCCCAGTTCACCGATTCCTCGGGGCAGGGGACCAGAGCGGCGCGGCTGGGGATCTGGAGCGCGCGAATGGCATCCTGCTTGCCGGCCCATGTGAAGGAGTAGCGCTCAGGGCGGTCGTCCACGATCTCGCCAACCGTGGCCCGCAGCCGGTCCCAATCCATGCTCCCTTCAGAGAAGGCTTCGGGGAATATGGCGCGCAGTTGTTCGATCTGGTCGGCGATCAGATCGGGTGAAGTCCTGGCGACCTTCTCGGCCTTGCTCATACTCGCCTCCTCCGCGCAGTCCGAGGGCCTGCATCGGCCTTCGCGAGTCGCGCCAGAAACGCCTCCAAGTCCTCGCGCCGGTAGAGCCGATATCCGTTCATGGGGTTGCGGATCGCGGTAAGTTTCCCGGCGCGATCCCACGCGCGCAGAGCGCTAGTCGAAACGCCCAGCACCTTCGCCGCCTCGTGAATCGTCAGATAATCCTGGATCGTGCGCACCGTCTTCCTCACACCCCTCGCAGCTTGAGCGACATTATGCAAGGTTGCACGCGCAATGTCAAACGCCGCCGGCGAGGCGCCCAGCCGCCCATCGCGATCGGCACCGCGCGGCCGGACCCGTTGCCGATGATACCGGAACGCTCCCTCACCCGCCATACAAGATTCACGGACTAGCCGTAGGTTCTTATTATCTGCGAATAACAATTAGCTGTCACATATTGCATATCGGTCGGCGAAGGAGGCTACTGATGAGGCTTGCATTCCTTCTGGTTCTTCTCACGGTCGTCGCGAGTTCGGCCTGCCTGGGGGCCGACGTGACTGCAACCGATCCTGCGGACGTGCCGCAGGCTCAAACCGCAGAGAGTACGGTTGCCTCACCCGAAGATAGCGAGGCTGTCGCTCCTCCTGCCCACGAGCAGGGTGCGATCGACGGGGAGGACGAGACCCCCGAGATCGAGGTGGAGGTCGTCGGGAAACGCGAGGGGCTGCTCTCTATCTCACCCGCACCGGGCGAGCAGGTGAGCGAGGTCACCGCGGCGGAGATCGCCAACACTGCTGCTCACACAGTGATGGATGCCCTTGACCTCACGCCCT
>Ga0315274_10007842_pt1 | contig 15422 bp, 13 predicted proteins | sample YL17G02_20_MG_FD_203700 | JGI IMG/M metagenome (GOLD analysis project Ga0315274, IMG submission 203700) | Sediment microbial communities from Yellowstone Lake, YNP, Wyoming, USA - YL17G02_20 | ecosystem: Environmental > Aquatic > Freshwater > Lake > Sediment | place: USA: Wyoming | collected... | reverse complement strand
GAGCATGTACCGAGATCACCGTGGAGCTGCACAAGGACGGCAGCGTAGAGGTGACCGACAATGGCTCCGGGATCCCTCCATGGTGGAAGCCGGATCAGGAGAAAGCCACCCTGGAGGTGGTGTTTACTGTGCTGCATAGCGGCGGCAAGTTTGGCGGCAGCGCGTACAAGGCTTCGGGTGGCTTGCATGGCGTAGGTGTCAAGGGCACCAACGCGCTGTCCAGGCGGCTGATCGTCACGGTGCGACGTCATGGACTGCGCTTCCGCCAGGAGTTCAGCCAGGGCATCACGCAGACGCCGGTACAGGTGCTCGATCCACAGCAAGATGAGGTGCTCTATGAGATCGGCCCTGAGACAGTGGCCTATACCAAGCTGCCGACCAAGGTGCGCCAGCGCGCGGATCGCTCGTTCGGCACCGGGACGACTGTGCGCTTTTGGCCGGACGATACGATCCTGGAAGAGGTGGAGTTTGACCGCAAGACATTGAGCGGTCGGCTGCACATGACCTCTTTTCTGGTGCCGGCAATGATGTCGCTCATCGATCAGCGGGCCAAGAAGGTAGAGCGATACAAGTTTGTGGGGAAATACCAGTCGTATACGGGGCTGGCCGGACTGGTAGCCTACCTCAACAGCGATCGCGAGGCGATTGCGAACAACAAGGACCCGGTAGTTCTGGAAGGGCAGTTTGAGATGGAGCGCAAAGGCGATTTGCCGCCCGATGTGGTCAAGGTTGCCGTGGCCTTTCAGTACACAGACGATCCCAGCGGGGAAACGGTGAGCTTTGTCAACACGATCATGACGCGGCTGGGCGGCACGCACGAGTCCGGAGTGAGGCAGGCGTTCACGGCTGCACTGAACCAATGGGGGCAGAAGAGGAAAAAGCTCAAGGATGAACGGATCGAGGGTGCCGATGCGGTCTTTGGCCAGACGTTGGCTGTGTCAGTCCTGGTTCCGGAGCCGCAGTTCACCAGCCAGACCAAGGACGAGATGGCTTCGCCGATCCGCCCGGGCGTGTACTCGGTGGTGTACAATGAGCTGATGAACCTCTTTGAGAAAAAACCGAAGCTGGGAGATGCGATCGTGGACTTGTGCTCCACCGCGGCAACCGAGCGCCGGGCCACGGCCCAGGCCCGCAAGCTCGTCGCCCGCCGATCGGCGATGATGGAGATTGACGTCCTGCCGGGCAAGCTGGCCGACGTCCGGGCCAGGGATCCACGCTACACCGGACTCTACCTCGTGGAAGGGGACAGCGCAGGTGGGTCGGCCAAGCAGGGGCGGAGCCGCGATCTGCACGCTGTCCTTCCACTGCGGGGCAAGATCCTGAATACCGAGCGCGTGCGGATGACGCGCGTTCTCAGCAGCGAAGCGATCCAGGCCATGATTGCTGCCATTGGGGCGGGCATTGGCCCCGATTTCAACCTGGACGACATGCGCTACCACCGGGTGGTGATCTTTGTAGACGCGGACGTGGATGGCGGACACATCTCGTCGCTGTTGCTGACCTTCTTTTATCGGCACATGCGGCCTCTGGTGGAGGCTGGGCGTCTCTACCTGGCCCGGGCGCCGCTGTACAAGCTGAACAGGGGCAACGAGGTGCGCTATGTCCTCAACGACGCAGAGCGCGATGCGGTCCTGGCCGAGTGGGGCAAGCCCAGTGGCGTGCGTATTAGCCGGTTCAAGGGGCTGGGGGAGATGAGCGCCGAGGAAATGTCCAAGACGGTGTTGGCTCCCGGGGCGGAAGAGGATGAGACCGGCGGATCGCACCCCAGCATCCTCAATGCCTATCACGTGCAGGTCACAGTTGAGGACGCCCATCGGGCGCACACGCTGATGTCGCGGTTGATGGGCAGCGCGGTGGAGCCGAGACGGAAGTGGATCCTGGATACGTGGGAGTCGCTAGATGCGACGAACGGAGATCACGAATGACGGCGGAGCAACGGACGGTTACGAGAAGGCGCAGATCGGCCGCAGCCGCTGAGGCGCAGGCCCCGGCGCTGTGGGAGGTGCGCAAGACGATCGAGCTTGCGGACGAACTGGGCTATGCGTACCGCGAGTATTCGCACTATACCTTGCTGGACCGGGCGATCGCCGACGTGCGGGATGGGTTCAAGCCGGTCCACCGGCGTATCGTCTATGCGATGGGCGACATGGGGCTGGGACCCACGACGCAGCAGCGCAAGAGCGCGCGCGTCGTGGGTGAGGTGCTGGGCAAGTACCATCCGCACGGCGACGTGTCGGTGTACGACGCGCTGGCGCGAATGGCCCAGGACTTTTCCTTGCGCCAGGTGCTGATCGATGGGCAGGGCAACTTTGGCTCTGTCGACGGGGATGCGCCGGCGGCAATGCGCTACACTGAGGTCCGTCTGTCCCAACTCGGAGCCGAGATGCTGCGCGACATCGACATGGACACGGTCGACTGGCAGGACAACTTTGACAACTCGCTCAAAGAGCCCAGCGTACTCCCTGCCACGTTCCCCAACGTGCTGGTCAACGGGTCTTCGGGCATCGCAGTGGGCTTTGCCGCTAACCTGCCGCCTCACAATCTGGGCGAAGTGTGCGATGCCGTGCAGTTGATGTGCGAGCGGTGGGCCAAGAGAGGCAAGATCACGGTCGACGACCTGATGCGTGTCATCCCGGGGCCTGACTTTCCCACCGGTGGCCTGGCATTTCGCTATCGCTTTGACCGCCAGGACGGCGGGGGGGATGTGCGCACCGATGCGATCCGCACGGCATACGAGACGGGCAGTGCGGGGATCGTCTGCCAGGCGCGCATGAGCGTGGAGCGCCCAGATGGCTCCCGCGGCAGCGACCAGATCGTGGTCACCGAGATCCCGTACGGGCAGCAAAAGTCGACCATCATCGAGCGGATCGCGGCTGAGGCGCGCGCTGGCAAGATCAGCGGCGTGGTGGACATTGTCGATGAGAGCGATCGCGACGGCATGCGCGTGGCGATCCAGGTGTCACGCCAGGCGGATGTGAGCGGTGTGCTGGAGATGCTGGTCCGTCGCTCGACGCTGCGCACCACCTTTGGCGTAAATAACCTGGTACTGGTGCCGCAGCAGACCGAACAGGGCCGGATCGTGGTTCCTCAGACGCTGCCCCTGAAAGAGATCCTGGTGCAGTTTGTGCTGCATCGCCTGGAGGTGATCCAGCGGCGCAGCCGGTACGAGCTCGAGCGGCGCAAGGCCCGCCTGCACATTGTCCAGGGCCTGCTGATCGCCCTGGATCACATCGACGAGGTGATTGACATCATCCGTCGCAGCCGGACGGCCGAGACAGCATGCGCCAACCTGATGCGCAGGTTCAAGCTGACCGAGATCCAGGCGACGGCCATTCTTGACATGCCACTACGCCGCCTGGCAGCGATGGAACAGAGCAAGCTGCGGGACGAGGAAAAGGAACTCGGGGCCCGCATCATGTACCTGGTGGAGCTGCTGGCCTCTGAGACTAAGCAGCTTGCCGTGATCCACGCAGAGAGTGCCGAGATCAAGAGCAAGTACGCCACTCCGCGCCGGACAACGATCGTGGATGCCGCGCCGGGCGAGGGGAGCGCAGTGATGACAAGTGCGGATCTGGCCGTGCCCGATCAGCCGCAGATGGTGGTGGTGACGACAGAGGGGGTCCTGCGCAGCAACGAAGCCGCCTACGCGTACCGGGTGCGCAGTGGCGCGTCGAGTCAGGCGGTGGAAGCTCATTGCATGCGGGTGCGCGCCGAACCGCTGGACAAGGTGTTTTTCGTAGCCACTGGGGGAAGGGTGTGGGTGTCGCCAGTGGGCCAGGTGCCAGAGAAGGCTAGCTGGGCACAGTTGGGCCTGCAAGCAGAGGAGCGCATCTGCTATGCAGGGATCCTGACCTCACAGGGTTCACTGGTGCTGGGCACCGTGCAGGGCAAAGCCAAGCGCACCGAGATGGCAATGGTAGCCGAGGTGGTTCCTGAGCGATCGTGGACGGAGGTAATCGGCCTGAGCGATGGGGATCGCGTAGCTTTCGCCGGACAGTGTGGCGAAGGTGGAGAGGTGCTCTGGTTCACCGACTCCAGGGTGCTACGGATGGCAGCCGATGCGATCAGCAGCCAACAGACGCCAAGTGCGCGCGGCGTGGCCGGTGTGAGGCTGAGAGATGAAGACAAGCTCCTGGGCGGAGCAGTGATCGCTGGTCCGTCTGGACAGGTGATACTGATCCTCACGGAAAAGGGGTTCCTGAAACAGGTTACGCTGGATGCCTTCCCGGTGCAAGGACGGGGCAGCCAAGGTGTGCAGAGCCTGGGTGCGGTCAGAACTACCGGTCCAGTGGTTGCTGCGACAGCCGGCCCGGTCGGCAAGTCAACGACCGTGGACGTGTTGGCGGCAGACGGAAAACGGCAACGGGTGCCACTGGAGCAGATCCCGATGGAGAATCGTCAGAACCGCGGGAAAAAGCTGGTGGTGCTCAAGGGAGCGAACGAGATCGCGCTGTTACAGTGAGAAGGTCCGTAGCATGCAGAAACGCCATTCAGTGGGGGGGGATCCGAATGGCGTTTCCGCTTTGTGTTTCTATTCTATCACAGGTCCGCTCACTCATGTGTTACAAAAGCATTACCAAATTGTAATTCTTGGGCGGAGCGATTCACACATACCTTGCAGTCTGGCGCGAAAACCGGTATAATGGTCGTATATCCGCCACTCGTCGACCCGCCGATCGCGGCCGCGAGGATCGCAGCCGCGAGGATCGCAGCCGCGAGGAAGGTTCAGGACAGGATGCCCAGACCAGAACAGCCCCAGGTTGTCCTCTATCTCAGGCCAACTTGCGCCTACTGCCGTCAGGTCTATGACCTGCTGATGCGCAGGCAGGTTGACCTGACCGTGCGAGATGTGTCTCAAGACGCGGATGCATTGGCCGAGATGGTGCAGCGCAGTGGGCAACACGAGGTGCCTGTGGTGGTTGCCGGTGGAGAGGTCATCGTGGGCTTGGACCGGCGGCGGTTGGACCAACTCTTCCCACGAGAGGAGGAACAGCCGGCCCGACTGGGGGTGTCGATCGCCAGCGTCGGAGCAGCGGGCAAGAGGCCACTTGGCGCGTACGTCGGGCGAGTGAGCGCGGATTCACCTGCAGACCGTGCAGGCTTGAGAGAGGGCGACGTGATCGTCGAGGTGGCTCAACAGCCGGTGCGTAGCGCTCATGACGTCCATGCGGCGCTGGTGCAGATCTTGCCTGGCACCAAGGTACCGGTCACCATGTGGCGCAATGGGCACACCCTGCGCATCATCGTGAACGTTTAGGCGCCCCGAGACAGATCCTCAGGCCACTGCCAGCCGCATCTGTGCGGATCGAGGGGCGTCCAGCACCTGCCCGAGGATCAGCTCTGCCGTGGCCGCCGGGTGTGAAACCCTTCGATGTCCCGAGGCTTCCACATCTTGCGCACCCCACTGACCATGACCGAGCGGATGACAAAGTAGAGAACCACGATCACGGCAACGGCAATGGTCAGTTCCGCTCCTCGGCAGGAGGCGTTGCGGATGCTGGCCGGGTCAATGGGCAGCTTGAACCCCGTCGTAGCCGGCGTGGGAGTGGGGTTGTCGATGGGCGAGTAGGTTGGCGTGGGTCGCGGTGTCGCCGTCGGCGGCTGCTCAATGGCTACTGTTGGCGTGGCTGTGGTGGCTGGAAACGGCGTAGGGGTATCCGCCGGCGTGGGTAATGGCTGGGCTGTGAAGGTCGCCGTCGGTGCCGTGTTGTTGACATACAGTTTCTGCGCAAAGCAGTGATCGTTGTTCGTGTCCTTGCGGTGCACTTCCAGGATCAACTGGTAGGTCCCGTCAGGGATCTGGGCCGTGTTCCAGACGCCCAGGCGTCCGGAGGGCACAGCCGTTTCGCTGCTGAGGAAGAAGGTCCATTTGCCGGTCGGGTTTGGGTCGGGCGCATAACCGATCTGGTACCACTTGAAACCTGCGTGAGTGGCTGAGCCTGTGATCACCACCTGCCCTCGCAACTGGCTTCCACTGGCAGGCGAGCTGATCAGGCACTTGTTCTGCTCTTGCTGGATGGCAGGCGCAGCGACAAGTTGCTGGCTGCTGAAGGTGGCCAGGCACAGGATCATGCTCACAAAGGCAATGACTTGCTTCACACTTGTCTCCTTGGTCCGGGGTAGGCCGCACCCTGACACAGACAGAGTGCAACCCACAGTCTGAGTTCCCATTTTACTCGATTTCGGCGAATCCGCAAACGGATCCGGCGAATCTGCATCCTGGAATCAGGATTGGCCTATAGGGGAGAACCAGGGACCTAGTGTGACATAACAAAGATTAAATGTTTGAGCGGACACCTTGACGGCATATGCTTCCTGTGCTATAATTGATTAGCTTGCGAGAACTGCCGGTCCGGGAAAGGCCAAAGGATGGTTGACCGTCAGGTTCTTCTTCCAGAGGTACCGGCGATGCGTATCGATGTTTTAGAGCTGCTCAGAGAGCCCATAGGCGCCCAAGCCAAAATGGGGTTTGATCTGGGCTTTCAGTGTTTATCGGACGAACTCGCCGTCCGCGCTATCCATGGGCGGCTAGGGCTCCTGCGGGTCGAAGAAGGGATATTGGTGCAGGGCGTCCTCGCGGTGGCGGTTGACCTGGAGTGTGGTCGCTGCTTGAGCCCGGTAACCCAGACGATCGATGCGGAGCTGAACGAACGGTTTGTGTCGTCGCTGACGTACAAGCCGGGGGATGATCAGGTTTTCGCCATCGATGCAGACCATCACATAGACCTGATGCCGGTGTTGCGCGACGTGGTGATGGTGTCCATGCCCATGCACGTTCTGTGCCGGCCGGATTGCCAGGGACTGTGTGCGAGCTGTGGCAAAGACCTGAATGAGGGGCCGTGCGATTGCCGGGTGGATGATGTCGATCCTCGCCTGGCAGAGTTGAGGGCCTTCATTGAATAGTGGAGCAGAAAGGTATATGAATGACTTTTTGAGGCAGGATGATGATGTCGTCATCGAGTTGCTGGAGAAAGCCGAGATACAGGGTTATCTGACCGTGGGGGATGTGTTGGAGGCCTTTCCGGACCCAGAGGAGAGGTTGGATCAGGTCGAGGAAGCTTTTCTCCGGCTGAACGAGGCCGAGATCGAGGTGTATGATGACAAAGAGGAAGCCGAGTCGGACCTGACGGTGGGTGAGTTTAGCGCAGAGGCTATACCTATGGAGGAGACGCCGATCGACGAAGAAGCCTTTGATCTCAGTGGCATTTCCAGTGATGACTCGGTAGGTCTGTACCTGAAAGAGATGGCGCGTGTACCCCTTTTGTCGCTGGAGGAGGAAGTCCAACTGGCGATGAAGCTCTGCGATGCCCAGGAAGCCCGACGCAAGTTGCGCCGGGATGGGCATGGGACTGAGGACAAGGTGCAGCTGGAACAGATCGTCGAAGAAGGCCGCCTGGCCCGTGAGCACCTGATCAAGGCTAACACGCGCCTGGTGGTGAGCATCGCCAAAAAGTACATGGGGCGCGGTGTGCCGTTCCTGGACCTGATCCAGGAAGGGAACCTGGGCCTGATGAAAGCGGTGGAAAAGTTCGACTATAAACGGGGATACCGGTTTAGCACATACGCGACGTGGTGGATCCGACAAACGATCACGCGGGCTATCGCCGATCAGGGGCGGACGATCCGCGTGCCGGTGCACATGAGCGACCGCATTCGCCGTCTGTACAAAACGGCTCGGCAACTGGAACAGGAACATGGCCGCAAGCCAACGCCGGAAGAGATCGCGGTCGAGATGGGCCTGGAGCCGCGCAAGGTGCGCTGGATGCTCAAGGTATCCTGGCGTCCATTATCCCTGGAGCGCCCGGTTGGTGAAGAGGAGGACTCGGAGCTTGGGTCGTTTATCGAGGACGATACCACTCCGACGCCGACGCAGAGCGCCTACCAGAACCTGCTGCGCGAGAAAGTGGAAGAGGTCCTGAGCACCCTGACGCCACGCGAAGCGCGCATCCTACGACTGCGGTTTGGGCTGCAGAACGGACGCAGCTATACTCTGGAGGAGGTCGGACAGAAGTTCGGCCTGACTCGCGAGCGCATCCGCCAGATCGAGGGAAAAGCGTTGCGCCGGTTGCGGCATCCGCGCCGTAGCCGCCAGTTGCGCGACTATCTGGCTTAGCGCAGATCGAATGGACAGGCGCTCCCGCGAAGGGGGCGCCTGCTTTTTTGTTTACCATTTTGACAGAAATGCAGTCTGGGTGTAACATATAAGCCATCCTTTATTAAACTTCGGCTTATGAATCGGGATAAGGAGCGTCTGTGAGCCAGACTGATCCAGTAAGCCAGGAGCGTATCAGGGCACTGGCAGAGGCGCGCGAGCTGCGGGTCTTTCTGGTCACCGTCGGTGATCTGGTGCGCCTGCAGGTCCTACGCCAACTGGCCCAGAAAGAGGAAATGAGTGTGACGGAGCTGGTTCGAGCCGTGCGTGTCAGCCAACCACTGCTGTCCTGGCACCTGGGCGCGCTCAAGCGTATGGGCCTGGTACGCGTGCGCAGGGATGGGCGACTGGTGTGGTACGCACTCAATGGTCCGGCGCTGAGGTCGTTCTACCAACGCTTTGCTGTATGGCTTGGAATGGACGTTGCTGTTGTCGCGAAGGAGGGGGAAGGACATGATCAGGAACGCGGGTGAGTCGGCGGGTCATCTATCTCAATCTGAGAAGGGATCGGTGACCGATTGGGCGCACCGATGGGTGGATGTGGCTCTGGCGCCAGTGGCCAGGCTTTTCGTCCGACTGCGGGTCTCTCCCAATCTGCTCACTGTCCTGGGCTTTGTGGCAGGCGTTGCAGCCGCTGTGCCGCTGGCATCGGGACGGTGGCCCGAGGCCATCGCGCTGGTGATCCTCTCTGGTTTCCTGGATGGCATGGATGGACTGGTGGCCCGCGAGTCTCGGAAGACCAGTCGGTTCGGAGCTTTCCTCGATTCTGTGCTGGACCGATGGTCTGACAGCGCCTTCTTTCTAGGGTTGATCATCTGGTACCTGGGATCGGGGCTGCAGCGGCATGTGGTTTTGGCGGCCTATGCACTTGTCTCTTCGTCGCTTGTGAGTTATACTAAGGCACGTGCGGAGGGGATCGGCGTCCGGTGCGGACGCGGCGTGTTCACCCGACTTGAGCGTATCGTTGTGCTTGTGGCCGGGCTGTTGCTGAACCAGATGGTTATCGCTCTGTGGATCATCGCTATCTTGTCCACGTTCACTGCCGTCCAGCGCCTGTACACGACATACAGGTTTGTCCGAGCAAACCCCGAAGGCTAGAAAGGGCTGACCATCATGAACCCTATTGCGTTCCAGATCGGACCGATTGCAGTGCATTGGTACGGCATTCTGATCGTGGTAGGCATCCTCGCAGCGGCCTATCTGGGCACATTCCTGGCCCGGCTATGGGGAGAGGATCCCGAGTTGGTGTGGGATGTGCTGGTGTGGTGCGTGTTCCTGGGAGTGGTCGGCGCGAGGCTATACCACATCCTGACTGTGCCGCCGAGCATGGGAGTAGACCGGTGGTACTATTTCCGCCATCCGGCCGAGATCCTCGCCACGTGGAAGGGCGGGCTGGGCATCTATGGGGCGGTAGGCGGTGGGGCCCTGGGCCTGTACATCGCCGTCCGTCGCGCCAAGAAAGACATGTGGCGGTGGATGGACATCATCTTGCCTGGAGTGGCCCTGGCTCAGGCCATCGGCCGGTGGGGCAACTATATCAACCAGGAGCTCTACGGCCGTCCAACGAACGTGCCATGGGGGATCTATATCCAGCCGCAGTACCGGGTGCCTGGCTTTGAGATGTATGAGCGGTTCCACCCACTGTTCTTCTATGAGTCGATGTTGGATCTAATAACCTGCATTGTGCTGGTCTACCTCACGTGGCGCTTTCGCAAGAGGTTGGCCTCGGGGCTGATCGCCTGCCTGTATCTCATCTCGTATTCGGTGATCCGCTTTGGGCTGGACTTTATCCGCCTGGATAACCCCTCAGTGGGCAAGATCACGATCGCCCAGATCGTGGCGGTGTGTATCATTCTCGCCTTTTCAGCAGCCCTGGTGTGGCGCATTAGACTCCACCGCACGCCCGAGCCCGAACCGGACGGGGAGAGCACAGAGGCAGCCTGAGATCTATCGCCCACTCGATCGACATCGCACAGCGCCCGCAGATCCAGTTCCGGATCTGCGGGCGCTATGTCTGTGGAAGCTCAGATGGATCCGTAGTGGTCGTCCAGGTCCAGCCCCTGGGTTCTGAACGGCGTGGGCGTAGCAGTCGGTGTGGGTGCCTGGGTGCGGGCGGGCGTGACGGTCGATTGCACCCGCGTCACCGTGGTGGACGGGACCTGCGACGGCATAGGGGTCGGCTCGGCTTGCGTAGGAGTCGCGGTGGGCTGGAGCGTCGGCGTCCTGGTAGGCTGTGCTCGGGTGGGCGTTGCCGTGGGAAGTGGGGTAGGTGTGTGCGGCAACCGCTCGGTGATCTGCTGGTTCAACCAGGGCAACACAGCAATGGCGATGACAGCGGTCAGCGCGAGGCCGATGGCAATGACGATTACTCGCTGCGCGGGTGTGAGAGTCTCCATTTCTGTTGTCCTCAGGCCCGAAAACAGGTATAATACAAGTGAGACTGGTAGATGCCTGCCGAGATAGGAGTTGCGACCCGGGCACGAGAGCCGTGCGCTAGCTCTGGCTCCGAGCGCGATCGATGCAAGTATAGCACACCTGGTGACAGCCGCCAAACGCCCGGGCCTGTGGAGCTGTGTATGATTCGAGCAGAAGCATTGCGCAAGAGGTTTGGGGATTTCACCGCAGTCAATGGCATTGACCTCCACGTGCAGGCGGGGGAGATCCTGGCTCTTTTGGGGCCGAATGGAGCGGGCAAGACTACGACGGTGAGGATGCTGGCATCGATCCTGATGCCGACATCCGGATGTGCCTGGATCGCCGGGCACGATACGGTTCGAGAGACGGTCACCGTCCGACACCTGGTGGGTGTGCTGACAGAAACGCCAGGCTTGTACAGCCGCATGAAGGCGCGAGAGTATCTGGACTTTTTCGGGCAGTTGCAGGGAATGGGGCGAGAGGGCTGTGCCCATCGCGCTGAGCAACTGATGGAGCAGTTTGGCATGGGCGATGTGTGGTCCTTGCGCCTGGGCGAGTACTCGAAGGGCATGCGCCAGAAGCTGGCCCTGGTGCGCTGTATGCTCCACGATCCACGGGTGCTGCTGCTCGACGAGCCGTCGTCGGCGATGGACCCACACAGTGCCCGGTTGGTCCGCGATGCCATTCTATCCCTGCGCAGCAAAGAGCGGGCTATCATCTTGTGCACCCATAATCTGACCGAAGCAGAAGTGCTCGCTGATCGGATCGCGATCATCAGGCGAGGAGAGATCGTGGCCCTGGGCCCTGCGGAGCAGCTCAAGCGGGATCTATTGGGCCTGCCGTTGCTGGAACTGCGGGTGGCAGGCTCCGTGGATGGGTTGGCGCGCCTGATCAGTGACCTGGTGCACGTGGAGCAGCAAGGTGAAGACTGGATTCGCTATCGCACCGATAGGCTATGCGAGGTGAACCCTGTGCTGTTGCATCGACTGCAGCAAGCTGGACACAAGGTTGTCACTCTGAGTGAGGTACCACGCAGTCTGGAAGAAGTCTACTTGCAAGTGGTGGGGAAAGCCTCGAGCGCGGAGGAAGTGAGGCTGGGCTCATGAATTCGGTCTTGAGCACAGCTCGGCAAGGGTGGCTGTCGTTTGCACGTTGCTGGATCGTCACTCGCCGCGAGGTGCGCGACACGATGCGGGACTGGCGGCTTGTGGTGCCGATCGTATCGCTCACGTTGATCTTTCCCGCGCTGATGCAGTTCACTGCCAACATCGCCCAGCGCTGGGTGATGCGCTACGGGGCGTCGATCGTGGGCGAACGGATCATCCCGTTCCTGATGATGGTGGTGGGCTTTTTCCCTATCTCGTTCTCACTGGTGATCGCCCTGGAAACGTTCGTAGGGGAAAAGGAACGCCACAGCCTGGAGCCGCTGCTAGCCACGCCCCTGACCAATTCGGAGCTCTACTGGGGCAAGACTTTGGCGGCCATGATCCCACCGTTGGTCGCGTCCTACCTGGGCCTCGCGGTGTACCTCTTTGGCCTGTTCGTGACACTGCGGTGGACCCCTCCACTGCAGTTGCTGATGCTGGTGGTGCTGCTAACCACTGCTGAAGCGCTGGTGATGGTGTCGGGTGCGGTGGTGATCTCGAGCCAGACAACCAGCGTGCGCGCCGCCAACATCCTGGCCAGCTTTGTGATCATCCCTGTGGCAATCCTGGTCCAGGGAGAAAGCGTGATCATGTTCTGGGCCAACTATGGTGTGCTGTGGTGGTTTGTGATTGGGCTGGTGGTGACCGATCTGCTCCTGGTGCGCATGGGCGCCCATCTGTTCAACCGCGAGGAGCTGCTGGGCCGCGACATCGACCAACTGGATCTGAGACGAATCTGGCGGTCATGGCGCGCTTTTTTCCTCGGGGCATCCGAGGGTGCGCTGGACCCGGCAGCTACCGCTGCGCCATTCTCCATCTGGCGTGTGTACCGGCGGGACCTGCCTGCCATCCTCAAGAAAAGCGCACTGCCAATCGGCGTTGTACTGGTGACACAGCTTGCCGCGTTTGCCGTAGGATGGCAGTATTCGCACCGATACACCCTACCTGTCGGGGCGATCGACCTCCATGTCCCGAAAAACGCCTTCCAGGACATCCCGGAGGTTGGCTTTCTGCCCAATTTCGACGTGCCGAGTATTCTGTTTCACAATCTGCGGGTACTGCTGCTCGGGGCGGTAACGGGCCTCTTTTCCTTTGGCACGGTATCCCTGGTCCTACTCATGGTCCCGCAGGCAATCATAGGCTTTGTTGCCGGCCAAGTTGCTGTGATGGGCGCGAATCCCATCCTGTTTGTGGCGACCTTTATCCTGCCTCACGGCATCGTGGAGATGCCGGCGGCGATCATTGCCACAGGTATGGCGCTGCGATTGGGCGCAGCAGTTGTGTCTCGTCCATCGGGGTTGTCCCTGACAGAGGGGGTTCTGCTGGCTCTGGCCGACCTGGTCAAGGTGCTGGTGTTCCTCGTCTTGCCCCTGCTGGGCGTGGCGGCCATGCTCGAAGTGTGGCTTACACCCTGGATTGTCACCCAGGTTTGGTGATCAGATGCGCTGCTGCGTGGCCAGCCACTGCCTGGCCTCTGCCAAGGTCGCTGAAGCCATGCACTGACCGAACGGAACCTGGATAGCCAGGGCCTCGCTATCGTACACCGTACGTCCGCGCAACACGATGCGCTGTGGCGTCAGGGCCGGCGTCGTGCGTTCCCATCGCCAGACCACAAAGGTAGCCGGCGTACCCGGCGTGCCCAGAGCTGAGGTGAGGTCTGGCAGGCCCATCAAACGGCCTGGCACCGTTGTGGCGTGTGCCGCATAGTCGGCGGGTGTTTTGCTCTCCCCCGCGAACGCAGCGAGGTTGGCCAAGCAACTGGCCAGGGGCACGGCAGCGCCGATCAGGGTACGCGTGCCAAAGAAGCCATACCAGCCCTGGGGCGTCAGCTCACTGATGGCATCCCCTTCGTGGTACAACCCCGGTGGTGCACCGGCCATGCCTACGGCATCGCTGACCAGGATCAGCTTGTCATGCGGCTTGGCTCGATGGAATACCTTGACCGTGTCTGGAGGGAGATGGTGTCCGTCAGCAATGATGCCGGCATAGAGCCGGTCCTCCGCGGCCTGCGCCCAAAGCAGGTTCGGATGACGTGGCATCACGGCTGGGCAGCCATTGCCGAGGTGGGTTACACAGCGGGCTCCCGCGTCTATGGCATGCTCGATGATGGGCTTGGCCGCGTCGTGATGTCCCAAGGAGACCACGACACTATGCTGGGCAGCCTCGCGAATCAGATCAGTGATCCCCTCCAGTTCTGGGGCCAATGTGAGCATGGCAATACGCCCACCAGAAGCACTCTGAAGCCGAGCGAACTCTGCCACGCTGGGTGGAATGACGTACTCTGCGGGGTGTGCACCGCGCGGGCCGTTTGACGGAGAGATCCAGGGGCCTTCCTGGTGAATGCCGACCACCATGGCGGCAACGTCCGGATAGGTACGACAGGCTGCGTGCAGGTTCTCCATGGCTGCTCGCATGGTGTCCAGGGCATCAGTGGTGATCGTAGCCAGGAAGCGAGTGGTGCCACTGAGCAGGATGGACCAGCACAGATCGCGGAGGCCATCTATGCCCAAGCCTGGGTCTCCAAAGCTGCGGCCAGAATAGCCGTTGATCTGCACGTCAAACAGGCCTGGGGTGGCAAAGAGCATCGGATCGTCGGCAACGCGGCGCAGCTCGTCGTGGTTCGCGGGGCGAGCTCCGACAAAGAGCTCGCCTGCCCATTCCAGGAGAACGATGTCTGTTGGATCGTCGCCCGGACGCCTGCGGACGACCAGGTGCTCTTGCTGTGGGGCAGGGCGCCAGGGGTAGGCAGTGGGCATCTATTGTCCTCTCGACGAATCTGCAGTGTAGGCGGTGTGCGATCCAGAGCTGGAAGCGCAGCTTGCCGCGTTGGCCTACCGTCGGTTGCGCTCGCGCTCTCGCAGCGCACGCTGTACCTGGCGCTCGTCTTCGCGCTTGGCGATAGCCTCGCGCTTGTCGTACTGGCGCTTGCCACGCGCCAGGGCCAGCTCGACCTTGGCCCGGTTGTCGCGCAGGTAGATGCGGAGGGGAACCAGTGTGTATCCCTTCTCCTGCATGCGGTTGGCAAGGCGAGCAATCTGCCGCTTGTGCAAGAGCAGTTTGCGCGCGCGGCGGGGTTCATGGCCGTAGCGGCTGGCGGGGTCATAGACTGCGATATGCACGTTGCGCAGCCACACCTCGCCGTCTTCGATGGCGGCATAGCTGTCGCGCAGGTTGACTCGGCTGGCACGGATGGATTTGATCTCGGAACCGATCAGCACCAGCCCGGCCTCAATGGTATCCTCGATGGCATAGTCGTGATATGCCTTGCGGTTGGTAGCTACGGTCTTGTCCATCGGTGCGGCTTTGGCCACGTCACTTGCCCTCAACGAGGTAGGCGATGGCACGGTCTAGCTGTGGGTCGCGATCGGCAGCCAGATCCTGCTCTGTCACCTCGACCTTGATGTCTGGAACCAGGCCGGTGCCATGGATGGCCCGCCCGTTCGGGGTAAACCAGCGGGCGATCGTCACGCGCAGCTCAGACTGGTCGCTGAGAGTCTGCGCTGACTGCACTGAACCCTTGCCCAACGTGGTTGTGCCGATGAGTATGCCACGCTCTGTGTCCTGGATGGCTCCGGCCGTGATCTCGGATGCACTGGCAGTGCCACCATCAACCAGGACAACCAGTGGGATACGCAACGCCAGGCCGCCGGAAATAGCCTGGTGGCGGTATTCCCGTCCGTCTTTGAACCGCTCGATAACGATCGGCCCCT
>Ga0315274_10007839_pt1 | contig 15423 bp, 15 predicted proteins | sample YL17G02_20_MG_FD_203700 | JGI IMG/M metagenome (GOLD analysis project Ga0315274, IMG submission 203700) | Sediment microbial communities from Yellowstone Lake, YNP, Wyoming, USA - YL17G02_20 | ecosystem: Environmental > Aquatic > Freshwater > Lake > Sediment | place: USA: Wyoming | collected... | reverse complement strand
ATCGCCGCAGAGAGTTCGGTTCGTGCGGATGAAGGCTCACCATTTTATATTGGCTCAAATTCAAACGTTCAGGACGGGGTAGTGATTCACGCCCTTAAAAATCGCTGGATAGAGGTAGATGGCAAGAAGTGGGCAGTTTATATCGGTGAAAACGTCTCTATCGCCCACCAAGCGCTAGTGCATGGACCATGTGTCATAGGTGACCATTCATTCGTAGGATTTCAGGCAGTAGTTCACGACTCGGTCGTTGGGCGTCATTGCTACATTGGCATCGGTGCCATTGTCGTCGGCGTTAAAATTCCAAGCGGCAAATTTGTACCGCACGGATCAATAGTCGATTCTCAGGAGGCCGTTGATCGATTACCGGCGGCAACCAGTGAGCATCTACACTTCAACGAGGAAGTTGTAGACGTGAACCGCGGCCTTGCCGCTGCTTATCTACACCAGAGCGGAGTTCAGCAAAAACTACCGATCGGGAAACTTTCCAATCGGCGCATTAAATCTGATCGCTTTTAGATTAGAGGGAGATAAAAGTGTTTGAATTGTCATCCGGAATGACTATGGGTTTCAGTTCTGGACTGTTACTCTTTATAGCGTACATGCTCACAAAATGTCGCTTCGAGGTAAAAGAAGGATATTTAGCTGTTTTGGAGGAGTTTGGTAAGACTGAATTTATTGACGAGTCCAAAAAACAGGTCAAGACTTACGGGCCTGGCTTACATTTCAAAAAGCCGTGGCAAACGGCACGCACGGTATCGGTCATGGAGCAGATGCTGGAGCTTTCCGGCGCGGAAGGGGGGACTACAGCCATGGCTTCCGACGGAACCATGCTGCGGTTTGACTCGACGGTCCGCTTCACTCCATTGAGATCACAAATCTACGATTATCTTTTTGCCCTTGAACAGCCAATCAACCACGTCAAAAGTTTATTCGTTTGCTTGCTGCGCAACGAAATAGCTAACTTTGACGGCAATTCCTCTGTTGGCCAGCAGGAACAAAAAATAGCTCTAACGCCCCCAACTATGCAACCCGGCTCCTACGCCGTGATTCGCCGCGAACGACGATTACTAAACCGTTCTATTCAGGATTTCTGCCGCGATCAAATCGGCGACCGCTACGGGGTTAATTTCGACGGGGTTGACCTTACTGACATACTGCCTCCTGACGAGCTAGCCGAAGCTCTGAATAGCGTTATCAATGCTCATAGTGAAGCGCAGAGCTTATATGCGCGCATGGAGGGAGAATGTGAGCAGCAGATTTTGGCCGCGCAAAAAGGCCTTGGTATAGCTTCTGCTAGAGCTAAAGCAGTTCAGGAAGAAATCACAACTATGGCAGATATTCTCGCAGAACTGCAAAAAAGTGGCACCCTTAACCATTACCTAGAGCGTCGTCGAGCGGAAGTTTTCGCTGACGCTCGGACATCCTATGTGAAGAGGCCAACATGAACGGTGAATATCTGCAAATCGGACTCGGAATAGTTGCTGGTCTTTCCGCCATCCCAATTATTTCAGCCATTTTTCGGTCTATTTATATCCAGGTAGAAGAGGAAGAATCAGTTGTCCTATCGCGTTTTGGGCGACTAGTAGAAGTGATCAAGCAACCAGGTCTGCACTTCTGGCCCGAGAAGTTAATGCCGTGGGCCGATGCGGTCCATGTATCTCTAAAGCGAGATTACCGGACAATTGAAGAAATTCACGTAAATGACTGTCGCGGCACCACGGTCATAGTCGACCTCTGGATCGAATTCAGGGTCATTTCTCCCGAGAAAGCTCTATTTCAAGTCACAGATCGTGAAAAAGCTCTGAAGAGCTTACTGACCAACTCGGCAACTTCGATTCTCGGAACTTTTGAATTCAGCAAAATACTTAGCAACAGGAATGAACTGGGACAGCGACTTAAAAACGATATTCGTGAGGAAACACTACGCTGGGGCTTGGAAATAGATTTGGTATTTATCAGCAAGCTAAGTTTGCTACCGGATGTCTCTATGCAGCTTTTTGAGACAATTGCTGCAAGACTTGAAAAAGCCAAAGCCGATATCGAAGAAAATGGGCGATTGAATGCGGCCTTACTCGAAGCTGAGACATCGGCAAAAGTAGCCAAACTTATGGCTCAGGCTAAAGGCCAATACAGCCTTGGCGTTAGCGAAGCGTACAAAAAACTGGAGTCAAATCACGAGTTGTTCGAGGCTTATAAAGAGCTCTACGAATTATCACTACTGAAGCCTCACCGCACAGTGACTTTCCAAGGCTTTGGCCACGGTGAGGTCTCGGCCATGGACGCCGCGATGACCACAGCAGCAACATTCGATGCGGCTTATACACAGACGCATCAGCCTGGTTCGTTACAGACACTTGATGCACCATTGCTAGACCACAGAAATAAGCCAATGACCTGATCTGAATCTGGATAAAAAAAATGGAAAATGGGCTCACACCTCATTTTCCATTTTTTAAGCTCTGTAAACTTATCGGTAACCTTAGTGGCTGGTTGGCTTAACTACAGTCGCAGATAAGATTTTCACTTCTGCTACCGGCACATCTTGCATACCGAAGCGAATAGCGGTTCTTGTTTTACCAATCTTCTCGACGATGTCTAAGCCTTCAACCACGCGACCGAATACTGCATACCCGTGTCCATCTGGATTAGGGTAGTTCAACCGGTCATTGTTCACTAGGTTGACATAAAACTGCGAGGTTCCGCTGTCCGGATTGCTGGTCCGAGCCATAGCGACGGTACCCTTTTCGTTTTTCAAGCCGTTTTTGGCTTCATTAGGAACCGGTGCCTTAGTTGGTTTTTCGCTTAGCTTGTCACCATCGACGGTGTAGCCGCCACCTTGGATCATAAATCCGTCGATTACACGGTGAAACACCGTACCGTCGTAAAACTTGCTATTCACGTAGGCGATAAAATTAGCAACGCTCAGGGGAGCTTCTTTATCGGCTAGCTCCAGCTTAAGAGTCCCCTCACTCGTCTTCAACTCGACAATGGTGCCCGCAGATTTAGTATCTTTCGCTTGCGGCTGGCTTGTGGCCGTCGCTTTAGCTGGTTCTGCTTTAGTCGCTGGAGCAGCCGTGGTTGTCGCGGCCGGAGCAGCTGTAGTTACAGCGGCCGGAGCAGCCGTGGTTGCAGCAGCCGGAGCAGCCGTGGTTGCAGCAGCCGGAGCAGCCGTGGTTGCAGCGGCCGGAGCAGCCGTGGTTGCAGCAGCCGGAGCAGCCGTGGTTGCAGCAGCTGGAGTAGCCGTAATAGCACTGGCAGCAGCCTTGTTGTCAGCGGCGTGAAGTGGCGATGCCAGCATCACGCTCGAGATAAGTAAGCCCTTCATGGACGAAAAGTTGCGCATAGGTCGCTCCCCTAGCTCATAGCAGTGTTTGGTACCGTTAAGTACGATCTTAAACCGCAAGACCAAGGAGCGACAACGTTGAATTTTAAAGAACTATCCCTTTTGCTTCAGCTTGCTGCTTAGTAAAGCACCAAAACTGCCCAAACGAGCCGATTGATCCACTGGCTCAACCTGTTTAGCCTTGAGCTCGGCCGCCAGATACTCATCGTAATTCTTACGATCGGCATCTTCTTCTTCAATATCAGCGAGCGTCAGTAGCACCTTCCGCTCATCCGCATCGAGCTTGACGACGCGCACTTCGAGTTCCTTGCCTGGCGTCGCGGCCTGCCTGAAGGCCTCGCCAAACTTGCGCTTGAGCACAGCCAGGGGCAGCAGGGCAGTCAGCCCAGGTGCCAATTCAACCAGGGCACCAAACGGCTTAAGTTTGTCGACCTTGGCGTTACGGACAGCCCCTTCCGGGAATTTCGTCGTCGCAGCGTACCAAGGATCGTCCTCGGGCTGTTTCATCGTTAAAGAGATGCGCTTATTTACAGTATCGATGTCCTTGATCGCCACGCTGACCGTCTCGCCGATCTTGAGGACTTCCGATGGATGATGGACCCGTTTCGTCCAGGACAGTTCTGAAATGTGCAGAAGCCCCTCAATACCGGGATGGACCTGAACAAAGGCGCCAAACGGCATAAGATTGACGACACGGCCTTGGTACACCTTACCGCCGGATACGAGATCATGGATCCGCTCCCAGGGGTCTTCAGCCGCAGCCTTCATACTGAGCGAGATCTTCGGACGCCCCTTGTCGTCGCGGTCAATCTTCAGGACCTTGACCTGTACCTTATCGCCGACCTTTACCACTTCACTCGGATGGGCAACTCGGGCGTGACTGAGGGCCGAGATATGGACCAGGCCATCAACTCCGCCAATATCGACAAATGCGCCAAAATCACGAAGCTCAGTCACTGTACCAACCAACACCAACTCAGGCGTTAGACTGCTCAGGAGCTCCTTGGTCCGCTGCTCTGCCTGTTTACGCAGGAGGGCCACGCGCGACACGACAATATTCCGACCACGCTCCTCGACTTTTTCCACGAGGAACTCGTACTCTTTGCCGACGTGCTCCTCACCACCTTCGGTGAAGCGCGTATCGATCTGGGACACGGGACAGAAGGCCGTTTTACCTAGGACGCTGATCTCAAAGCCGCCCTTGATCACCTTCATCACCCGCCCACGCACTGAAATGCCCTGGGACTGTGCCTTTTCCAAGTCGTCAGCCGACTTCAGCGAATGACTCATGGAATAGCTCAGCTGTACTTCGCCGCCGCGCTTAGCGACCACGTAAAGCTCGACTGCGTCGCCAACTTTAAATTTCAGCTGACCGTTCTCATCTTGGATCTCGATCTTTTCGATGACGCCGGTGCTCTTGCCAGTGCCGAGTTCCACCATGACGTCGTTGCCTTGGCCAATCTGAGAAATCACGCCGCGGACCTTTTCACCAACCGTCAGCCGTTGGCCACGCGGTGCTTCTGCCTTTAACAAATGTGCAAATTCATCTGTAGCCTGCGTCTTTGCCTGAACGGATGCCTCCGTGTCGAAGTCAGAATCCGCATCTTCCCAATTAATTTGAGGACCTTTTGCCATTGTCATATATCACCTATAGCTCACCGACTGGGTTGAGAGCGGCACCGTATCACGGCCGCAGGCGGCAGCCCAACTTGATTGTCACCGGTCGCATCGAAAACTGAGCTTAATCTTACTTGGCAGACAGCGACGAAAGAACGATGATTAGACAGCGCAAATCAGCGCTCCGTACCGCGCGTAACCGTCGCCAGCAAGCCGCCAAGGAGACCTGCAATGTGTGTCATTTGCCTTGAATTCCAACGCTCGAAGGACCTTGCGGACGCCCGCCGGATGCTTGCAGCAGCACGCCGCGAACCAAACACCATCCCCAGCTCTCATCTCGACGAAGTCGAACAACAGCTAGCCCAAGCCGGCAAAGATGAGGGTGGCCAAGGAGCCCCATGAACGACGATATAGGTAGTGACTCTAAAAAGTTGACGGCAAAAGAAAAGGCTCGCGCCTTCCGCAAAGAAGCCTACCAAAAGGCAAAGGCACGCCATAAAGAGCGGGCGGCAGCCATCGCTGCGTCGCCAGCCGGTCTGGAGCGAGCTAAGCAGCAGAAGGCTCTCCGCAAAGCGGCCTACAGCAAGGCCAAGACCCGGCTAAAGAAAACAAAATCAGTCGAGCAAGACTCGGCTCTGCATGAGCAAGAGTTAGCGGCCGCGGCAGAGGCGGCCGAACGCGAAGCTGAGCTGCGCCAATTGATTACGACCGCCGACCAGATGAAGGCGGCGCGGCCGCGACTGACCTTGGTGACTTAAGGGTCGGAGGGATCGGGGACGAAAGCCGGCACAGCCACGGGAGCCGGAGTTGCCACGTGAGTGACACCGAGGTTACCGACGTAAATGGCCAACGCGCTCGGTAGCAAAAAGCCAAGATACTGTACGTAGTGAAAAAGCACGCCGCCAATCATGCCGCCACTAATGAAGCCCAAGATCGTGGCGAATCTAATAGCGCCTCGATAAAGCTCCTTAGATCTAATCTCCGGCCGATGGCGCGCCGACATGGCACGCACTAACCCCATACCTAGGTCTGTAGTGGTCCCTGTTAAATGGGTGGCCCTGACGATCCCGCCCGAAGCTGAGGTCAATACTGCGTTCTGCAGACCACTGGCGGCACTCAACATAATGAGGAGCGGATAATCTGCGCGCAATTGAAACGGCGATTCAAACGGTGTGAAATAGCCAAAGTGGCCGAGTAAACCTGCCGAAGCTAAGAGGACGGACGCCACAATCATCACGACACGAAAATGTGGCTTCCTACCATTAAGAATGGCTGCATCAGTAAAAACCGCGGCCACCATGACCCCCATGACAAAATATAGGGGAACACTGAGCATACCCATTGCCAGACGGAATTGCCGGTTGGCAGTTTCCATCCCAGCTAACGTCACAAACCCAGTTACATGAGTTACGAATCGGTCGCAGGCCATCAACCCGCCAGCATTCACGCTGCCGGAGATGAAGGCCATTACTACCCACTTGCGGACCGCCGCAAGTGGGAACTGATCATGCGCCATCCGACGATGCCTCGTCGCAATACCCTGAAGTTACTGGGTAATACCGCTCAGCACATGGATTTGATCGAGAGCCTTGCCGCTACCGATCACAACCGAAGTGAGCGGGTTATCAGCAATCATAATCGGCAAGCCAGTCTCTTCGCGAAGGAGCACGTCGAGATTCTTAATCAAAGCGCCGCCGCCGGCCAGGACGATACCCTTGTCGACGATGTCTGCTGCCAATTCTGGAGGAGTCTGCTCAAGAGCCACACGCACGGCCTCAACAATAATGTTGACCGGCTCAGCGATCGCTTCGCGGATCTCATCAGACGTAACTTGAATCGTCTTTGGAATGCCGGCGACCATGTCGCGGCCCTTGACGGCCATGGTCTCGATCACATCGCTCGGATAAGCGTTACCGATGCCGATTTTGATCTCTTCTGCCGTACGCTCGCCAATCAGCAGATTATACTTACGCTTGATGTAGTTGATGATCGCTTCGTCCATCTTGTCCCCGGCAACCCGAACGGACTTAGAATAGACGATACCGGCTAGAGAAATCACGGCCACTTCCGTGGTACCACCGCCGATGTCGACAATCATGCTGCCGCTTGGCTCGGTGACTGGCAGACCGGCACCGATTGCTGCTGCCATCGGTTCTTCAATCAAGAAGACTTCACGGACGCCAGCGCTCTCCGCAGCCTCTTTTACCGCGCGTTTCTCAACGTTAGTGATGCCGTAGGGGACACAAACGATAACGCGCGGCTTCACCATAGTGCGGCGATTGTGCGCTTTTTCCACGAAGTAGCGAATCATGGCTGCGGTGATTTCAAAGTCAGCGATGACACCGTCTTTAAGTGGGCGGATCGCTACGATATCGCCAGGCGTCCGGCCAAGCATTTCCTTCGCCTCTTTACCAACGGCTAGGATGCGCTTAGGTCCAGTGACGTTCTTATTAATGGCAACTACGGAAGGTTCGTTCATCACGATACCTACACCCTTGACGTAAACCAAGGTGTTAGCGGTACCGAGGTCAATAGCTAAGTCGTTCGAGAATAACCCAGCGAGCCAGTCGAAAATCATCTCGGCCTCATGCATGGAAGCGTTGTGGCTTAATCAGTTATTTAATTCTGTCCATAGTGATCCCTACCATGCATGGTACATTGTCGCAACACCCAAGGGAACGCTAAAAATATTTACACCTAGATACGGTGCTTCTTCTTCTTCCTCTGCTTGCCGCGTGGCAGCGGTGGCGCAACTGGCGTTAGCGGTGGCGGCTTTGGTGCGCGCCGCGGAGTCGCCGGTGTAGCGGCGCCCTGGCGCATAACAAATAGGTAGTTAAATCCCCGCAGATAGTAATTACCCAGCGCCGCAGACTTATGCCAATGATCGTGCTTCATGGTCCGGTTGTTGCGCACCACGGCGATGATATCTACCGGGGTGAAGTGTTGCCGCAACTGCGCGAAAAGTTCGAAACCGATGGCGCAGAAGGGATGATCCTGACGCCAAGAGTCGCTGACGTAAAGACCCACATGTCCGCCCGGCTTCAACACCCGATGCATCTCAGCGATGACCAGCTCCATCGCTTCGTAGTAGCCACCGCCATCCGCGTCCAGCTCGCCTATGCACTCAGGTAATCCTGAGTATTTGAGGTGTGTCGAGTAAGGCGGATCAACAAAGACAAAGTCCACACTGGCCGATTCTAGTGGCAGATGCCGTGCATCGGCACGGACAATCTCGGGACGCTGAGGCTGCAGATCGAAGCCAAAACCTTGGCGATCCAGGTCACGACAGACATCGAGCGTAGTGCCGCTACCGCACATCGGATCGACTACTTTGTCGCCTTTTTTCGTGTAACGCTGCAGCAAGTTCCAAATCACGAAGGACGGCGTCGCACCTTTATAGTTTTTGTTCCCCTGCATGCCCTCGCCGTAATGCTGCGAAGGATACTCCCAAAGCGTGGTGGTTTGCAGTTCTAATTTCGGCTTCTTATACATTGAACTCTCCTAACCAAATGTCTCGCCAGACTGCAGGGACGGGCGCCACAATATCCACGGGTGTCTTACTGACTGGGTGGGTGAAGGCGAGCGCTCGTGCGTGCAAAGCGATTTGGCCATTCCAAGCCACCGATGCACCGTACTTAACGTCACCGTATATTGGCATGCCGGCATCAGCCAACTGCACTCTAATCTGATGGCTACGACCGGTGCGTGGCTCCACCGCGACCAGGGTAAGACCCGCCTTCTGACCAAGCACCCGGTAAGCCAACTCGCAGCTCTTCGCACCTTGTGTCGCAGCATCTACAACCGTCGTCACATTGCGCTCGCGGTCCTTAAGCAGCGCTCCCTTAAGAACGCCCTGCTTGGCTGGGGCCCTCCCCTCCACCACTGCTAGATAAGTTTTACCGATGTCGCGACCACGCATTTGTTCAGAAAGTCGCGATGCAGCTTTACTGCTCAGTGCAAACATCACCGCTCCGGACACCGGCCGGTCTAAGGAGTGAATCGGTACCAAATAGCCCTTTTTACCCGGAGCTTGGCGCGCGAAGTGATAGGCGCGGGCGCGGGCCAAAAGAGTCTCATCGCCACTTTCGTCGCTTAACGTCAACAAGCGCGCCGGTTTATTGAGCACCAGACAGTGATTGTCGTCGAACAAGATATCAATTTTGACGGATGCTCCAGTGGACAAGTTAGCCTCAGGTTGCCGCGGATTGCCGCGGATTGCCGTAGATTCATGGGGTGCTAAACTTTGGCGACAAGGCCGCCAGGGAAAGAAACGATCGCCCTGATGTACGCGGCGGCCACTTTTTTGACAATAACGCCGGCATAAATAACTGTAATTATTAAAAATAACCGATCAGGATAGAGATCGAAAAAACCATTGCCACCGACAAGGCCACTAAGTACCGAATATCTATGGAGCCTTGGCCTCGGGTCCTATAGACTCTCCCGACGTGCCCTAGGCACGCCCATGGACCGGTGGATGTCGAATATTCCGTGGATGTCGACGATCTTAATTATCTCGTCGCATGTCTAACGCGGGAACTATAGGAGCTGAGCATGGAACCGACGCGGCTATTCGAAATGATTGAGCGGCAGGCGCTGGAGCACCCGATACCTGATGCTCTAGCAGCAAAAGTCGGTAACGAGTGGCGTAAGTTCTCCAGCCAAGAAGTAGTCGAGACCGCGCGGCACCTAAGCTTAGGCCTCCTCGAAAAACATCAGACAGCCAAAGGCGAACGCGTCGCTCTGATTTCGATGAATCGCCCCGAGTGGATTCTTGCCGATCTCGCTTTACTTCAGCTTGGCGCCGTATCGGTGCCGATCTACCCGACGGCGACAGATAAAGATTACGAATATATATTAGGGCACGCTGAAGCCACCATCGCATTGGTATCAAACCAAACCATCGCTGACAAAGTAAACAGCGTACGTGAGCATCTCCCAAAGCTGCGCGCGGTGTACACCTTCGACCAGGTGGACGGCGTCCAGCACTGGTCGGAATTACTGAAGGCGGGCCAAAATGCTCCGGCTTCGACGACTGCGGCACTGAATAAGCGGAAAGGCGAAGTCACTCCGGACGACTTAGCGTCCATTATTTACACATCTGGCACCACGGGCACCCCCAAAGGAGTGATGCTTACCCATCACAACTTCATCAGCAACTTTATAGCCGTGCTCAGCATTGTCGATGTGAACCAATTGAAGCGAGCATTGAGCTTCTTACCCCTATCCCATGTGCTTGAGCGCTTAGTGTGCTATGTCTACCAACACTTAAACATTGCGATTTATTTTGCGGAGAGCGTCGACACGATCGCGCAAAATCTCACCGAGGTAAAACCGCAGGTTTTTGTCACTGTCCCGCGACTGTTAGAAAAAGTTTACAATGCAATCACCGCCAAGGGACAGGATCTTACCGGCACCAAACGCAAAATTTTTGATTGGTCCATGAAGCTGGGACTGAGTCACAACCCAGACGAGCCCATGGGTTTGATTGCTAGCATGAAGTTAGCTTTGGCGCGCAAATTAGTATTTAGCAAATGGCAGGCCGCTCTTGGCGGCGAACTCGAGATGGTAATGGTTGGTGGCTCTGCATTGCAGCCACGCTTGGCCAGAATTTTTTGGGCCGCTGGCATTAAAGCAATCGAGGGCTACGGACTAACGGAGACATCGCCAGTGATTGCATTTAATTCACTGGAAGAGCATCGCATTGGCACCGTGGGTAAGACGCTGACGAATCTAGAAGTAAAGATCTCTCAGGAAGAAGGCTACCGGCCCGGCGAAGGCGAAATTATGGTCAAAGGTCCGTCGGTCATGCAGGGATACTATAAAAATCCTGAAGCGACCGAACAAGCGATCGATCGTGACGGGTGGTTTCATACCGGTGATATAGGAATGTTCGATGACGCTCAATTTCTCCGCATTACGGACCGCAAGAAGGAGATGTTTAAGACATCGGGTGGCAAGTATATCGCCCCTCTTGCGATTGAAGGCAAACTGCGTGAATCGCCTTACGTCGCGCAAGTTCTGGTCGTTGGCGAGAACCAAAAATTCCCTGCAGCAATCATAGTACCGGAATTTAGCACGCTAAAAAAATGGTACAAAGACCAAGGCAAAACCGTAATCAGCGATGAGGAACTGATTCATCAGCCAGAAGTGATCGGCCTACTGAGTGGCGTCATCACCGAGAGCAACAACAACTTTGGTCAGTGGGAACGCATAAAGCAGTTCAGGCTAGTCAGTGACGAATGGTCCATCACTAGTGGTGAGCTCACCCCGAAACTAAGTCTGCGACGCAAGGTCATTGTAAATAAATATAAAGACCTGATCGAAAGTATTTACATAAACAGCGATGCTCGTCCCTGAGCAAGCTAAAGCTTAGATCGAATCGGCAATATCGTTGGCTGCGATAAAGCCAAAAGTCATGGCTGGACCAAGGGTCGAGCCATTACCGGCATAGCTATGACCCATGACCGGACTACTGGAATTACCTGCAGCGTAGAGTCCGCGAATCACAGTACCGTCACCGCGGAGCACACGAGATCTTTCGTTGGTTTTTAGTCCACCTTTAGTACCAAGGTCTCCAGGCTGAATGCGGAAGGCATAGAACGGTGCCTTAGTAAGCGCAGCCAAGCTAGGATTTGGCTTTACACTTGGATCGGCATAGTAGCGATCGTAGGCATTGTTACCGCGCCCAAAGTCACGGTCTTCGCCGGACTCGGCATAGTCATTAAAGGTGGCAACCGTGGCTTCCAAATCGCCTACAGGAATATTTATCTGTTCAGCAAGATCCGCTAGCGAAGCAGCCTTTTTCACCGCCCCATTCTCATACCATGCATGCGGCAGTGGAAGGCCCGGCAAGACATCTTTGAAGAGATAACGGTCGCGGTAGTGTTGATCCACGATCAGCCAAATGGAGAGGTCGCTGCCGACGATGGTTTGGCGGTACATCGCATTCACCACGTCGTGATATGGACTGGACTCATTGACGAAGCGGCGACCATCACCATTCACTAAGATGCTGCCTGGCATCGAACGTTCGGACAGACAAAAGTACGGCTGATTAGGCAGAAGTAGAATACACGGCCCCCACCAAGCATCATCCATCAATTCCACAGCCGCGCCGGCACGCTGCCCAGCTAGAATGCCATCTCCCGTGTTGCCCGCAGCGCCCACAGTCCAATCAGTGCCGATCGGTGCCTGCTGATATTTGCGGCGCATTTCGAGATTATGTTCAAAGCCACCCGCAGCAATGATCACGCCGTGCTTGGCCGTTACCCGAGTATTGACCCCGTCTTTGCACACGATCACGCCATTCACGGTACCGGCGTTATCCAAGGTGACGTCTAGCAAAGGAGTGCCCAACCAAAGAGGCACGCGCGCCGCTTGCAAGCCAGCTCGCAGTCCACCTGCTAAAGCTTGTCCCATCGTCAGTGGAACCTCGCCTTTGAGCTTGCTCTGCACATACCGTGACACGGCTTGAGCAGCCTTTTTAGCACCGTTTAAAGATACTTTCGCGAGGCACAGCCATTTGTAGTCGGCACTATAGATGGTCACACCCGGCGGCATGGGAATGTAGGGTGGCTCAAGGTACTTCAGGTCAGGACCGAGGATTTTGCCGTTAAACATTTGCGGCTCAATCGAAGCGCCCTGCGCTTGGCCGCCCGGTAGGTCTGGATAGTAATCGGAGTAACCTTCCATCCAGCGAAAGCGCAGCGGAGTATTCTTGATCAGGAAAGAAATCATGGCTGGACCTTGTCGCAGGAATGCGTGCTGCTTTGGCAGCGGCACGGCACCTCCCACAACTTGCGCTAGATACTCCTCAGCCTGCGCCAGCGAATCCTCTACACCTGCAGCTTGATTCACTTCGTTATTGCGGATCCAGATTCCCGCACCTGAGCGCGCCGTAGAACCACCAAACTTGGTAGCCTTCTCGATGACCAACACTTGCAAACCGCGCTTAGCCGCGGTCAATCCCGCTGTCATGCCGGCAGCGCCAGAGCCTATAACCACCACATCAAAAGTTGCCTCCGCAGCATAAGCTGTGGCTCCCAGACTTTTGAACAGACCCGATGCCAGAGCGACTCCTGCGCCCGCCTTCACAGAGCCTTTGATAAACTTGCGGCGGTTTTGCTGCGGGCTTTGGCTGGCACGTTTTGAATGGCTGTGTCTTCCCATGGTGTTACTCACGGCGTCCCTCGATGTTCGGTCAAAAAAATCACTGCCGGCACTTCAATGTGCTGTCCGGTGCGGCCTGGGCCCTACTTACCTCAATATTGTTTGGAACGACAATAGTGTAGCTTAGTTCCACCCAAACAGAATTTAAGTGGCGGTAATCGTTGAATTAAATTTTCATAACAATTTCAATAATATATGTACATTTTTCATAAAATAAATTAGAAGTTGCCCGCTATGACCTTCAGTAGTCACATCATCTATATCGATGACGCCATCGTTGCCGTAGACAAGCCCGCAGGCATGCCCACGCATCCCGGTCGCGGCTGCCGTGGTGTGCCGAGCCTTCTTACCGCTGTGCGCAATCATGTCGGAGAGTGGGTTTACCCAGTACACCGACTAGATAGCGGTGCCTCGGGTGTCGTGGTCTTCGGCCGCTCGTCAGACATTGCAGCAACTTTATCGCAGGCGTTCACCGCACGACTTGTGACCAAAACATACCGCGCTTTAGTCCGCGGCTGGCTACACGGCGAGGGTCAGATTGATCGCCCCTTAGGGCGTATCGATCGTGACGGTGAACAAGAAGCTCAAAGCCTTTTTCGCAGCCTGCGAACCTGGTCCGAACCTTGGTCCGTGCGACCATTTGCGACCTCGCGCTACACAATAGTCGAAATGCATCCGATTACCGGCCGCACTCATCAGCTGCGTCGGCATCTAGCGGGAGTCGCTCATCCGATTATTGGGGATACTAAATACGGTGACGGTGAGCACAATAAAGCCTTTAGAGAATATCGTGACTGTCACCGCCTACTACTGCATGCCTGCAGCTTGCAGCTACCCCACCCTATTACCCGCGAGCTGTTAACGTTTAATGCAACCGCACCTGCTCTGCTGACGTAACTTTGCCATGAACTATGATGCGCCTTGAGGCCTTAGTGCTAAGAAATGCAATCTGGAACAGAGTGCCCTTGCTGCCGGCCCTCGGCACAACATTAATAATTCCCCTCCTCGGTTTCATCCCAAACGATACGTGGACGTCGACCAATTACGCGCCCCAGTTCCACCAAACTAGCAAGTGTCAGGTTAGCCTCAGCATTTACAATCTTGTAAGCCTGACGAGTGCTAGTCCCAAGGCGTTCCGTAAGCGCAGGAACCCCAATGGATGCATTAGCCATGAAGGCAATGATCGTCCGACTTAAGTCCTCTTGAAGGGCCTTGAGCTCAGCAATGTCACGAGCCGCCCCACGGTGGTTGATCGCACGCTGCTCTGGCGAAAGACGGGCGCTCAATAAGTCTTCGACATCGTCGAATTCAGTTAAGCGTTTTTTTGTATAGGCCATGATTATTTCTCCCGATCGCGCATGCGGCGCCGCGCTAGTTCTATATCGCTCTCCTGGGAGCTCTTATCGCCAGCAGCCAGTAGTATGACAACCACGTCGCCCTGCCAGCAGTAGTACAGCCGATAACCGGGTCCGCTGTGGCGAGGGTCTCGCAACTCGCAAAGGCCCTCTCCCAAGTGTCGACTATAAGGCATCGACAGCCTCCGCCGCTCGAGGCGAAGCAAGTGCAGCAATTTGTCGATTTGATTAAGACTTTGGTCATCGAGTTCGGCAATCCACTGTTGAACGGGTTTTGACTTCTTCTTCCGGTCTACCCAGCATTTGATCACCAGCGGCGGCAATTCTTTTGAGCCCAATCCTGCTCTCCTAATCACGTATCGGCATTCGAACTATTTTACTTTAGGAAAACTTTTTCCTAAAGGAAAAACTCTGCTCCAAATACGGGCTGATCAGCCTTTCCACTTATTCTGATATTAATTCGAATACTTACACCTACCGATCGCAAGAAAACCGTTTTTGTTTGAAGTACATCCATCCAAGTATATGTTTTTCTAGAATCCACGCTGAGCGACCGCGAACCTCAAGTGTCGTTAGCGAGTCCAATCCCGAACCAAAGTCCGTCGCCCCCCATCTAAGCCAGAATCGCTAAAGTGTCCTACGGTAGGTATGGAGTACTGGTAGATATTTCGGTAAGTTTTTAATCGGTGACAGCAATTGAGAAGCAATCGAGTTTAGTTATGATTCAATATCCCGCAAAAGCAGATGTACGATGCTTTAGATCTGTTGATTTCAAAAAAGCACACACTTGGGTCGCAAGATTTTTTAGCATCTATCGGAAAGTCGGCCAGTACTCCAACCATACCGTAGGGCGCGTATGCGCCTGAGGCTTGGTTGGTGGTGAAGGCCGACTCACCGTGAGCTTCGCGGAGCGAAGTGAACGGTCATTTATTCGAC
>Ga0315274_10007838_pt1 | contig 15424 bp, 13 predicted proteins | sample YL17G02_20_MG_FD_203700 | JGI IMG/M metagenome (GOLD analysis project Ga0315274, IMG submission 203700) | Sediment microbial communities from Yellowstone Lake, YNP, Wyoming, USA - YL17G02_20 | ecosystem: Environmental > Aquatic > Freshwater > Lake > Sediment | place: USA: Wyoming | collected... | reverse complement strand
CCCGGCTCCGGCGCGCCCGACGAGCGGCGGCTTCGGCCGGCCCGCCGCGGGGGCGACCAGCCGCTGCCGATCGAGCCGCCCGGCCAGCCAGGACCCGTGGGCCGTCCGCGCCCCAAGCGCGCGGAGCGCGCGAGCCAGCTCGATGTCGTCCGTCACGACCAGGGTCAGCTCGGGGTTCGGGGTCGTCCGGGCCAGGTCGTGCAGGAGGACGTCGGCGGAGCGCGAGCCCGCGTAGCGCACCTCGACTCCGGAGGTGACCCGGCGGCCGATCGCTCCCGGGGCGGGCATCCCGTCGAGGACGATTGTCACCGCCGTGGCCGCCGGGACAAGGGCGCGCAGGCGCCCGACGAGGGCGGCGGCCGGGAGCGGTGCGCCCTCCGCCTGCGCTCCGCCACGGGCGCGGCCCAGGGCGTGCAGGAGGTTCGTCCCGTCGACGAAGAGGCGAGCCGTGCCCTCGAGAGGATCGGGCCCAGAGCGTGGCATGCGGCGATGGTACTCGCCCGTGCCCTGCCTGCCCCCTGCCTGCCCCCGCCCGGGCGGGCTACGCTAGCGCCATGCTCCTCCTTGTCGACCTCGATGGCGTCGTCTACCGCGGTGCGGAGCCCATCCCCGGCGTGGTGGCCGTCCTCGCCGATCGGGCCGCCCGTGGCGACACCGTCGTCTACGTGACGAACAACTCGATGCACTACCGGGCCGACTACGTGACGCGCCTCGCCGGCCTTGGCGCGCCCGTGACGGCCGACCGCGTCGTCAGCAGCAGCCGGGCGACCGCCCTGTACCTGGCGGGGCCGGCCATGGACCCGCCGGTCCGGCGCGTGCTTGCGGTGGGTGCCGGGGGCCTGGAGCGCGAGTGCCGCGACGCGGGCCTCGACGTGGTCACGGCCGCTCACGCCGCGACCCGGCAGGCGCAGGAGGGGATCGATGGATGGGAGGCCGCCGGGCACCCGGATGCCGTGGTCGTCGGCCTCGACCCCCAGTTCACCTACCAGAAGCTCGCCGTCGCCGTGGACTGCGTGCATCACGGCGCACGGTTCGTCGCCACGAACCGCGACCCCGTCTATCCCACCGAGCGCGGCACCCGCCCGGGGGCCGGCGCGATCGTCGCGGCGGTCGAGGCGGGGGCCCAGGTGACCCCGGTCTCGATCGGCAAGCCGGCTCCGCTCCTCCTGGAGATGGCGATCCGGGTTGCCGGCCTGGGCCGCGCCGAGGCCGTGATGGTCGGCGACGGCCTCGCCACCGACCTGGCTGCCGCGAACGGGCTGGGCATCCCGTGCGTCCTGATGCTGACGGGGGTCACGACCCGGGCCCAGGCAGAGGCCCTGCCTGCGGATCGGCGGCCGGCTGCGATGGCGGAGGACGCGGCCGAGCTGGCGGCGGCCCTGGACCGCCTGGCCGCGACGCGCGGTCGCTAGGGCCATCCGGGGGCGCCGCCGGACCGAAACCAGTTGCGAGCACACCGCACAATGGCGGCCCAACACCAGCCGGTCGCGGCCGCCGCGACCGGCTCCGCCCGAAGGACAGACCGAGCCATGTTCACCGTCCTCGTCACCGGCGCATCCGGCTTCGTGGGAAGTCACGTCCTTCCCGAGCTGCTGGGGGCCGGCCACCGCGTGGTCGCCCTCGTCCGCTCGCCGCAGGCCGGCGAGGTCGTCCTGCGCCGCCTCCCGGTCGCCCTCGCGGCCGGTGTCGACCCGCGCACGGGCGACGTCCTGGAGCCGGCCACCCTGCCGGCGGCGCTCGCGCGCGTCGACGCCGTCGTCCACCTCGTCGCCATCGCGCGCGACTGGAACGGCGGCAGGGACCTCCTCCGCGTCAACCTGGGTGGCACGCAGAACCTGGTCGCGGCGATGCAGGCGGCCGGCGTGCGGCGCCTCGTCCACCTGGGCGCCCTTGGGGTCGCGGACCGCGAGGAGCTCCACTACGCGAAGAGCAAGGCGCGGGCCGAGGCGGCCGTCCGCGACAGCGGGCTCGACTGGACGATCCTGAAGCCCTCGCTCCTGTTCGGGCCGCGCGACGGCTTCTTCAACATCGTCGCCGACCTGGTCAGGGTGCCCGCCCCGCTCGTGCCCGTGCCGGGGGACGGGAAGAGCCGGTTCCAGCCGATCCACGCCGGCGACGTCGCCCTCTGCGTCCGCCTGGCCCTGGAGCGCCCCGCGACGATCGGGCAGGCGTTCGAGCTCGGCGGCCCCCGAACGTGGACCTACCGCGAGATCACCGAGGAGGTGGCCCGGGCGGTCGGAAAGCGGCGCCTCATCGTGCCGCTGCCCCTCCCGCTCATCCGCCTGGCGGCCGGCACCATGGAGGCGCTCCGCCTGCGCTTCTTCCCCGTCGCGACCGACCAGCTGCGCCAGCTCTCCCTCGACAACGTGGGCCCGCTCGACGGCGTCCACCGCGCGTTCGGCTTCGTTCCGCGCAGAATGGAGGGCGAGCTCTTCTACCTGCGCCGTCCGAAGAAGAAGCAGGAGCCGAAGCCCGCCGCCTGAGGCGGGCAGGGAGGTGATGTGCTCCGCCGCACGTCCGTCGCGGTCGCCTGGCTCGTCGCCGCCTTCGTCGTCGCCCTCGGCGCGGCCGGCATCGTCGCGGCGCTCGACCACCTCCCCGGCGGCACGGGCCGCCCCGAGCTGACCTGGACCGCCGACCGCGCCGTCGCGGACGACCTGGACGCCGTCTCGTCCGACCTCGCGGCCCTGGCGGACGCCGTGGGCGTCCTCGGCGGGCTCGGCCGCACGGCCCTCGCGGCCCTGGTGGGGCGCGACTCCCCCCGGGTCGCGGCCGCGTTGGACGCCGGCCCCGCCCAGCTCGACGCCGTCGACGCGGCCGCCGCCCGGCTGGCCGCCCGGCTGGCGTCCATCCCGCTGGCCGGCGCCGATCGGGCCATCCGCCACTCGTCCGCGACCCTCGCCCGCTACGACGCCGCCGCGGCTGCCCCCGCGGCCGTGGATCCGCTCCGCCCGGCCTGGGAGCGCCTGACCGCCGGGGTCGTGCCGGCCACCGAGCTCACCGGCCACCTGCTCGCCCACGACGAGATCGCGGCGACGGCGATCCAGTCGGGGGGCGCGGGGAAATACCCCGAGGCCATCGCCCGCATCGACAAGGCGGCCGCCGAGCTCGCGGCGGCTCGCACGATCCGCGACCGCCTGGCCGCGACGGTCGACGTCGCGACGCTCGACCAGTGGATCGAGCGCAACGGCGCCTACGACGACGCCCTCCGCAACCTCTGGGATGCCCTCCGCCGCTCGAGCGGGCGAGTGACCACGGCGGTTCGCGACGCCGTCGCCCGCGAGCGTGCCGCGCGAGAGTTGCTCCCGCCCGACGCGCGGGCTCTCGTGGTGATCCTGGGGGACGTCGCCCGAGGCGGCCTCAACCAGGCGGTCATCGTCATCGAGGAGGTCCGCGGCCAGCTGCTGGACACCGGCATCCGCGCCGCAGCCTCCCCGGCGCCCTGACCGCGGCTAGACTGGCCGCACTCCGCCGGCCCCCGGCCGGCGCCCATGCCACCGTCTGCACTGGAGCCGTCACTCGCATGCAGCTGCGCGTCGTCAACGACCAGCCCTGGGACGTCAAGGCCGACGTCCTGGCCATCCCCGTCACCCCCGAGCCCGCCTTCGATGGCGCGCTCGGCGAGCTCGATCGGCGCAGCGGCGGCGAGCTCCGCGCCCAGGCCGCCTTCGGCGAGCTCACCGGGACCCGCTACGCGACCGTCGTCGCCGCGGCCGGCGACCTGCCGGCCGGCCGCCTCCTCACCGTGGGGACCGGGCCCGCCGCCGAGCTGGACCGCGAGACGGTCGTGCACCTGGGGGCGACGATTGAGCGCCGCCTCGCCGGCCGCTCGGTCCGCAGGCTCGCGATCTGGATCGCCGACCTCGCCGGCGCGCTCGATGGCGGGGCGGCCGCGGTCGCCGAGCTGCTGGCGCGCGGCGTCGTCGAGGGGAGCTTCGATCCGGCGGCCATCTACCGCGCCGCGCCGGAGGCGTCCCCGCCCGCGCTCGACGAGCTGATCCTCGTGGCCCCGGGGTCCGATACCGCGGCGCTCGCGGCGGCCGCTGAGCGCGGCGTCGTCATCGGGGAGGGGACGAACCTGGCGCGGAGGCTGGCGAACCGGGCCGCCAACGACGTCAGCCCGGAGGTCCTGGCGGACGAGGCGCGCGCGATCGCCGCCGCCCACGGCCTCTGGATCGACGTCATCGACGAGGTCCGCGCGGCGGAGCTTGGGATGGGGCTGTTCCTGGCGGTCGGGCGCGGCAGCGCGAACCCGCCACGGATGATCGTGCTGCGCTCGGGCGGGGAAGGCGAGAAGGACACCCTGGGCCGTCATCTCGCGCTTGTCGGGAAGGGCGTCTGCTTCGATTCCGGCGGCATCTCCATCAAGCCGTCCGACCGGATGGAGGAGATGAAGATGGACAAGGCGGGGGCGTGCACCGTGCTCGCCGCCGCGGCGACCGTCGCCCGCCTCGCCCCCGGCACGCCGCTCCTCGCCGTCGCCCCGGCCGTCGAGAACATGCCGGGCCCGTACGCCACCCGCCCCGGCGACATCGTGTCCGCCCTCAACGGCAAGACCGTCGACGTGATCAACACCGACGCGGAGGGGCGCCTCATCCTTGGCGACGCCATGACGTACGCAGAGCGCCTCGGGGCGACCCACGTCGTGGACGTCGCCACGCTCACGGGCGCGGTCGCGCGCGCGCTCGGCCACCTCGTGTCCGGCGGGTTCGGGGCCCCGCAGGCGTGGTACGACGACGTCGCGGCCGCCGCCGGCCGGGCGGGCGAGCGGCTCTGGCAGCTGCCCCTCGTCGAGGAGTACTGGTCGGAGATGGAGAGCTGGTACGCGGACATGGCGAACACGGGGTCGTCGCCCGAGGGCGGCCTGATCCGCAGCGCGCTCTTCCTCCGCCAGTTCGCGACGGTGCCGTGGGTCCACCTCGACATCGCCGGCACCGCGTACTTCCGGAAGGCCACGCCATGGGCTGCCCGCGGCGCCACGGGTGCGTCGACGGCGACGCTCGTGGAGCTGGCGCTTGCCGGGGCCCGCTAGCGCGTGGAGCCGCCCGTCCTCGCCGTCGCCCTCGGGGTCGCCGGGGTCGCGTGGGGGCTCGCGGCCGACCGCATCGGGGCCCGCTGGCCGGTCCACGAGGCGGAGGTCGACGAGGCGGGCGCGATCGTCCGGCCGGCCGGCTGGGTCCGCCCGGTCGACTGGCGGACGGTCGTCGTCATCCTCCTCGGCGGCACGTCGCTGGGGGCGCTCGCGCTCCGCTTCGAGGACCCCGTCGCGCTCGCGATCTTCGGGACCTTCTTCGCGGCGCTGACGCTGCTCCTCGCGACCGACCTGGACCAGCGGCTCCTGCCCGACGTCATCACCCTGCCCGCGATCCCCCTCGCCCTCCTGATCGACCTCCTGGGGGCGAACCCGCTCATCCCGCCCGGGGCGCTGCCGGCGGCCATCTTCGCGGCGCTGGCCATCCCCGCTTTCCTGTTCGCCGTGGCGATCCCGTTCGGCGCCGGGGCGATCGGGATGGGCGACCTCAAGCTGCTCGTCTCGGTGGGGCTCCTCGCCGGCCTCGCCCGCGCGGTCACGGGGGTCGTGGTGGGAGCCCTGGTCGCCGGGGTTGTCCTGGCGATGCTCCTCGCCGCGCGCCGGATCACGCTCCGGGCCTACGTTCCCTTCGGGCCGTTCCTCATCGCCGGGGCGTACTGGGCGGTCCTGGTCGCGCTCTGACCCGGTCGTCCGGGTGGCGTCGGCGCGCACGAGGAGTAGAATGCGCGCCAGCCGGGTCGTCCCGAGGCGTGCCCCTTCGGACGGCGACGCACCGGCGGGAAGGACACCGCCATGGCGCGGCCTCGCGCCCAACGGAGCACCGCTCGCACGATGACGACGCCAGCCTGATGCACCGCCACGCCACATCCCGCGCAGCGGGGTGGACGCCGCGCCGCCCGCTTCTCGCCCTCCGGGGCCGCCCCGGGGGCATCTCCCTGCGCCTCCTGGCCGCGATCCTCGTGCTCCCGCTGCTCGTCGGGATCGCCGGCCCACCCATCGCCCGGGGCGACGAGCTCTCCGACGCGGTCGCCCGCCAGAAGTCGCTCGCGGCCAGGATGAAACAACAGCGCGAGCAGGTGGCGAAGCTGCGGTCGCTCCAGAGCGGGCTTGCCCAGGAGATCTCCGCCACCCAGACCGCCCTCGCCGGCATCAACGCCAACCTCGCCGAGACGAGGACGCGGATCACCCGCCTCGGGTCGCAGATCGCCGAGGTGCGCGCAGTCTACGGCGACCTCGTCGCGCAGGTGGCCGATCTCGACCGCGAGGTCGCCTTGATCGGGGCGGAGCAGGGCCGGAAGGCCGAAGAGCTGCGCCAGCGGAAGGCGCTCCTGGCGGCCCGCCTGCGCGAGGCGTACCGGACCGATCGGACCCCCCTGATCCAGACGATCCTCTCGGCCGGCACGTTCACCGACCTCCTCGAGGACGTCGGGTCATACCTCGACTACGCCGACCAGGACCGGGCGCTGGCGCTCCGCATCGAGGCGGACGCGCGGACGCTGGAAGCGCTCCGGGGGCTCCTCGTCGACACCCGCTCCGCCCGGCAGGAGCTGCGGGACGAGACCCTCGCCCAGAAGCGGCAGCTCGACGCCGGCCTCGCGGAGCTGAAGACGGCCAAGGCCCGCCTGGCGAAGCTCCAGGCCGAGACCGCCCGGGAGCTCGCGATCCAGCGCGCCGCCTACGCCCGCATGGCCAAGAACAAGGGCGCCCTCCAGACGGCGATCGCCCGCAACGAGGCGGCCCAGAAGAAGCTGGCGAGCCAGATCGCGTCCCTCGTCGCCCGCCAGCGGAGCCTCGGGAATATCCCGTCGGAGTACAACGGGACGCTCTCCTGGCCGATGAGCGCCACGCTCACCCAGGAGTTCGGCTGCACCGGGTTCCCCTGGGAGCCGTCGATCGGGGGCTGTGCGCATTTCCACCAGGGGATCGACCTGGCGGCTCCCATGTACACCCCGATCCGCGCCGCGGGCGCGGGGGTCGTCGTCTTCGCCGGCCCCAACCCGTACGACCCGTACCCGAAGGCCTGGATCGTGATCATCGCCCACAGCGAGTCGCTCCAGACCTGGTACGCCCACATCGACAACGCCGTGAAGCCACCGGCGGTCTCGGCCGGGGACACGGTGGTCGCGGGGCAGGTGATCGCCTACATCGGGATGACCGGCCGGACGACCGGGCCGCACCTCCACTGGGCGGTGGTGTTCGACGGGAGCTTCGCGAACCCCCGCCTCTTCGTCTGACCCCCCGGGAGGGGCCGGGCCCCCGTGATAGGATCGAGCGCGGAGGGACCCGACCCCATCCAGGTCCCGGGCGTGAGGAAGGCCGATGAAGCGGACTCTGGCGGTGATCCTGGCCGGCGGCGAAGGCGCCCGCCTCTCGATCCTGTCGGAGAAGCGCGCCAAGCCGGCGGTGCCGTTCGGCGGCAAGTTCCGGATCATCGACTTCGCGCTGTCGAACTGCGTCAACTCCGACATCGACAACGTAGCCGTCCTGACCCAGTACAACCCACGCTCCCTCTCGGACCACATCGGCTCGGGCCGGCCGTGGGACCTGGACCGGAACCAGGGGGGGATCCGGATCCTGCCGCCTTACATCGGGCGGGGCAAGAAGAGCGAGTGGTACCGGGGCACCGCGGACGCCGTCCTCCAGAACATGTCCGTGGTGGACCAGGCGTCCGGCGACGTCGTCCTGGTCCTGGCCGGCGACCACGTCTACAAGATGGACTACTCGCCCTTCGTCGCCTTCCACCGCCAGCGCCGGGCCGAGGTGACGATCGCCGTCCGCCGGGTCCCGCTCGTTGAGGCGAGCCGGATGGGGATCCTGGCGATGGACGACACGGGCCGGATCACCGAGTTCCAGGAGAAGCCGAAGCAACCGAATTCCGACCTCGCCAGCATGGGCGTCTACGTCTTCAGCAAGCGGGCGTTCCACCGCTGGCTGGACGAGAGCCATCCCGACTTCGGCGGCGACGTGATCCCGGCGATGCTCGAGGGCGGCGCCCGCGTCTACGGCTACCGCTTCGACGGCTACTGGCAGGACGTGGGGACGATCCACAGCTACTGGGAGGCCAACATGGCACTCCTCGAGGATCGCCCGCAGCTCGACCTCTACGACAAGGAGTGGCTGATCCACACCCGCTCCGAAGAGCGCGCCCCGGCGAAGATCGGGTCGACCGCGCAGGTCCACCGGAGCCTGATCAGCCACGGCTGCCAGGTCGAGGGGATGGTCGTGAACTCGGTCCTCTCGCCCGGTGTCGTGGTGGGCATCGGGGCGGTCGTCCGCGACTCGATCCTGATGTTCGACACCGTGGTCCGGCCGGGCGCCGTCATCGACCGGGCGATCCTCGACAAGGAGGTCACGGTGGGGCCCGGCGCCATCGTCGGCGAGGGCGCCGACCTGACCGGAGCGAACCGCCTGAACCCGAGCCACCTGAGCACCGGCATCACGATCGTCGGGAAGCGCGCGGTCCTCCCCCGCGGAATCCGGATCGGGCGCAACGTCCGGGTCGACCCCGACGTGCGCACCACGGACTTCCCGGGCCGAACCGTGGAGTCCGGGGCGACGGTGGTGCGCCACGACGCCCGCCCGCGCAGCCGCACCCGCGCGGCGGCCGGCGGGAACGGGTGAGCGCGGCCGGGACGCCGCCGCCGCCGACGATCGAGGCTTGGCTGGCCGAGCTCGACCTGGGCCCCGCAGAGCGCCTCGAGCGCGAATCCGTCGCCTCGTGGGACCTTCGGCTCGACGGGCGGCGCCGCTTCGACCTCCGGGTGACGGTCATCCTGGACCCGTCGACCGCGGTCGTCGTCTGGGCCCACCTCGCCCCGCCGATCAGCGACTCGTTCCGCGTCTCCTACCGGCGCCTCCTGCGCTGGAACGACGAGCTCCCCTTCGTGAAGTTCGCCCTCACCGACGACGACCGCCCGGTGCTGACGGTGGAGATCCCGCTCGATCGGCTCGACCGCGACGAGCTGGGCCTCGCGGTCGCCCGCGTCCTCGCCATCTGCGACCTCCTCCTCGAGGAGACCGCGGGCTGGGCGTGGGCCGGCGGCCGCATCCCCGACTGGAGCGGGCGCACGAGCCGCCAGGCCGGGCTCTTGGACCGCTACGCCGACCGGCTCGGCGAGCTGGCCGGGGCGCGCTGACCCGCACGCGCCATCACCCGCCGCCCTGCTAGGATCGGAGGATGCGGCTCAAGCCCCACCGCCCGTCGCACGAGATTCTCAGCGGCGAATCGGCGGACGTCTACTTCGCCCGTGCCACGCGGATCCTCGAGCGCGAGGGACTCGACCCGATCGTCGCGATGGAGGTCTTCAGCCGCGGCGAGGGCATCCTGTGCGGCATCGACGAGGCCAAGAACCTTCTCGGCCACGTCCTCGAGCACGCGGACGCCGCCGAGGTCGTCGTAGAGGCGCTCGACGACGGGGACCTCTTCTCGCCGAAGGAGGTCGTCCTCCGGATCCGCGCCCGCTACCGGGTCTTCGGGCTCTACGAGACGGCGATCCTCGGGATGATGGCGCAGGCCACCGGCTGGGCCACCGCGGCCCGCGAGTGCGTGGAGGCCGCCGCCCCGCAGCCGGTCATCAGCTTCGGTGCTCGCCACGTCCACCCCAACGTCGCCGACGTGCTGGACTACGCCGCGATCGTGGGGGGTTGCGTGGGGGCGTCCACGCCGGCCGGGGCGCGCCTGGCGAACCTCAATCCGACCGGGACAATGCCCCACTCGCTCGTCCTGATCGTGGGCGACACGGTTCGGGCGGCGCAGGCCTTCGACCGCGACCTGGAGCCGGACGTGCCCCGCATCGTCCTGGTCGACACGTTCAAGGACGAGGCGGAGGAGGCGCTCCGCGTCGCCGATGCTCTCGGCGAGAAGCTCTACGGCATCCGTCTCGACACGCCGTCCGAGCGCGGACGCGTCAGCGCCGACCTCGTCAAGGAGATCCGGGCCCGGCTGGACCAGGCCGGCCACGGCCACGTGGGGATCGTCGTCTCCGGCGGCCTCAACCCGGACCGGATCCGCTCCTTCAAGGAGCAGGGCGCGCCCGCCGACAGCTTCGCGGTCGGAAGCTACATCTCGGGGGCGAGCCCGATCGACTTCACCGGCGACATCAAGGCGATCGACGGGCGGCCGATCGCGAAGCGCGGCCGGATCCCGGGGATCACGGCGAGCCCCAGGCTCAAGCGGGTCGACCTCGCGGCCTGGCGGAGCGCCGTCTGAGCGCTCTCGCCCGCGTCGACGTCCTGACCTGGGCCGAGGCCGTCGCCCGGGCATCCCGCGTTGGCCGCGTGGCGTACGCGCTGGATCTCGACCTCGGGGCCGGCCGCCGGACGTACGGCGGCGTCGCCCGCCTCCGGTTCCCGGTGACCGGCAAAGGGGATCTCTTCCTGGACTTCCGCGGCGGCGAGGTGACCCGCCTCACCGTCAACGGACGGTCCGTGACGCCGGAGCGTCCCGGGCACCGGATCCTCCTCCCCGGGAGCCTCCTCGGCGCGACGACCGAGGTCGAGGTCGCCTACGAGAACGAGTACGACCGGGGCGGCGACGGTTTCCACCACTTCGTGGACCCGGAGGACGGGGCCGAGTACGCCTACTCGAACTTCGAGCCGTTCGAGGCGCACCGGCTCTTCCCCTGCTTCGACCAGCCGGACCTGAAGGGGACCTACACCGTCACGGTCCGCGCCCCCGGCGACTGGACGATCATCGCCAATGCGCCGGCCGCCGCCGTCGTGCCCGTCGGCGACGGGCGGCGGGAGCACCGCTTCGGGCCCACGCCACCGATCTCGTCCTACCTCGTGGCGCTGATCGCGGGTCCCTTCGCGGGGGTGCGATCGCTCCACCGCGGCACGCCGCTCGGGATCTGGGCGCGCCGCTCGCTGGCCCCCTTCCTGGACCCCGATGAGATCTTCCAGGTGACGAAGCAGGGGCTCGACTTCTACGCCGCCCTCTTCGACCACCCGTTCCCGTTCGCGAAGTACGACCAGATCTTCGTCCCCGAGTTCAACTCCGGGGCGATGGAGAACGTGGGCGCCGTCACCTTCAGCGAGAGCTACGTCTTCCGCGACCCGCCGACCGACACGCAGCGGCTCATGCGGGCCGAGACGGCGCTCCACGAGCTGGCTCACATGTGGTTCGGCGACCTCGCCACGATGCGCTGGTGGGACGACCTCTGGCTCAACGAGAGCTTCGCGACCTACGTCTCCAACCTCGCCCTCGCCGAGGCGACCCGCTTCGACGGCGCCTGGCGCGCCTTCCACGCCGACATGAAGCGCTGGGGCTACCAGGCGGACGCGCGCTCGACCACCCACCCGATCTCGGGCGTCGTCCCCGACACGGACGCCACCTTCTACAACTTCGACGGGATCACGTACGGGAAGGGCGCCTCGGTCATCAAGCAGCTCGTGGCCGAGATCGGCCACGACGCCTTCCGGGCCGGCCTGCGGACCTACTTCCGCCGCCACGCGTGGGGCAACGCGACCCTCGCCGACTTCCTGGTGGCCCTCGAGGAGGGTGCGGGGCGCCCGCTCCAGGACTGGAGCCGGCGTTGGCTGGAGACGGCGTCCCTCAACACGATCGAGGCCGTCTGGACCGCGCGCGACGGACGGGTCGAGCGGCTCCAGCTGACCCAGGAAGCGCCCGAGGACCACCCGACGCTCCGCCCCTACGCGCTCGAGCTGGCGCTCGTGCGCGCCCCCGGCGACGGGCCGGCGGAGATCGAGGTCGTGCCGGCGCGCCTCGAGGGAGCCGAGGCGTGGATCGAGGCGGCCGTCGGGCGGCCGGCGCCCGATCTCGTCTTCCCGAACCACGGCGACCACGGGTACGCCCGCTTCCTGCTCGACCCGGTCTCGCTGGCGGCCGCGCCACACGTCCTGGCGCGTGTCGCCGACCCGCTCCTGCGCCAGCTGCTCTGGGGGACGCTCTGGGAGATGGTGCGCAGCGCGCGCCACTCGTCGCTCGCCTTCCTGGAGCTGGTCCGTGCCCGTCTGCCCGAGGAACGGGACGACCAGATCCTGCTGGCTGCCCTCGACGCGTCGCGCGAGGCGCTTGCCCGCTACGTGCCCGAGGAGCGACGGATGGACGAGGCTCGCCGCTTCGTGGCGGCGGCCCTCGAGGCGCTGGAGACGCTCCCCGAGGGCGACCTGCGGACGCTCTGGCTACGGGCCGCGATCGGCGCGGCCGCGGAGCCCGCCGACGTGGCGGCGCTGGCCCGTGTCGTCGATCAGGAGCCCGGCCGGCCCCGGGTGCGGGTGGACCGCGAGATGCGCTGGGGCGTCGCCGCCCTGGCGGTGGCCCACGACCTGCCCGGGGCGCAGGAGCGCCTCGCGGCCGAGCGTGCCGCGGACCCGACCGACCGCGGCGAGCGGGCCGCCCTGCGCGCGGAGACCGGGGCCCCCGACGCGGCCGTCAAGGCGGCTGCCTGGGGACAAATCCACGGGGCGGGATACGGGTCCTTCCACCTCACCCAGGCGTCGATGCTCGGTTTCAACCACGCCCACCAGGCGGCTCTCCTGGCGCCCTACGTCGATCGCTTCTTCGGGGCGCTGCCCGCGGTTGCCGCCGAGCGCGAGCACGCGTTCGTGCGGGCCTACGTCACGGCGCTCTTCCCGGCCCACCGCCCGGAGCCGGCGCTCCTCGAGCGCGCGCGCACGATGGCCGACGAGCAGGGCGCGGAGCTGCCGAGCCTGCGCCGGCTCCTGCTCGAGGCGGCCGACGACATGGAGCGCGCGATCGTCTGCCGCTCGTTCGCGTCGCTGCGGGCGCGCGGACCCTCCTGACACGCGGGCCGATCCGTGGGAGGATCGGCGCATGGACGACGAACCCCGCGGCGGCGACGCGGCGGCCCCGGGCCCGGGCGGGCCGGAGAGCGCCTACGACCTGCTGCAGCGCGGCCAGGCCCTGCTCGCGGGGCGGCACACCGCCCAGGCCGCGATCGTGCTCGAGCGCGCGGCTCGCCTCGAGCCGCGGCGGGGCTCCATCCTCGAGCCGCTCGGCCGGGCCTACTTCATGACCGGGCAGCTGGAGCGGGCGGCCGAGGCCTTCGAGGCACTCCTGGCGGTGGATCCCTCCTCGCACTACGGGCACTACGCCCTCGGGCTGACCCTCACCCGGACCGGCCGCGCGGCCGAGGGGCGGACGCACCTCCGTCTCGCGGCCGCGCTGGCGCCCGAAAGCCGGCTCTACCAGGCCGGGTTGCACCGCCACGCGCGGGAGTAGGGGACCCGCCGCGGCGCGGCCGGCCGGCGCCGAACCCCGGCCTGTCCGAGCCCGGGCCACGCATCGAATCCGGGCCGACCACGCTCCGTTCAACGCCGCAGGGCGCCGAACCAATCCGCGTAAGCGTCGAGCCCAGCACGGTCGCCACGGTTTCCGTGCACGAGGCCGGGGGCGCGCCGGACGTGTGGGGCGCGGGCCGCGCACCGTCGGCGCCGCGCACCGTCGCAGCCGCGCAGCGGGCCGATCAGCTCGTCGGCTCGGCCCCCATCCGTCGCGCCAGCCAGAGGATCCCGACGAGCGACTTCGCGTCGCCGATCTCGAAGCGCTCGGCGGCCGCGACGGCTTCGCGCCACGGGAGGCGTACCAGCTCCAGCGCCTCGTCCTCGTCGGGATCGATGCGGTCCGGTCCGGCGGCCACCAGGTCCGTCGCGAGGTAGAGATGCATCAGCTCGGACGCGAACCCGGGCGCCGTCCAGAACGTGCCGAGCTTCTCCCAGCTCGCGGCGCGGTACCCGGTCTCCTCCTCCAGCTCGCGGCGCGATGCGAGCTCTGGATCCTCGACGGCGCCGGTCGCGGGGTCGCGATCCAGAGTCCCTGCGGGGATCTCCAGGAGCGATCGGCCGGCCGGTTGGCGCCACTGGCGGACGAGCAGGAGGCGGTCCGCCTCGTCGAGGGCGACGACCGCCACGGCACCGGGATGGCGCACGACGTCCCGCCGGTGGCGGCTCCCGTCGGCGCGCTCGGTCGTCTCGACCCGCACCTCCAGGTAGCGCCCGCGATGGATGACTGCCGAATCGACGACGCGCTCGGCGAGCCGCCCCTCGACCGGGTCCGGGTCCGGGTCCGGGGCCCGGATGTGGTGGGCGACGGGCGGATCGGACATGCCGGGCATGATGGCACGCCCCCGGGAATCGACGAACCGGGCCTCGCGGCCCGGCTCGTCGCGTTGCGGCTGCGTCAGCCAGCGATGGCGTCAGCTCGCGGCGGGCATCGGGCTCCGGAGCAGCGTGGCCTCGCTCGTCGCGTCGAACAGGTGGATCTTGTCGAGCGGGATGTGGAGCGTGACGATGTCGCCCGGGCGCACGTTCCGCTCCGCGGACACGATCGCAACGATGTCCACGCCGGCGACGATGGCGTGGAGGAGTTCTTCGTTGCCGAGGTACTCCACGACGTCCGCCTTCGCCTGGGCCGTCGCCTCAAGTCCGTCGGCGGAGACGACGTCGAGGTGCTCCGGACGGAACCCGAGGATGAAGCCGCCCCCGGTGGTCGCCCCGATGGCGTTCCGGAACGCGGGCGGGAGCGACACGGTGAGGCCGTCGGCCTTGAGCGCGGCGTTCTCGCCGCTGCCCGTCAGCTCGACCGGCAGGAAGTTCATGGCCGGGCTGCCGATGAAGCCGGCGACGAACTTGTTCAGCGGGTGGTCGTACAGTTCCTTTGGCGTTCCCACCTGCTGGAGCTTGGCCTGGCTCATGACGGCGATCCGCTGGCCCATCGTCATCGCCTCGACCTGGTCGTGGGTGACGTAGATGACCGTCGTCTTGAGGCGCTGGTGGAGCCGCGCGATCTCGGCCCGGGTCTGGACCCGGAGCTTGGCATCGAGGTTGGAGAGCGGCTCGTCCATGAGGAACACCGCCGGCTCGCGGACGATGGCCCGGCCGAGGGCGACGCGCTGACGCTGGCCTCCGGAGAGCTCCTTCGGCTTGCGCTGGAGGAGCGGGGTCAGCTGGATGGTCTCCGCGGCCGCCTTTACCCGTCGGTCGATATCGCTCTTGGAGATCTTCCGGAGCTTGAGGCCGAAGGCGAGGTTGTCGTACACGCTCATGTGCGGGTAGAGCGCGTAGCTCTGGAAGACCATCGCGATGTCGCGATCCTTCGGGGCGATGTCGTTGACGACCCTGTCGCCGATCCGGAGCGTGCCGCTCGTGATCTCCTCGAGGCCGGCCACCATCCGCAGGCACGTCGTCTTGCCGCACCCGGACGGGCCGACCAAGACCATCAACTCGCCGTCCTGGACCTCCAGGCTGAAGTCCCCGACGGCGGTCACCTCGCCGAACATCTTCACCACGTGGTCGAACGTCACCGTCGCCATGTGCGGTCTCCTCCAACCCGGCCGGGTCATCGCGGGCCCTTGCATCACGGCCGCCGGGGCGGCGCGGACGGGCCCCGTACGAGGTGCCAGCTCGGGGTCG